>JAEAME010001446.1_pt1 | contig 16529 bp, 14 predicted proteins | sample 8958731 | NCBI WGS metagenome assembly JAEAME01 (sample SAMN16933194, study PRJNA681113) | bioreactor sludge metagenome | isolation source: anerobic bioreactor sludge (Control) | place: India:Bengaluru | collected 2018-10-24 | reverse complement strand
ATTGCCCCATTTTGGTTTAGGAAACCGTTGCTCTATCCACCTGAGCTACAGGCGCTCATTCATCAGCATGTTGATGCAGCAAGGAGAGTGTACCACAGCCCCCTCGCGTAATTGAAGGCGTCTTCTTACCCTCTTGTACCGATGATCCAAGAAAGATATCAAATCCCTGCCCTACGGGAATCCCCTCGGTTCCGGCAATCAGTTTGACCGTTAAGTCATCCTCCGACGCATGTAGGCTCTTTGGTTTTGCCGCAATGGGAAAGGCCGCCCCTAAGAGCGGTCCTTTGATCAAGCCTCCCAGGCTGTTATTCGGCAGGCATTCATCCCTTCGCCAGCAAGTTTACCGGCCTGCCGAGTAACACTAGGCACTCCTCGCGAAGAATCTCTCCGGGATGTATGGGCATCATTTTATTGCCAACCCACAGCGCTTTTGTTCAACCGAATTCCAGCGATTTAAATGGCGCCTGTCTTCTTCAGTTTTTTCAGCTTTGTCGGGCCGTAGCCCAGGTGTTTGAGATAGACGAATCCATTGTCGTATCCTACCGGGCGACAGGCCCATTTTGTCCTCGGCGGTGTTTCCGTCAGCTTGTATTGAGATTGAGCAACGATCACCGGTCCAAATACGGGATCATCCACAGGGGTGAAAAGCCCTCGATCGATCCAGTTCAGATCCTTGAGAGTTTTCATGGGATCGACGACGGGCGCCACCACCGTGGTGATGGGAGCCAACCGGCCTTTCCTGGCATATTCGACGGACATGTCCACCAATTCCTGGTTTGTATATTTGCAGGTTTCCGCAAACACGAGATCCGCCCATTTCAGCTGCTCGTTTTCGGACATGAAAGGAGCCATGGTCTTCCATTCCGCCGCGCCCCATTCGTCATATTTGCCGATCATGTCGACAAAAGCCTTCCACTGCTCCAATCGCAGGGCGCCCAGGAATACCGCTCCATCCTTGGTCGGAGCGAAGCAGTAAAGCCAGCCCGCGATATCCAGGTTGCCGAACCGCTCGCATACTTTGCCCGTTCCCTGGTACCACTGATAGGCCCAATCGTCAAAACTTGCGTATGCCTCCGAAGTGGCGCAATCCAGAGCCTGTCCTTCTCCCGAGAAACCGCGCCAATACAGGGCAGCCAGGATCCCCACCGCCATGAATTGTCCGGCCGGCGCGGCGCCGATCCATGGTCCCGACTTGGTAGGGACGGCCCAGGGCATTTCGTCGTAGGTTTTACCCTCGGGCAAAATCTCGCCCGTCGCATACTGAATGGCAGCCCTGGCCTGAATGATATTGTCGTAGTCCGGCATTTTGCTCCGGCTTTTGGGCCCGAACTGGCCGAATGGCGTAATGGAAGCAAAGACCAGCCTCGGATTGATCTCCTTCAGCCTTTCATAGCCGACGCCCCATCTATCCATTGTGCCGGGAAGAAACGTCTCCACAAGAACATCCGCCTGGGCAACCAGTTCTTTGAGGACTTTTCTCGCCTCGGTTTTTTCGAGGTTCAGTGTGACGTGAAATTTGTTCCGGCCTTCCGAGAGATAATTCAACCCTACGCCCTTGTGCAGGATGCCGTAGGGAGTGCAGGTCCGGAGGAAATCGCCCTCGGAGGGCTCTATTTTGATCACTTCCGCTCCGAATTCCGCTAAAAGAGAGGTGCAGTAACTGCCTGCAAAGCTGTTATAGCTCAAATCCAGAACCGTAATGTCATCCAAAGCTTCCGCTTTGGCATGCGCGACCTTCGGATCGTCCTGCTGTCGAAACCATTGCGCTGAAGGTAGTTTTGCCATCTTATTTATCTCCTCCCGCCGGTTTAGTTTCTTCCCTGGACATGATCATGCCGCTCTTGCCGTCCCACGTTGACGGCGGCCTCCGTGAAATAAGGTCCGCCCATTTGCCCAAAGCGCCGCACTCGTAATACTTCCTGATCTGCTCCCGGGTTTTTCCCAGCTTATTGGTCATTATGTATTCATTGTCGAATCCTATGGCGCGAACAGACCATTTGACCCTGGGAGGAGTCTTGGACATCATTACGGGAAACTCATATTCGTAAAACGGTCCAATCATCGGATCGTCCACGTACGCCATAAAGCCTCGCTGACGGCAGTGCTTGTCGTCCACGATGTCCTTGACGCTGAGAATGCGTGTGGCCGCGAAGCCGTATTCTTCGCCGAGACGCTCAATTTCTTCCGGCTTCTTCTTTCTCACCCATTTCTCGATAAGCTTAAGAAGCTCGAGAGTATTCTCGTCGCGCAATCGGATGAGGTGGTCCCTGAATCTCGGATCCTTGGCAAGCCTAGGCTTACCCATGGCCTTGCAGAGACCCTCAAATTCCTTCGGCGTCCCTGCCGCGATAGCCACGAACCGGTCATCTTTGCATCGGAAGGTATCGGCGGGGCTGACGCACAAATCCCTGTTGCCCGAAGGCATGGCGGTCTTGCCGGTAATTTGCTGATAGGGCCAAACCCAGGACATCATGCGGATGATGCTTTCAGTCTGAGACAGCTCGATGTATTGGCCTTTGCCGGTTCTTTGCCGATGATGAAGCGCGGCCAAAACGGCGACTTCTCCCATCAGGCCTCCAAAGTTGTCGCAGACGTACAGTCTGCTTTTCACCGGCCGCTGCCCGGGAAAAGACGACAACCATGCAAAACCGGACCATGCCTGGGAGGCTCCGTCATTCGAGGGCATGTTTTCCTCGGCATACTGCCCCCACTGACCATAGCCGTTTTTGGCGATATATATGAGTTTCGGATTTACCTCCTTCAGCTGCGGATACCCGACATTCCACTTTTCCAGCACACCCGGCCGCATGTTTTCTTCCACAACATCGGCCTGAGCCGCCAGTTGCCGGAAAATTTCCTGGCCTTCCGACTTGTGAAGGTCCAAACCCATCCAGTATTTGTTCTCGTTCGCATGCACAAAGCCTGTTCCCTGTTCCCGGAAATAGTCGCCGAACGGGATGAGATTGCGAGAGGTGTCGCCCAGGGGCGGAATCTCGCATTTGATGACTTCAGCGCCAAGCTTTGCAAGGAACGATGGGCCGGAGGGTCCCAAAATGAGCGTGCACACTTCCAGTACCTTGATTCCCTTCAGCGGCGCCGGCCTGTTGTGTTTGTTTTCCAGATAGCCGCGCCAAGTAGCTTCGGCCATAAACCCCTCCTCTCCAAATTTGGATACTTGTCATGTCGTAATCTATTGAGCCAAGCATACCTTTGCTCAATCCCAATGGGGAAGCAGAATATTATCCGATTGCCATTTGACCGGAACTTTTGATAAAAAAAAGCAACTAATACTATAGAGTATTGGGATTAGGGCAAGAGCAGGACTTGCCGGGCGGGAGACAATAACGGGGGAGGCAACATCCATGAAACGCAGCGCAAAAGCACTTCTATTCGCGGTGTTCGGATTGGCCGCAGCTTTCTATTTCGGACCGACCCTCAGTCAGGCCGGTGCGGCAATGCAGCAGCCGGATGCGGCGCAGGCCGAGGAACAGGAATCCAGTCCGGAGTACATCGAGCAATACGAAGCGTGGGAGAAGGCGGACAAGGAAACCGACCTCCTCAAGCGCGGTGCCGTGCTGACCGAGTTCATGGGCAAGTATCCGAAGTCAGAGCTCCTGCTCCATGCCGAAGCCAGCTACCGCAGGACGCTTGTGGAAGCCAACAACGAGCGGAAATTTCAGGAGCTCGAATCGCTGGCCGAACAATGGCTGAAGCTCCGGCCCGGAGACCTCGACGGATTGGGATTCGCCGTCAAGGCAGCAAAGGAGCTCGGGCATAACGAGAATGCAATCCGGCACCTGACCGATATCTACAAAATGAAGAAAACGGGCGACTGGGCCGTCGAAATTGCGCATGCCCACAAAACGGCGAACAACAGAGCCCAATACCTCGAATGGACGCAGACCGCCCTCGGCTATCCGGAGTTTGCGGCCGATTTCCGCACCCGCCTCGAGCTCATGCAGGCGTATGTGGAAGAAAAAAACTACGCCAGGGCGATCGAGTACGGCCAGGCGGCTCTCCAGGCGGCAGACCTCGTCAAGGATCCCGGAGCTGAAACGGCGGCGGCGATCAAGAAAGTCCGCCGCGGCTGCCATGACGGCATCGGGAAGATCCACATGGAGCAGGAAAATTTCGCCGCTGCCATCCAATCCTTCCAAAAAGCCCTGGAAGTCGAAAAATACAGCGAGGGCTACTACCTCATCGCCGTCTGCCTTCACAAGCAGAACCGTGTCGACGATGCGCTTCTCTGGTACGCCCGGACCGAACTGCAGGGCGGCGAATTTGCGGCCAAGGCAAAGGATATTCTCGAAGACATATACAAGGCGCTGCACAACAATACGCTGATCGGCTCAGAAAAGATCTACCGGAAAGCCAAGGAACTACCTGAGATCGTGGAGGTTCGGCCTCAAGGGAATTAGCGATTTCCGATTCCCGATTGAATCAGATGCCCGCTTGGTCGACAATCTGAAATCTGGAATTTGGAATCTGGAATAGGAATCTGAGATGAAATCTGGAATCGAAAATCTCAGGCCGAGGTCGAGAGGAAGGTGCCGCGGGAATCCGCGAAACGGACCGCGATGAAACAGACGCCGATGGTGTAGCCTCTCTTCCCGTCCTGTATCTCCTCGCTGGAATTCGTTACCGTTCCGGAGGCTTCGAATAGCGGGCAACTGATTTTCAGGACAGTTTCCGGCGGGATCCTTTCTTTGCAGGCAAACCGCATCCCCTTGGGCGAAAAATCGATCATCCTTCCACGTTCCGGATTTCCGGGCCACGCGTGGTAATAGTAAATTGGATCCGATTTTTGTATCCGTTCGATAGATCGTTTTTTGCTCTTCTGAACGGCCTCGGATTCGTCCGACATCAGCGGCGTTTGGCAATTCAGGCAGAGCTCTCCCGGCTTCGCTTTTCTCGTGAGCGGCCGTTTGCAGATCGGGCATAACATGGGCGCGACGGGCTGCCTGGTGTAGGCGTTCGTCTGCTTCGTGTAGCGGACGAAGAGCTCTTCGTCGTAGGCTGCGCGGCGGGCGGGATTGCTGAGCGTTTCGTACGCTTCGTTCAGCACCGATGCGTCCCAGGAGGATCCGCCCAGGTCGGGATGCGTCTTCAGTTCACGCATCAGGGTGCGGTAGCTTGCGCGTATGACTTCCGTCGGCGCGTCCGGCTGCACCTGCAGGATCCTGTAATAGTTGCGGCGGTTCTTTATCATGCGTCCTCGTTCAGTGCCGCACCTTCGGCGCTCATTGCCATCAAATTTGTTTGTCCCGGCCTTCGGACCTCAAACATTGTATTTTCCGGAAATCCCGCCTTTTGAGGCATTCTCCAAAGTCCGCGTCTGCCGGTTCTCCGGCTCTCCTAATACCTGGCGTCGGCGAATTCGACCCAGCCTCCCGACTTCACGAGCGCCTCGTCGAACGGAGCCAACGCGAATGGAACCTGTCTGCTGCCGCCCGCCCATGAGAAGGTCAGCATTTTTGCCTCGACGTCGACTGCACAACGGAGTTCGCCCTTCTTTCCAAAGGCAAAGATCTCGTCGATCACCGCTGCCTCAAGCTCAATCGCGAGCATGCCGCCGTTGAACATATTCTGCCGGAAAATCCGGGCATAGCTTTCGGCGATGATGCATGCGATGTCATTGACTTCAAACGCCCAGGGAGCGTGTTCGCGCGACGAGCCGCAGCCGAAGTTCGCGCGCGAGACGACGACGCGCGCCGTCGCGCGCCACGGGCCTTTGACGTCGAATCCTTCGAGCTTGAGATCCTCGAGCAAATAGGGTTTCAGTGCTTCTTTCTTCGCTTCGGTCAGGTATTTCGCCGGTATGATCTCGTCGGTATTGATGTCCGCCCGGTCGAGCAGGAGGACGGGACCGCCAAATGATTTCATAAAAATTCCTTTCGCCTTGTGCGGGATCAGTGCATCAGCTCTCTCGGATCGGCAAGAACGCCGCGCACGCCGCTCGCCGCGGCGCTTGCCGGGCTCATCAGGTGCACCATGCCGCCCTTGCCCATCCGGCCGTTGAAATTCCGGTTCGTCGTCGACGCGCAGACCTCGCCTTCCGCAAGGACTCCCGTGGACATGCCAAGGCACGCGCCGCAGGTCGGATTGGCGATGCAGTAGCCGGCGTCCATGAAGATTTTCAGCAAACCTTCCGCCATCGCCTGCTCGTACACGGCGGGAGTGGCCGGCGACAGGATGCCGCGCACTCCGGGAGCCAGCACCGTTCCCTTCACGATGGCCGCCGCTGCGCGCAGATCGCCGATGCGCCCGTTGGTGCAGCTTCCAATATACACTTGATCGATTTTTGTTCCCTGCATGTCGCGCAGAGGCTTAACCTGATCCGGTTTGTAGCCGAACGTGGACGACGGTTCGATACGAGAAACATCCATGGGAACGGTGCGGCTGTAAACAGCGTCCGGATCGGAATGCCACTTTTTGAAATCCGCAAGCGCATCCGCTTTCGATTTGTATTCGGTCGCGATGAAAGGCCAGAGGTATTCAACCGTCGTCGCGTCGGGAAGGCAGATTCCGGAAGTGCCGCCGGCCTCGATGGCCATGTTGCTCAGCGTCATGCGTTCTTCCATCGACATCGCATCCACCGCAGGGCCGCGGAATTCGATCACCTGGTCGGTCGCGCCGTTGACGGTCAATTCCCGGATGATCTCCAGGATGACGTCCTTGGCATAGACGCCGCGCTGCAGGGAGCCGGTGAGCTCGATGCGCACGCTTTTCGGCCGGCGGAACGCGCAGACGCCCTTGAGGATACCGACTTCCAGGTCCGTCGTCCCGACACCGGCGGCAAAGGCGCCGAAGGCCCCGTGAGTGCACGTGTGGCTGTCGCCCATAATCGCCGTGTAGCCGGGCCGGATGAATCCCTTCTCAGGGAACAGCGCGTGGCAGACGCCGTTGCGCCCGATGTCGAAGAAATCCGCGATGCCGTGCCGCTTCGCCCAGTCGCGCAGGATCTTGCCCTGCAGCGCGCTTTTCGAATCCTTCGCCGGCGTCACGTGGTCGATGACGGCCTTGATCTTTTTCGGATCGAACACGCGGTCTTTGCCGCGCCACTGGAGGTCTGAAATCGCGATCGGGGTCGTGATTTCGTGGCACATCACCACGTCGAGCGACAGCACGTACGTCCCCGGGAAGGGTTCGTCGCGCAAATGAGCCGCGAATATCTTTTCGGCTATTGTCTTTCCCATACTGGTCCTTTCACAAATCGTCGGCTGAAGGCTAATATTTCAGAATGCTGTGGACGTCGTAGCGCTTGAGTTTGTCCCGTCCGTGCAGAAACGTGAGTTCGACGACGAAATCCAGGCCAACGACTTCGCCTCCCATCGTCTCCACCATCCGGGCAACCGCCTCGGCAGTGCCTCCCGTCGCAATCAGATCGTCGACGATCAGAACGCGCTGCCCCGCCTCGATGGCGTCCTTGTGGATCTCGAGGCAGTCGGTGCCGTATTCGAGAGCGTAGTCTACCTGCAGTTTTGCCGCAGGGAGCTTGCCGGGTTTCCGCACAGGAACGAATCCGGCCTTCAGTGCATAGGCGACGCTGGGAGCAAAAATGAAGCCGCGCGCTTCAATCCCCAGTACCAGGTCCACACGCTTGTCTCTATAGGGTTCCAGCAGGGCGTCTATAGTCTGCTGAAAGCACTTCCCCTGCTTCAGCAGCGTGGTTACATCATAAAAAAGAATGCCTTTCTTCGGCCAATCGGGCATTTCGCGAATTGCAGCCTTGAGGGCTTCCGTGCTCTGTGCGTCCATTTCACCATCCTTCGATAGAAAACGAGCTGTATGTGCCTTTGACCGGGATATCCAGGACCTCGACACGCTCGACGCGGGCCAGCGGCGGCCCCTTTTCCACCTGCCGGACAAAATCCGCCATTTTGCGCGCGTCGCCTTCAACGACGATCTCGACCGTGGAATCTGGGCAATTGCGCACATCGCCGCACAATTCAAGGCGATTACCCACGTGTTGCACATAATACCGGAATCCGACGCCCTGGACTCTTCCGTACACGGTGATCTGCTTCGCGCAAGCTGCCATACCTTAAATTAGCGCATAGCCCGGCCCGCAATCAAGCCCAAGCAACCCATCATACTTCAAACTTATGAAACTTTTTTTCGCTGTTAAACGTCTAAATAGGTATTTGGCAGAGATAAAAGAGAAGCGAACGTCAGGAAATGGAGCACCAAGATGACGGCTGTCGTGGAAAAAAGGGAGCGCGACGATCTATTCCGAGAGATTATCAATGCCTACCGTCAATGGTCCGAACTGGAGCGAGAGGTCTTTTCGCTTGCCCGTTACCATGGACAATCTCCGGAGAGCATTTCCCGAGCGCTTCTGATGGATATGGAAGAAGTGGGGGAAATCCTTAAAGCGTGCGATGTCAGACTTCATCAATCCCTAAAGGCTTTTTTTAGAAGCGGCTGCGAAAAATCCTCGCCGTCCGCAACCGGATCCGGTCTTGCGGCTTCCGATACTCCTGCATCCAGATCATTCGATTTGTCCGCTCATCCTCGAATACCCGCCTAACCGCCGCCGCGGTACGGACTGCAATTCACGTCTGGTCCATGCACCTGCACGATTGCGCTTCGACACCATGTCAGTTCGGCGCCGGCTGCGGGAATTTTTATTTTCGGATGTCGGAATAGCAGTCGAAGAAATGTTAGAGTGTCCTTATATCTTGGAGGGGACGCCGTGTTCGACAAAGCATCGCAGCATGTGTACTTCGTTGGTATTTCCTTTGTGCGTGTTCCTCTCTTGCTGTGCTTCGCTTCTTTTTGTTGGCCGAACGCCCTGTTCGCCGTCGGGCAGCGGCAATATGTATCGACGGTCTCGGGCACCGGATCTTTCCCAATCGCCCAGTCAAACAAGGTTGCGTCCATATACGTGGACTCCCGGGACTGGCCGGGAGTAGTCCGTGCGGCGGGAGATCTGCAATCGGACATCGCCCGCGTCACATCCCTAAAGCCGGCCGTAGTGCATGAGGCCGATATCCTCTCCGGCGACGTGATAATCATCGGCACTGCCGGAAAGAGCCGGATCATAGACAAACTGGCGGCCGAAGGAAAAATCGATATCGGACGGATCAGAGGCCAATGGGAATCCTTTTCGGTCCAGGTGGTGCGCCGGGCGCTGCCAAACGCAGCGAGAGCGCTCGTCATTGCGGGCAGCGACAAGCGCGGCACCATTTTCGGCATTTACGACCTGTCCGAGCAGATCGGCGTTTCCCCGCTGCACTGGTGGGCCGACGTGCCGGTTCAGCTGAAACCGGCGCTGTACGCAAAAGCCGGGACGTACGTTCAGGGACCTCCGTCGGTGAAATACCGCGGCATATTCCTAAACGACGAGTCGCCGGACCTGAGCGGCTGGGTGACCGGGAAATACGGCACGATCCCGGCAAGCACCGATCCCCCGATTCCGCCGAACGTGGCCAATTACAGCAGCGAGTTCTATTCCAGGATCTTTGAGGTGATTCTGCGAATGAAGGGAAACTATCTCTGGCCCGCGATGTGGAACAACGCGTTCAACGAGGACGATCCCCAAAACGCGGCGCTGGCGGACGAATACGGCGTTGTCATGGGCACATCGCACCAGGAGCCAATGCTGCGGGCCCAGAAGGAGTGGGACCGGCGGTATCAGAAAACGCTCGGGAGCTGGAATTACTACAAGCATCCGGACACCCTTCAGGATTTCTGGCGGCGGGGCATCCGTCGCAATAAAAACTTTGAAAGCATTCTCACCATAGGACTGCGGGGCGCCAACGACACCCCCATGATCCCGGGAGGCACGGTTTCGCAAAGCATGGCTCTGCTCGAAGAAATCGTAGCCGTGCAGCGCAAGATGATTTCGGAGGAAATCAATCCGGACGTCACCAAAGTGCCGCAGCTGTGGTGCCTGTACAAGGAAGTGCAGGAGTATTACGCCGCCGGCCTGCGCGTGCCCGACGACGTTACGCTGCTGTGGGCCGACGACAATTGGGGAAATGTCCGCCGTCTGCCCACCGCGGCCGAACGCCGGAGAACAGGCGGCGCGGGCATCTATTACCATATGGATTATGTCGGCGGCCCGCGAAACTACAAATGGATCAACACGGTCTCCATCCCCACCGTATACGAACAGATGAACCTGGCCAAGGAATATGGCGCCGACCGCATCTGGATCGTGAATGTCGGGCATTTCAAACACGTGCTTCTCCCCATGGAGTTTTTTCTGCAATTCGGGTGGGATGCGAAAAGGTGGAACAACCGCAACATCGGCGAATTTACGCGGTTGTGGGCGGCGAGGGAGTTCGGAGCCCGATACGCCAATGAAATCGCGGAAATCGTGGATGCCTATACGAGGTTTAATGCGCGCCGCAAACCCGAACTGCTGCAGCCGGACACGTACAGTCTGACGGACTATCGCGAAGCGGAGAGAGCCGTAGAGGATTACCGGGCGCTCGAGGCCAGGGCGGAGGCTCTTTTCGGCAAGCTGCCCTCAAATGCCCGGGACGCTTTTTATGAATTGGTTCTGTTCCCCGTGAAAGCCTGTGCCCAGGTGAACTCCATGTATGTGGCGGCCGGCAAAAACGCGTTGTATGCAAAGCAGGGACGCGCCGCGGCCAACGACATGGCGGATGAGGTCCGGCGGCTCTTCGATGCCGATGCGGCTTTGATGAAGCACTACAACGAGACATTCGCCGGCGGTAAATGGAACCATTTCATGGACCAGGTGCACATCGGGTACACGATCTGGCAGGATCCCAAGCAGAATATAATGCCGAAGGTCGTCAGGCTCGATCCGCCCAAGCCGCCTGCTTTGGGCGTTTCCATAGAGGGATCCGAACTTGCATGGCCGGGCGCAGTGGGAGAACCGGAGCTGCCGCGCTTCGACGGGCTCAACCGGCAGCGGCGCCACATTGAAATCTTCAATCGCGGCCGTGATCCCTTTGAGTTTACGGCAGCGCCGAGCGCTTCCTGGATCTCCGTAAGCGGTGCCCGAGGAACGGTCGAAAAGCAGAAGCGCATCTGGATCGACGTGGACTGGAGCAAAGCGAATGCAATCGAGGCGAAAGGAACTGTCACGATCACCGGAGAGAACGGAGAGCGCGTCGTTGTCCGGCTTGCCGTTTTCAATCCTCCCGGCGTAACGCGCGCGTCGCTGGACGGATTTGCAGAGAGCGACGGGCATGTTTCCATGGAGGCTGAACACTATTCAAGGAATGTTCCTGCAGCCGGGGCGCGCTGGGAAAAGATCGAGGGCTACGGGCGGACGCTGTCGGCCATGTCGATCCAGCCTGTAACGGCTTCAAGCGTGACGCCGCCGGGAAATTCGCCCCGCCTGGAATACCGGATGTATCTGTTCAATCCTCAAAAGGCCACCGTGCGCGTTACCGTCGCGCCGACATTGAACTTCGTGCCTGACCGCGGATTGCGCTATGCAATTTCCTTCGACGATCAGCCTCTTCAGATAATGGACATCGTCCCGAAGGATTTCGATGCCCGCAACGGGAACCGGGAGTGGGAGGAATCCGTACGCAATGCAGGCCGCGTCGTGCAGTCCACGCACTCGCTGTCCGGCGCCGGCTACCATACCCTGAAGATCTGGATGGTCGATCCGGCCGTGGTGGTACAGAAAATTGTCGTGGACCTGGGCGGATTGAAACCGAGCTATCTCGGCCCGCCTGAAAGCTATCATCCCAAACTGCTGCCTTAAAACTTTTTGGCGCTTCCGGGTTTTGAGTGGGTGGCCACAACAAGTTGTGGTTGCCCACTCAAAACCCGGAAGAACCAAAGGGTCTATTCAGTCCCTGTCCCTGTTTCGAAATCTGCGAATCAGGACGGCCAGCAGGATGATGCACAGAAGGGCCGCAAAAATTTCCGGATAATGAGCCTTGATGATCGCTGCCGATTCATCGCCGAATCTGGCGCCGAGGTAACCCAGGAGCGAGTATCGCACCATTCGGCCCGCAAAAGCGCTCGCAGCGAACGGCAGTTTGCGGGTCTGAAGCACTCCGGCTGCCAATATGACCGGCTTCGTGGGGAAAGGAGGCGGCGCCATCACTGCGGCGAAGACGGCCCAGACGCCGTATTCCTGCATTTTCCGCTCGATCCATTTCACTTTTTCGGGACTGAACCTCGAAAGCGCTTTTTCTCCGCCCTTTTTGCCGATGCCGTAGAGGACCATGCAACCCAGTGTCGAACCGACGGCGGCTGCAAGCACGATGAGAAAGGTCATGGCAGGCCTGCGCCAGGAAAGCAGGACTATGACGGCATCAGGACCTCCAGCCAGGGGGACGGCTGCGGAATCCAGGAAAGACAGCACCAGCAATCCGGGTATTCCCATGAAGAGCAGATATTCATTCAGGCGGGTCAGCAATCGCAAACGAGTTCCTCCGTCATCTCAGCGGCGAGCGTACATAGTAGAGTTTTGCCTCGAGGTCCACAACGGAAATTGGCTGCGGCAACCGTCACCGCGGTTTGTACAATCCGCGGCGGTCGGAATTGAGGAAGCAGGCGCGCATAATATCCCGTTCGGCTTTTGCCAGCGCGCGCTCCATCGAACGCGTGATGAGCGGATAGTGCCGGATGCGGTATAGCCAGTCCTCGACCTGATCCAGAGGGTGCTCCGTTGTCCTCCACGGGAGGGCGTCGAACCGGCGCAGGTCGACGGGCGCGGAGTAACTGCGCAGGCTCCTGACGCCGCGCGTATTGAAATAGGGATCGAAATAGGACATTACGAGTTCCCTCAAACTGCGAAAAACGGGATCCCGCCAGCGCAGAAGCGTTGTGTTCGACTTGGCGATGGCGCCCCACCCGCCGGAGTGGTATACGGCAATGACATGATCGTCGTCGTTTTTTGCCGCGAGGTCCACGATCAGCGGAGGATAGCCCATCGTTTCAAGCGCGGCAGCCGCATACACGGCGCCGTCAAAACAATTGGCCAGCCGGGTCCTTTCGACAACAAGAGGAGACCTGGCGCCGCCTTCCCGCCGGTACTTGAGTCCATTCAGGAATTGCTGGATTTCCGAAAGTCTATGAAATTGCCGCATACCGTTTTCTTCGCCTGCCTCGCAAAAACGATTGCCGGAGGAATTTGTATCATAGCAGAAACAGCGTGCCGTTTGCTGGCCCCTTCTCTTTATGCAAAACAGGTTTTTCCGAAACAAGCATGCGCCGGGAGCAGCGACGCTTGATTTCACCCGTCGCTGACCGCGACGGCATATTTTGGATTGATCCCTGTTCCGGGCCTTGAAAGGCCCGGCTACATTCATCCGGCCGCTGCCGCGGCCTGACGCGTGATCGCCGCAAAACCATGTTTGCCCGGCTACATTCATCCGTCCGCTGCTGCCTGCGGCCCGCATCGAAATCCGAGTCCGAGCAAAAAGTATGCGGCATTCGCCGAGAAACCTCCGGGAGGGTTCGATAAAAAATTCACGGATAGTTCGGGAATTTTGATAAGGTATGGTAATGCGCTCCCCCTGGGAACATTCCGGTGGTCCGGAATCCGAATCCCGGCGCACTGAGCATCATATCGGAATCGACAAATCGCTTCCGGTACCGACGCATATGGCTGTTGGACATTATTTAACTGAAAGGAGAACACTCCCCATGACATATGACCGGTTATTGCATCTGGATCGCAGAACGTTTCTGGTTACCGTCGGTGCCGCGGTTGGCGTGGCCTTGAACGAATCGAGCGGCCTCTTCGCCGCCGGCCAGGCATCATCGGCCATCAGCCTGCCTCCCCTTCCCTATGCCCAGGATGCGCTGGCCCCGGTGATATCGGGAAACACCTTCTCGTTTCACTACGGGAAGCATCATCAGGCCTATGTAAACAACACGATCAAAATGATCGCGGGAACGGAATTCGAAAAGTCTTCCCTCGAGGAGATTATAAAAAAGACAGCCGGCCGGGCAAATCAGGCCGGATTATTCAACAACGCCGCCCAAGTCTTCAATCACACGTTCTACTGGCACAGCATGAAGCCTGGCGGCGGCGGTGAGCCTCACGGGAAGATCGCGGAAAAGATCAAGGAATCCTTCGGCAGTTATCAAAAATTCGTGGAGGCCTTTTCAAATGCCGCGGCGTCTCAGTTCGGCAGCGGCTGGGCATGGCTCGTCCTGGACAACGGCAAGCTCTCGGTCGTCAAAACCTCGAATGCAGAGACGCCGATCACCACGTCGGCGAAACCGCTAATCACGATCGATGTCTGGGAGCACGCTTATTACCTGGATTATCAGAACCGGCGCGCGGACTACATCAAGGCTTTCGTTGAAAAGCTGATCAACTGGGACTTTGCCGAAAAGAACCTGGGCTAAAAAAAGCAGCCACGAATTTCACGAATAGAATTTCAGAATTCGTGGAATTCGTGGCGCTTATAACAGCTGCGGCTAGACCAGGGCGCCCGCTTCCGGTGAAACGTTGTTCGGATCCAGCGCCCGGGTAACCTTCCTCCACCAGGTATGGAAGTTGGACAAGTCGGGCCCGATTTCATCCAGCGGCCTCATGGTATTGGCAAAGTAGCGCTCTTCGAACGCCCGTTTACTCTGCTCCAGCGACCAACCTTCCACGGCCTCTTTCGCCTTGACGTTCAAAGGATCGAATTTGCAGAAAATCTCGGTTTTGCCGAGATGGCCCTGCTCGACGCCCCAACCGAAGAAGCCTCCGCCGTCGTCCACGATCAGACCCTTTTCGATCAAAGGCATTTTCGCTTTGCCGGCTCCGACAGCCCACCGGATGGTCAAATCCCTCTGGCCCATGACCGGGATGGAGCTGAAAGCGCCTCCGGCGCGGAACGTCTCCCGGATTGACGCCGAGATGCGGATGCACTGGCAGATCAGTATGCCTTCAATCCTGGGATCTTCGACGTATTTCAGGGACTGGCCGCCGGCATCGCGCACAATCTGCTCGAGAGCTTTTTTCTTGTAGGCGAAATCCGCAGCGGAATTCCCCGCTATGATGACAAAGAAGCCGGGGCCGATCACGTCTTTCTCCATCTGCTTGAAGACTCTTTCATCGTCTTCGTTGCAGGTGGTGATGTTCGCCGCGACCATGGACACGTTGAATCCCATGAGCTCAAAACAAATTTCGTTTTCCCCGAGACGGATTTCGGCTTGCCACATTTTCTCCACGGACGGGAAGCTGTAATAGCGCGCCATGAAGTTTGCCGGTATTTCGCTCAGGGTATAATTGGGCGATGTCCCCTGAATCGGGAATTTCACGGGACCCGGCCAGTGATAGATCTTGATTGCGGCCTTGGTGAACACGCCGGGAGTCACGCCCGGAGGAACCGCGCTGGTGAGGATGCTCCTCAGAGACGGGCCGGGGCCGTCGCCGGAAAACCACTCGTCGGTGGATCCGAGCGCGCCCGAGCGAACGATATTGCCTTCAGGCGTCACCCATTCAATCGCCAGGTGATTCCGATCGTCGCCGCTGGTGGTCTGGTCGAGGTGTCCGTGTCCCCGCAGCATCGCCGTGCAGTTGGCGCCTGCCCCCTTGAGGTTCATATGAAAGCCCCGCTTGAACAGTTCCGCCTGCAGCTGCGCGGTGATGACGTAGGGTTCGACCACCGCGTACATGTTCTTCTCGTTGATTTCGATGATGCGGTTCATCCGCCGCAGATCGAGATACACGGTCTTCGGGGAGAACATGCCCGACCATCCCGTGCACACCGCCCGGAACGCGAGCTTGTGCTTGTTGCACAGTTTCACGATCGCCTGAACTTCCGCGGTGTTTTTGGGAAGGAGGACGGCGTAGAACTCTGTCTGGTGGTAGGCAGGCATGATTGCCGGATCGTCGCAGATGTATTGCGGTCCGACGATGTCTTCAAACTCTGCGTAAATTTCTTTGCTCAAAGCCATGATTCGTCCCCCCCTTGTTAGAGTGCACTCTCCACGAGTTCAACGATGTCGTACACCTTCAGGCTGCTACCGGTTTCCGCAATCGCTTGGTTGAAGGTTTTTTCGCACCACGGACACGCGGTCACGATGGCCTCGGCGCCGGTGGATACGGCTTCCTCGATCCTCTCCCCGGCCGTCCAGAGAGCAAATTCAGGATTGGATTCGTTGACTCCGCCGCCGGCTCCGCAGCACCAGGCATATTCCTTGATCCTGGTCATTTCGGTGAGTTTCACTCCCGGGAGGCTTTTGAGAACGTCCCGGGGCGGCTCATAAACACCGTTGGATCCGCGGCGGTACTGCTTCGGCGGATCGAATACGAAACGGTCGCCGGGAATCTTCTTCCCTTCCCAGTGAATCCACGGCTCGCCCAGCCTGCCCAGGCGGCACGGGTCGTGGTAGGTGACCCGCAGGGGGACTTTTTTTCGCGGCCTCAGCTTGCGCTCCCTGATGAGGCGGTCGAGCAGCTCCGAGACGTGCAGCACCTCGACCCCCGCGAAGTCGTGCCCGGCCATGGGGTATGACTGCTTGAAGGTGCCGTAGCAGCAGGCGCAGGGGGTGACCAGCATGGTGGCGCCCGAGGCCTTCACCTTTTTGAGCAGGCCCTTCGCGCTCCGCGACAGCTCTTTGCGGTAGCCCATGTCGAAGAA
>JAEAME010001445.1_pt1 | contig 16542 bp, 21 predicted proteins | sample 8958731 | NCBI WGS metagenome assembly JAEAME01 (sample SAMN16933194, study PRJNA681113) | bioreactor sludge metagenome | isolation source: anerobic bioreactor sludge (Control) | place: India:Bengaluru | collected 2018-10-24 | reverse complement strand
GAACCCGTCGTACAACGGCGGGTTCTCCTTTTTTTCATTTTACACTACGCATATGCAATGAAATACCGGGACAAATAATTGGAGAAGTAAGTTTAGGTGGCTGGGGAAAAAACACTATTTCAACTTGATTTAACCACTGCTGCAATAAAACGAAGTAGTATCTGCGGTTGAGCATATGCTGTGAAGGGTAACGTTTATCCTATGTATAGTAAAAAGTCCGGACAGTGTTTATGCTTACATATTTAAACACCGTCCGGACTATCCGACGTATATTATACTAAGCCAGGTTTACTTCGTAGCCGCTTCTTTCGATTAATCGGTTACATATTTTTCTGGCAACTGGTCGCCCACCGAATTCTGGTAATCAAAATTGACATTGGTTACCTTTTCGGACTTGATTACCACATTTTTTGTGATCCATCTTTTTTCTGCGGCATCCTGGTCGCTGGCCGGGGCGCAGCCTGTTACCGTGTATGTACCTGGTACTACACCCTGGATATTAAATATACCATCAGCTTTGGAAACTGCGGTATATACTTTCTGGTCGCTGGCGTCCCAAACGGCGATATTTACTCCGCCAAGTGCAACGTTCCCTGCAGTACCGACAGCACCATTTGGATCGACCCAGGTGACTCCCCCGTTGATAATGCCGGGTTTGACGGTTTTTTCACCACCGCCGCCGCAAGATACGGCCAAGATAAGCGTACTTGTAACTAATACTAGTGCCAAAATTGTCGAGATTATTTTTCTCATGATAACACTCCTTCAATCTTATAGTATGCAAAAAAACCCGGTTCATTGTCAATGTTTTTTTTACATAACATCATGTTGCTGATAAATGAACAATCCTGTCGATTTTTCTCTCTGGCATATTTGATATATACTAATATGATAATAATACTCATATGCCCGTAGATAGTAATTGTCTGGATATGCCTTTACTCCTGGGATATTTGATTATTTTCTTTTCATAAGGAGATGGTTATGGAGTACCGTGATCTTGGCAGTTCTGGTCTTAAGGTCTCTGCCGTCAGCCTGGGTGGAGATACCTTCGGCCGTGATATTGATGAGCAAAATACCCTGGCGGTCATCGCTCATGCCCTCGATCTCGGTATTAATTACATCGATACTGCTGATGTTTACGGGCGTGGTGGGGGGCGGTCGGAGGAATATATCGGTAAAGCTGTCAAAGGGAAGCGTGACCGTGTTATTATCGCTTCCAAGTTCGGCGTTGCTGTCGGCGAGGGTTCGCAGCAGTTCGCCAATAAAGATGGCCTGGGCTCCCAGTCATATATCATGAAAGCTGTTGAGGCCAGCTTGAAGCGTCTGAATACCGACTATATCGACCTATACCAGTTCCACCAGCCCGACCCCGCCACTCCCATCGAGGAGACGCTGCGGGCAATGGATGACCTTGTCAAAACCGGTAAGGTCCGTTTTATCGGTGGTTCTAACCTCCCGGCCTGGGAATTGTGTGAAGCACTCTGGATATCTAAATCTGCCGGCTTGAGCTCTTTCGTTACCGTCCAACCACGATACAATCTCCTTGACCGGCACTGTGAGGAAGAACTGGTCCCCTGCTGCCAGAATTACGGTATCGGCGTCATCCCCTGGTATCCCCTGGCCGGGGGTTTTCTCACCGGTAAATACCGCCGCGGGACCCCCCTCCCCGCCGGTACCCGCTTTGGCAGCAACCCTGACTTTTATGCCTGGCTTCTCACTGAAGAAAATTTTAGTATGCTGGATAAGTTGCATAATTTTGCAGCAGCACACGGCCGTACCGTGGCTGAGCTGGCCGTTGCTTGGCTGACGTCTCATCCCTGGGTCAGTACCGTCATTGCCGGTGTGACTCGCCCCGCCCAGGTCACCGCTAACGCGGCCGCCGCTGAATGGAAACTATCTGCCGCTGAGATGAAAGAGATCGACCGTATTACCTGGTACCGGACATATTCCGAACCCCGGCCCCGTAAATACCCTCTACCTCCTGGTTATCTTGAGGGCGTTTAAATTACCCTTACAGGGAGTTGGACAAAGATGCACGATGATATTTTGAGCACTATCGGCGATACGCCGCTCGTCCGTATCAACCGGCTTAACCCTAACCGGAATATCACAATATTGGCCAAGGTGGAAGGCTTCAATCCCACGGGCAGTATCAAGGACCGCATTGCCCTCAGTATGATCGAACAGGCGGAAATGCAGGGGACGCTGCATAAAGGGCAGACCATTATCGAACCTACCTCCGGTAATACCGGGGTGGCGTTGGCCATGATCGGTGTTGCCAAGGGATACAATGTTGAGATCGTCATGAGTGATGCCGTGTCTATCGAGCGGATGCAGATGATCCGCGCTTTTGGTGCCAAAGTGACCCTGACGGAAGGGACACTGGGTACTGATGGCGCTATCCGGCGGGCTCGCGAATTGGTCCGGGAAAATCCCGACAAATATTTTATGCCCGACCAGTTCTCTAATGAGTACAACAAGATGGCGCACTATAAAACTACCGGTGAAGAAATCTGGAAGGAAACCCGGGGTAAGATCGGTTATTTCGTCTCCTCGATCGGTACCTCGGGGACGATCATGGGTGTTGGTATGGCTTTAAAAGAACATAATCCCAACATCAAGATCGTGTGTGCCCACCCGGTGAAGGGCCACTACATCCAGGGCTTGAAAAACATGGAAGAAGCAATTGTCCCTGCTATATATGATCCCTCCCGGATCGATATCACCATCATGGTGGAGACTGAAATTGCTTATCAGACCGCCCGCCAGATCGTCAAACAGGAAGGCATCTTCGTCGGTATGAGTTCCGGCGCGGCCATGTATGCGGCCATGGAAACCGCCCGCCGCATTGATTCCGGGACGATCGTCGTTATCTTCCCGGACCGCGGGGAGAAATACCTGTCTACGAAATTATTCAACGGTAACTCTTAAACCCTTTGCTTTTATTGGTCCAGAATAGGTTCTATTTCCGGATTGGGCAGCCCGCCGGCTGAATATTTCGCCCGCACGAAGCGCGTCCCGTCGATCCGGTATAACGCCGCCGTGAGAACATCGCCGATATCATTGGAATATGCCTTCACCGAATCGCGGGCGACTGCCATCTCCGGTGCCAGGAAATCCGCCGGCCGGCCGGTAACCGGTGTTTTTCCTTTTTTGTAGTGTTTGAGCACCACTTTCAGGACTTCCGGATCGATCGGTGCCGGCGGCCGTCCGTATAGACCGTAGCAGTAGTCCATGACCTGGGTGGGGATGAGTTTGTAACGGCCGGTGATGACGTTCTGGACGGCTTGTACCCCCACTATTTGACTGGTCGGTGTTACCAGCGGCGGATAACCGAGTTCCCGGCGGACCCGGGGTATCTCTTCGTAGACCTCAGGCAGCCGGTCGAGCGCCCCGATTTGCTTCAATTGGGCTACCAGGTTAGATATCATACCCCCGGGTACCTGGTGTTCCAGTACCGTCGTGTCTATCATCGATATTTTGGTTTGGTTCAACTGGGTACGGTGGCTTCCGGCTACCGTTTCAAAATATTCGTCCAGCTTGAGCAGCCGGATCAAGTCTAATCCGGTATCCCGCGGCGTCCCTTCCAGGGCGACGACCATCGGTTCTACCGCCGGTTGTCCGGAACGCAGGGCAAAGGGTGCCAGGGCAGTATCGATGGCGTCTACCCCGGCCTCCACCGCTTTCAGGTAGCTCATTGAGGCTAGTCCTGCCGTATAGTGGGCATGAAGCTGTACCGGGACCCGGAGTCCTTTTTTCAAAGCATTTATCAGTCTGAAGGCATCATCGGGGGCCAGTAAACCTGCCATGTCCTTGATGCAGATGCTGTCGGCACCCATGCCCTGGAGGGTGCGGGCTTTATCCAGGAAGTAATCGAGGTTGTATATTGAGCCCCCCATTTTTCGCTGTGTCAGCGAATAACAGATGGTCAATTGGGCGTGCTTGCCGGCTTTTTTGATCGCCTTGAAGCAGCTTTCCATGTTGCGTTCATCGTTCAAGGCGTCAAATACACGGAAGATATCGATACCCTTTTCTGCCGCATGTTCGATGAATGCTTCCACCACGTCATCGGGGTACTGCCGGTAGCCCACCAGGCTTTGTCCCCGGACCAACATTTGCAGGGGAGTATGCGGCATTAACTTTTTCAACATGCTCAAGCGCTGCCAGGGGTCTTCGTTGAGGTAGCGGATGGAAACATCGAAAGTGGCACCACCCCACACTTCCGCTGAATAAAAGCCTGCCTGGTCCATCTCTGATGCTATTTTCACCATGTCGGAGGTCCGCATCCGGGTGGCGATTAATGACTGATGACCGTCACGCAGGGTGGTGTCAGTGATTTTTACGCGGGTATCTCTATTTATATCATTTGTCATGGCTGAAACCGCCTTTAACTGATATTTGAATGGGAGTTAGAAGTCCGGGGTGTGTTCCCAGTGTAGTCAAAACCGGCGGTAGTGTCAACCGGCGCCGCTGTTTGCGCTGCTAACTATCAGGAAGCTGGAAATGGTAGAATGGCGGTATGGAAAATAATGATAAAAAATACGGCGAAGAAATATACAAGCTGAATCTTTACAAGTATGGGTTGGAGGAGTTGGAAGGCAGGAATATCCTGTCTCTGGCTCCGGAGGAATTGGACCGCCTCCTTATCGCCCTGGGTGAAGATGAAATGTCCCTCAACCTCCCCATACCCTGCACCGAAGAAAATGTTAAACAACTGCTGGCCCTGTCGACCTGCCGCCGCTGCGGTAAATGCTGCCGCCCCAATCCCTCAAATCCGGGCAGTCCGGGCATCGAAGCCTTCGAAGATGAGATTAAGGCCATGGCCGTAGCGCTGCAATGGAATTATGAGGACATTAAAAGAAAAACAAATCCTGGGAGTATGACTTCCCTGGCTTTTCAGATTAAGGATTTGGGTTTCACCCGCTGGCTGCCCCTCCCGTGTCCCTTCTACAGCCAGGAACACAGTGCCTGTCAGGCTTATCGCCCCCGGCCCGTAGTTTGCCAGGTCTACCCTATTATTTTTACCGGTGATGATACCATCATGTCCGTCCGCTTAACCTGCGAATACGGCCGCGATATTACCGCCGCCGCCTGCCGCCGCTTACGGGAGAAAGACCCTGGCCTGGAGATCACCTTATAGCCGCTGCTGGTTTTTTCCGTGATTGGTATTTACCCGGCGCGGCCTGGCTTCTGGCATTGTTCTTCCAACAGGTTGGCGACATCAATGCCCCAGATCGGCCGGCCTTTAATAAAAGTAATTCCGGAGTTGATCCGGATCGACCGGTCGGAAGTCTGGACATCACTGATCTTGACGGCCGTCCATGTCCCATCAGGATTTCGGACAAAAGCTTCGCATGTTACCTTAATGGTTGGTGGTATGTTTTGACTCATATATTTTTTATACCATATTTTTTATAATGTGTATCGTAGAAATCTTGGTGGTTCTTGTCTTTTGATAAAATATGAAAGTGGCACGAATTGACATGGAAGCGATTACCATCCGGCGGTATGCTGCTGATGATGCCGGTATCCGCTGGCTGATCAAAGCTGCTGGTTGGAATACCCGGCAGCTGCGGGGCCAGTTGTCGGCAATCCACCGGCTCTTGCTTGATAAAAACGGCGTGGTACTGGTTGCTGTCGCTGGGGACGCCCTGCTGGGTTATATCTCGGCTGAGTATTTTGAGTGGAACCGGCTGGGGCAGATCCAGGGCTTGATCGTAGATCGTGACTGGCGGAGAAAAGGTATCGCCACCCGCTTGGTCGCAGGCATCGAACAATATATGAAGCGTAAGCGAGCCAGAGGACTCCATGTCGATACCCCCGTAAATAATACGTTGGGCCGTGAGTTTTATATTGGGCTCGGTTATCGGGAAGACTGCATCCGGACTGCATACTATGACCGGGATTCCGACGCCGTGGTCTATCTGCGGCTTTTTAAGTAGCCTGGCTGTCTCCCTATACCCGGATGAGTCGGATCATCTCTCCTTCAACTAACCAGTAGTGGTAATTATCTTTACCTGGTCGCCGCCCGGTTTTTATCAGGCGGGACTCTACTTATTACTAATCGTCTCCGGCTCTTTGCTTGATTTACCGGTCCGGGATTTAAGATTGCCCGGCGGTATATCTGCCATAGCGGTTCATATTTCTCTTCAAGTCTAAAGTTATACCCGTTTAGTGCCCAGGTATTAACTAAACCCTGTACCATGCCGAAGAAAAGGCTCGCCGCCGCTTCGAGGTCGAGATCCGCCGGAAATTCTCCGCCTTCTCTTCCTTTAGCCATGATTTCCTTCAAATTAACGGTATATTTGGCGATCACAACGGAGATCTTCTGGTTCAATTTCTTGTCCCCCAGGCTGATGATTTCTGCGATCACCAGGAAGGAGATCCCCCGCCTTTGCTCGATGGCGGAAAGGTGGCTTTTAAGTACCCCTTCTAATACATCGATAACCGGTCCGCCGTTGATCGCTGCTGCTTTAATGTCTCCCACCAGGTCATCTTCTATTGCCTCTATCAATAGTGACAGGATATCCTTTTTGCTTTTAAAATGACGGTAGATGGCGCCCTCGGTTAAGTCCACCGCTTCGGCGATCTCTTTGATCCGGATATGCTCACTGCCGCGCCGGATGATCAATTTCCTGGCAGCGTCGATGATCTGTTTTTGCCTCACCCGGGTATTTTTATGCTTCTGTACTGTTGTCACCGTATTTTCCTTGTTATCGGCAATCTTGAAAAGTGTACTGATATCAATAGTTTTGTTTTAACTATTACGTTTTTCTTGATATGCCTGGAATACTTTATTGATTTTACTATGAGGACCTCTTTTCTTCAAAAAATTCCGTCCCGGATATCCAGGTTACTCTTGTTATCTGATTCATGATATTGACTATTGTTTTAAGGTTGTTTATGATGTAAGTAATTATTAACATATATACACTGATATGGAGGCCACGGTGCGTTAATAATTCATCCCTGGTTGTCTGTCGCAGAAATTGTGTTGTTGTTCCTCCTTTTCAAGAAGCCCGGATATTCCGGGCTTCTGTTTTTTAGACGCTGCAGACAGTATCAAATCTTGGTCAATAATGGTACATACCCGTGTTGGTCAGGGGCGTGATCGTTTTCCTACCTCGGGATTTTCCCTTGGATATGCATTATGCTCCGCCGAGGATTTCTCCGACAACGATGAAAGTAATAAATACAGCGTTGGCAATTACCAACACGGCAGCAACGACATTAAGAATCGAACGCTCCCGTCGTGGCCAGATACATATCAGGTTTAATACCGCGGCGATATCGATGATTACAGTTCCGATTGCTGGCATTACCCAGGTGTCGGTTATGGGATACTTCTTATGGAAGATCGTTGTGATTAAAGGTAGGATGACCCATGCCCCCATCCCCACCGCGGCCATTATTAATGCACCCCACCCGAACTTTGTCCTTGTCAGGACTCTGGCTTTCCCAGGTAACAGGGAAGCGGATTTCTTTTCCTGATTATCTCCAAGCTCAACCATGTGCTCCTCCCCCTGCTACCGGTATTCTTACCATCCGCTGCAGTGTTTGCACTTCTGTCAGTGGTTGCTTTTGTTATCCTTTGCCAGTATTCTTCGGTGATATGATTTTGACTGGTATACTGCATTTAAGGGGGCATGTCCGTAAAGTCGATCCTTGGCCGCCAGCACCGTACAGGGAGCCTTGCTGTTTTTTAAGAACAGGGAATCGTGGCCTACACACAGGCAGACCAGGATATTCAGGTCCGTCTGATACGCATTCAGTATCTCGGCTTGGGCAATAGGATGACACATTGCTTCGAAACCCCCCGGTGATACTTTTTCCCCGTCATTTAGGCCTAATTCTTCTTTGGATATAGAACCGCACTTGCATTGTACCGAAATGACTTCGAATCCCCGGTTTTCCAGGATAGGCACCAGCAGGCTGGCCTCGTATTGTACCCCGCCGCAGTAGGCCACCCCCAGTTTTTTATATCCCATCCGGCCGGCAAATTCCATGATTTCTTCCAGTCTGCTCTTTACGGGCGACGGGGTATTGGGGGCATGGGGTAGTCTCAAGTATCCGGCACCTTCCTGCCTGGAAGCCTGAAGGGCAAATTCCCGGAATTTCGGGCTGTAACATTTTTCGGTTGCTTTACGGATAACCTCCGGCATTATTTTCCGGGGACAGTTCTCCGGCCCCTTGTCCGGTACCAAGCTGTTGCATACCGGATGCGGGCATTTCGCACAATTAACTTTCGTCTCTTTGCCTTCCATCGTTCTCTCCAGAGTATTTTTAAGCGGTTGAAGGATCGTCAGTCAGGTCGTGACTGATGAAGGTAATATATATTAAGGGCAGGAGATAGCCCCTCACTTACTATCCCTGTTTTCTATTTTTTAACAGGTCTGTTTTTGGCCGGGCAGCTTTCTTGTGATTTTTCTGGTATACCATCCGGTACCATTCTTCGAGAGTCATCTCCATCTCAGCCAGCGGCATGTCCCGCCGGCCTCCCGTCACCAGGGGTGACTTTTTTCCGTATTTTGTAGCCGCCTGGTCTATATACTGCAGCTTCTTCAGCGCCGGCGTCCCGGTATATAGTTCCTGCCAGTTTGAAAGGGGTGTCAACCATACCGCGAAAGTCTCCGCAAAATCATCGTCGGGATGTTTCTGCGCATAATATCCGCCGATATGATGTACGAATCGGTTGCTGAAGGGGTCGACCTTATCTCTGTAATCCTCGAGGTAAGGCAGATCGAAAGGTCCGAATACTTTCCGCCAGCTCCGCTGTTCGTACAGGCGGTAAGCATAGTTGAAAGTATGCCCGGCCTCATGCCGCAGCAGTCTCATAATTTCGGCATCATCATCGCTTTTCCCCCCCGTCATCTGCGCCTGCAGCTTGCTTAAAGCCGCATCGGCCAGGTAAAAGGGAATCCCTATTACCGGTACCCGGTCGGGACATCCCCAACCGTCGGAAAGGTAAGTCTTTGGTTTAAACGAAATGCCGGCCGCCTGCAGCTCTTTATAGAGTTGGAAGATCAGCTCCTGTAAATGTGTCGCCTGTATATGGAGCGGGATTTCGTTGATCTTCTGCGATAATAGGGTTTGTTTAGGGGTATATAAAAAAACTGTTGTTGACTTCATTGAATTACTATATTGCTCCTCATCATACGTCTTCCGGGAGCTGGTTCAGCTTGCAGATACATTGTCATAGAAGGTTAGTTGTCAAATTCAGCGGTAAAACCCGGCTTGCGGCGCCTGTTGTGGTTATACTGAAGGTCACATGCCGCATCGCCCGGTAGATTACCGGGGGATAACAGAGTAGTGTATCTGTAAAGCCTTGCCTCATGACAAGACTGGTTAACTCCTGCGAAGACGCCTCAGACTGGAATTTCTCTGGAAAACATCGATTTGGCCTATTATATCATATCCTGTTAGACCCCGGATTGGCTGGTGTTCTGCTGTTTTTATGGATTTCTGATAATTTGGTCCCAAAATATTGAAATAACGTAAGAAGAATGGTTATACTGAGGATATAATAATTTTATATTGTTTTTTGCCTGCCCGGCGGTAAATTTAGGTTAAGGCTGCTCTTAGTTGCCTGTAGATTAGAAAAAAATCTGTCCGGTCGGTTTGTTTTTATAACCGGCTTGACTTTAAGAGGGAGAGTAATGGAACTGGGAATCCTGCAATGCCAATAGATATTACTAATTCTGAAATACCTGTCTTGCTGCTGTACAATATGGACCCCAAATGGTCGGCACATGAACAGGCGGAGGTTCTCGATGTGACTTCCCAGGCCGGTGACGCCCTCCGTACTGGCGGATTTCCTGTATCCTCAATTCAGGTAACCAACAGTGACCTCGATTCTGTTTTATCCAAATATGATCCCTCCGCATTTATTGTTTTTAACTGGTGTGAAAGCCTGCCTGGCCTCCCCCATAGCGAATGGATGGTAGCTGATTATCTGGAAAAAAATGGCTTCACATTTACCGGTGCCGGTTCTCTCCCCCTGGCTTTGTCCCTGGATAAACCCGGTGTCAAAAAACTCCTTGATGATGCCGGCATCTTGACCCCCCCCTGGGTGACCTGTACGAGCGCCGCCGCTTCCGGTTGGGCTCGCTTTCCGGCTATCGTGAAACCTTCCCGGGGACATTGTAGTGAAGGGATTAACCGTGATGCTGTAGTCACTTCCCCCGCCGGCCTCAAGGACCGGGTTCGCTATATCGTGAAAAGATTTCAACAGCCCGCCCTGGTGGAAGACTTCATTGCCGGACGTGAACTGCACGTCTCTCTCTGGGGCAATGGTAAAATCGATATCCTCCCGCCGGCTGAAATGGAGTTTTCTTCTTTCCGGGACCAGCTCGACTGGGTCTGTACTTATGAGGCTAAATTTGTCCCTGGCTCAGAGCAGTATCAAAAGATCAATACGATTCTCCCTGCCCCCCTCAGCCCCGGCGAACTACATGATGTTGAGCAGGCTTGTCAGGCGGCCTTCACCCTGGCCGGTTGCCGTGACTACGCCCGTATCGATGTCCGCATGAAAGACGGCTTGTTCTTTATTACCGATATTAACCCCAATGCCGATATCTGCCCCGATACCACCACCATCGCCGCCGCTAACTATGCTGGCTATACTTACAGCGATTTCCTGGGACGCCTGGTATTGCTGGCCGCCGGCAGGCATCCCCGCTGGGCTGCTGATTATGCTTTATCCACACTCACCAGGTTTGGAGATATCGTTACGGATTAGGCGTTATTTTTAATTTCTCGCCTCTACCTGCCACTCCCGGAAATTGCTGATGGTGTCAGAAAACCAACTATATTTTATCGGAGAACCTGGCGAACAATAATAGCTGATTAAGGGCTGCCCGCTCGCACTGAGCTTTGTCGAAGTACGGTCAGACCTTACTATTGTGGTTTGCTTAATTTGTCCTTTACTTCTCTCTTCTCGCCGTTATAGAATTACGCCACCACCACCCTGCACCCTGCGGCTTAAAATTTGTGAAAAAGGAAGATGTGCTAATGGCGAAGAAGTACGATTACCTTTTTAACCCCGAAATCATCCACGAGACCACTTATCCCCCTTTCAAGAACATGATCATGCATACCCTGGAAAATAAGAACATCAATTTCCAGATCCGTTTCACCCATGTCAGCGTCCCCTTTGAAGGTATCGAGCCTCCCCACTCCCATGAATTCGACCAGATTATGCTCTGGGTGCCCTGCAGCGATGACCTGACTGCATACGACGCTGAGACTGAACTGTATCTGGATGGTGAGAAATACGTCATCGACCGCACCATGGCTTTGTTCCTGCCTGCCGGCTTGATGCACTGCCCCATCCGCCATATCCGCGTCGGGACGCCCTTTTTCTTCGTTAATTGCCCCATGACGCCCGATTACTCCCTCAAGGGTTCGGATGGCAAACCGGGGAGTTTTATCGACCTTAAACTCATTCCCCAGGATAAGGACAAAAAGAAATAGCCGGGTAAAAAAAGACGGGAGCTTCAACTCCCGTCTTTTTTTACCGATTTTTCTTTACTATTTCACGGTCACGTCGACTTCACATGTCCATTCGGCCTTTTCTCCGCCCTCCCACGGGCGGCTGTATTCCAGTTTCACCGTGGTTGAGCCTTTTTCCAGGGCTCTGAAGGTAAAGGATTGGCTTCCCGCCGCTCCCACGATACCCTTCCCTTCGGGTGTCAGCATCTTGTTGCCGGTCTGCTCCAGGATGCCCGTGTCGGCCACCTGTGCGGGTTCTTCCCAACTGAATCCGGTAGTGGGATTGGAGCCTACTGTTATCGTCAGGGTGCCGCCCTCTGCCACCTCTACCTCTTTGATTACTTGTTTGGTATTACTGAATTCATCAACTGGTACGATTACCTCGGCATCTTGCGGTACTTTGGCTCCCATGGCCATTGAGCAGGCCCCGGCTGCCAGTAACAGGGTTACCATGATTGCCATGATGACTAATTTCGCCTTCATTTTATGTTTTCCTCCGTTAATTTTCTTACTTATTTATATTTCCGGTTCCATTAATTCATACGAACCCGCCGGCCGGGTATTACCTGATTTTTCTGGCTTTCGGGCTTTTCCTCAGCTTGTCCCCGGCAAAATAGATGCTGATGACTATCAGCCAGGTGAATCCGGTTAACAGCAGCAGCCGTTCCAGCATGCCAAACCAGTGGGCGTCTTTGAACATCAGGAAAGCCCCTAACCCGATCAGGACTGTCTCCAGGACCCCGGTCGTGATGGTGTATCTTTTGATGTATTTCCCCCAACCCCCCGTCGCCAATACCGGCGCCAGCAGGAAGCAGGCTGCGGGAAAGAAAAAAACGATGCCGTAAACGGTGATGCCGTGGATGATGGCCGGAATGTTTTTCGGTCCCCCGGGGCTCTGCGTCGGGCAGATGGCCAGGATGATGAAACCTGCTCCCACCAGGTACAACAGCAGGCGGCCCAGTTTTGCCCGGATGCCCCGCCCCGCCCACGGCCGCAGCTCCCCGCTTAACGCCCCCAGCATCAGGCCAATGACGGCGAAATTGCCTGTTTGCAGCCAGCCATGCGGCCCCCATACCATCGAGCTAATGGTATCCCGCAGCGGGTTGTACCCCGGCTGGAGCCACTGGGTCGCTACCATGATCAATTGGAAAAGCAGCGGCGTGCCGATAATGAACCAGAGCCGTGTGGTACCTAATGCTGTCCGCGCAGCGTGTATCGTCCGGTGCCTCATGGGAGTATTCGCTTCCCTTTTTTCATCTGTCCAGGAGGCGGTTATTTCTGCTATGGTGGTCATTATCGGCATTGGTTTTTCTCCCTTATCCATCACCGGCTTGCCCGGGGGGCCAGATGACTGATTGATAGTAGTCTTGTTCTTTAGTTCACGTTGCTCTATTTTTCTATACGATTTCCCTGGCGGCGTATTACAGGATTTTTAAAAATATATGGAAAAAGTTGCTGCCGGGAGGTGGGGAATGTAATACTATTATCGCTGCTTCGTATAATCTGGTAGGCAGCCAAAAGGACCGGTATGCGGGCGGGTGATCATCTTTCAGCTCAACAGGCGTTATTTGCCGGGCTCTATGACGAGTTTATGCCTAAGGTTTACCGGTACCTCGGCTACCAGGTGAACGATGTGCAGCTAACGGAGGACTTGACATCTGTGGTCTTTGAAAAAGCCCTGGTAAGTTTTGAAAAATACAGCCGGGATAAGGCGGCTTTTTCCACCTGGATATTCACAATTGCCCGTAATACCCTGATCGATCATTTCCGCACCAGTAAAGCTGGCCGGCAGGTCCCTCTGGACGAAGCTACCGCCGTGGCTTCGCCGGAGCCTTCTCCTCAGGAACAGGCAGAGCAAATGGCGGAACAAGCCTGCCTCCGTCAGTGCCTTTCCCGGCTGCCGCAGGACGATCAGGAGATCGTCCGCCTGAAGTTTGCCGCTGAATTCAACAACCGGCAGATTGCCAAAATGCTGGGCCTGTCCGAATCCAATGTTGGGGTCCGCCTCTTCCGGGCAGTAAAAAAACTAAGAGAGGATTTTTATGTCTCCTGGAACCAATGAAAACCGGCTGCCGCAGGACTTTACCCGTAAGCTGGATGAACTCCTCGCCGGCCAGCCCTCCGGGTCCGGCAAGCCGCCTGATACCGAGACCCCAGCTGAACTCGAATTTGCCCAAAAAATGCTGGTATACCGGGCCCATCCTTCCTCATCTTTCCGTGATAACCTCAAGCAGCGCTTGCTGGCTAAGATGGCGGAACAGGAAGCATCCCGTTCTTCATCTGAAGTACCCACACTCACTCATAATCACTCTCAGTCATTCTGGAGCCGCTTGCGGCGCCTCTTTTCCTCTCCCCCGGTTTGGAGTATGGCAGCTGCTACCGCGGCCGTGGTTATCATCGCCGCAGTGGTCGTGTGGCGCACCGGCTTCTTTTCGGTTGATGAACGTCCCCTGTTGACCGCCCAAAATGGCAGTGGAACTGTCTCGATAGCCGCCCGGGTCGACGGCCTTCAACGCGCCTACGCCGCCGGCGAAATGGTCACCCTCCGGTTTTCTTTCCAAAACGTTACCGCTGATACCCTTACCATCTCCTTTCCTTTCGATATCGGTATCGAGAATGCTGGTGCTGAAACCGTGCGCGTCTTTAATCCCGGCCAGGGAATGATTACTTTACTTCCGGGTGAAGTAAAGGCCTGGGTATTGGACTGGGACCAGCGGGATGCCGCCGGGCAGCTGGTCCCCGCCGGTGATTACAACGTAGTCATGTATCGTTTCACGGCCACTGAAGACAGCAGCATCGCTGCTCTGGAACAAACCCCCGTTATCACCATCCTGCCTGCGCCTTGATTCTCCTTGTCTGCGTATTTGTTCCCGCAATAATTATCTGCTATACTAGTTTTGAATTTAGTTTAGGTTATTAGATACTAACAGTAGTCCTGCCGACATCGAGCGTTTGATGACCCGAACTCTATTTAAGGAGGGTCGTCGATGCTTTTACTGGAAGAATTTCATTATTTTCCTTTAAAACCCCTCATTTCTAATTTACTGCATCCCGGCCGCCTTTCCTCCATCGCTTTCCCGATGTCTTGATTTGGTCGCTTTTCTGACTTGTTCTTGTAGTTTAGGAGGGTAACATGCCGATTATTATCTTGGCCGCTTTGATTGTGGTTGGAATCATCGTAATGTTGATTTTCCGGAGCCGGTCTATCAAATCTGATGCCCGGAAACTGGACGCGCAGCGTAAGAGTCGGGATTAGTTAGCGGACAACTTAGCCGGGCTTTCCTTTGTTCTCTTCCATATCATATGTAACCTGAAATACTGGGAGCATGATAGTTTCGGTTTTACCGGTCTGTTATTTGTCTTATTAGGGGCAAAATGTAACTGATACCGGACTATTTGTTTCCGTAATACCGCCGTCTCTTTTGGCTGCCATGTCCAGCTTTTTTCTTGCTACTCTACCGGGAAGGGCAGGCCGCGGGAATTACCTGGAAAAAAAGGAGAAAATCATGCCGCTGGATGTAAAACTTAAAGATGGGGAAACTCAGGAATCCTTATTACAACGTTTTCAAAAATCGATCCAATTAAGTGGCGTTCTTAAAGAACTTAAGAACCGGCGTTATTTTGTTTCCCGGGGTACTGCTGCCCGGATTAAGGCTAAGAATGCTGCCCGCAAACGCCGTAAACAGGGACAATTTTAGTTTTAAGCAATATTTTGCGAGGTGAATATATGAAAATTTATGTCGGGAATTTATCTTATGACGTTACTAAAGAGGAACTTCAAGCCGAGTTCACTGCTTTCGGTGCGGTGGCCTCCGTCGACTTGATCATGGATAAATTCAGTGGCCGGCCTAAGGGCTTTGCCTTCGTGGAGATGCCTGTGGTAACTGAAGGCCAGGCGGCCATTAATAAACTCAACGGGAAGGTTCTCAAGGACCGGCCTATCTCTGTTAGTGCTGCCCGCCCCCGTGAAGACCGCGGCCGTCCCGGCAGCCGTTCCGGCGGTTATGGCCGGGACCAGGGGCGTTCCGGTGGCAGCCGCTCCGGTGGTTACGGCCGGGACCGGTATTAACTATTTACTTAAGGTTGAATAATGCAGATCGTGATTGACAGCGGGATCGACTTGTCGTTGACTCCCCAACAGCTTAAAGATCTTAATATCCACGTGGTTCCCCTCCTGGTAACTCTGGGAGGGAGAACCTATCGTGACCATCTCGACATCGAACCGGCGGCCTTTTATCCTCTGCTGGAAGAGAAAAAGGCTTCCACCACTACCTCTCAGCCCAACCTCGCTGATCTTCAGGAGACCTACCGCCGCCTGGCTGCTTCTGACCCCGATATTCTTTCTATACACATGAGTTCCGGCCTCAGTGGGGCCTTCCGTACCGCTCAAACAGCTGCTGCTGCGGTTCCCGAAGCGCGGGTGACGGTTATTGATACCCGGACACTCTCAGTTGCCGCTGGCTGGCAGGCCCAGGTTGCCGCTCAAGCCAGCCGTGCCGGCTGGTTGCAAGAACGGATTATTGTTTTATTGGAGCAAATCCGGGCGGCCAGTGATACCATCTTTACCCTCGATGAGCTTAAATACCTCATTCGTGGCGGCCGTATCAGCCATATGAAAGGCCTGCTTGCCTCCACCTTGAATCTAAAACCCCTCATCGGGGTGGAAAAGTTGAAGGGTACTTATATCCAGCGGGGTACCGTACGTACCTTTCCCCGTGCCCTTGAAAGTATTGTCGATTTGATTTCCCGGCAGCATGCCCCGGGCAGCCGGCTAAGAGTACAGATTGCTCATGCCTTGAACCCCGAGGGCGCTGCTCGCCTGCGGGAAAGCGTTAGCAAATATTTCGACTGTACCTGGCTGCCCGTTAAAACGCTGTCGATGGTGCTCGGTGCCCATACCGGCCCCAGCATGGTCGGCATTGCTTTTGCCCCAGCCTCTTCTTTCGAATTTTAGTTATGGTACTATTACCTGGAATAAACTGGTATTTTACCGGTTGTTTCCTCTGAAAATAGAGTCGGCTAAGTCGGCGCGAGACTCACCTTGAAGCC
>JAEAME010001444.1_pt1 | contig 16548 bp, 12 predicted proteins | sample 8958731 | NCBI WGS metagenome assembly JAEAME01 (sample SAMN16933194, study PRJNA681113) | bioreactor sludge metagenome | isolation source: anerobic bioreactor sludge (Control) | place: India:Bengaluru | collected 2018-10-24 | reverse complement strand
TATCAAAGATCTCTCCGTTTAGAAATTCATCCCGCATCCGGCTGTTGAAACTCTCACAGTATCCGTTCTCCCATGGGCTTCCGGGCTCAATATAGGCCGTTGTGACTTCGATTCTTGTCAGCCATTCGCGTAGCTTCATTGCTGTGAACTCGGTTCCGTTATCACTGCGCAAATATGAAGGCGTTCCTTTCATCAGCATAATGTCCGCAAGGATGTCGATAATCATCTCGTGGTCCCATCTGCGTTTCGGAACACTGGCCAGGCATTCCCGGGAATATTCATCAATCAGGTTCAGCCAGCGTACTTTTTTTCCGTTTTGCAAACGGCCTTCTACAAAGTCATAACTCCATACATGGTTTTTGTGTTCCGGCCGGAGCCGGATACAGCTTCCGTCGTTGAGCCACAGTCGCTTCTTCCTGGGCTGTTTCTGAGGGATCTTGAGACCGGCTTTCTGCCAGATTCTCTCCACTCGTTTATGGTTGATGCATCTCCCTCTTGAGCGCATCAGGGCGGTGATCCTTCGGTACCCGTACCGTCCGTATTGGGCCGAAAGTTCGATAATCTCGGCCGTCACCTCATCTTCATCGTCTCTCTTGATGGGGATATATCGCGCACTGCTTCGGCATATCTTCATCGCCCGACAAACACGCCGCTGAGGTAAGTGGTATTGATCCTGTATTTTCTCTACGGCGGCCTTTCTCTTTGCCGGGCTTAGAATTTTCCCGAGGCGACATCCTTCAAAATGGCGTTATCTAAGCTCAGATCTGCCACCAGTCTTTTCAGGCGCGCGTTCTCTTTTTCGAGTTCCTTCAAGCGTTTGGCATCGGATGTGTTCATTCCGCCGTACTGCTTTCGCCATCGGTAGTAGGTTTGTTCGGTCACGCCAATATGACGCACGGCTTCCCCGATCGTTTTTCCCTGACCGCACAGCACCTCGACTTCCCGTAAATATCGGATGATCTGTTCCACTGCAAATGCTTTCCTGCCCATGTCCATTCCTCCTTTTAAGCTAGTTTACTCCTTCTTTTTCTAACTTAAAATCTGCTACGATTTTCGGGGGGCAGGTCACAAGTAATCACATGATACACTTAAATTCTGCAAATCACAGTTTTGCCCGGTCGCTCACAAACTCTGTCAACGCGATAAACGAAGGTGTGCACAAAGCAACCAGAACAAACGGGAACGAAGCTACCGGGTGCATTTTGTATCAAACTCGTGTTCTTCTCCAATGCAAAAGCCGCGCAGAGCGGCTTTTGCATTGGTGGAGGTTTACCCAAGGCATGCGCTTTTGCGCATGCCGAAGCGCCGACAGGGTGCGAATGCACCCGATAGGCGGCCACCAAGAACAGATGAAGGGCTCAAGCCACCATAAAAAGCGACCAACTCAGTTCCGTAGAGTTGGCCGCTTACTTGTTTCATGCTTTCTCTAAAGAAGAGCAAGGTTCTTTTTGAGACCGATGAAGTTTTTTATTGCTTGACCCTGTTTTTCCCAAATAGAAGAGAAACAAGGCGAGCAAAAAGTCGTGCTTATTGAACGGTAGCGGATGTCTTCGCTTCCTTTTTGTCGCCGATGCTGAGGATAAGGTTAAGAATAATACCGAATACAGCAGCGCCGGCAATACAAGGAACATTGATTCCGAAGAATGGGATATTGCCGCCGAAGGCGTACTGTCCGCCGACACCAATAACCATAATGGAAGCGATGACCGCAATATTCTTGGAGCTGAACATATCTACCTTCTTTTCGATCATGATCGCGATACCCTGAGCTGCGATCGCGCCGAAGAGGTATATTTCAAGGCCACCGATTACTGCGATCGGGATTCCGTAAATGACCCGGATCAAAGGGGTGAAGAAGGAAATGACCATCGCAATAACAGAGGCCACGATCAGAACGGGTACAGAGAAAACCTTCGTGATTGCCATTGTGCTTATATTTTCGCCATAGTTTGTTCCGGCGGGGCCGCCGACGAAGCCGGAAATCATATCGCAGATTCCGTCGCCGATCAGATTCTTGTGAAGAAGATCAGCGATGTTATATTTCTTTTTGCCCTTTTTCTCAGCTAGATCATTCACATAAATGTCCAACTGATAAATGTGCGCGGTGGATTCCGGTATGGTCGCGATCGCTATGGGCATGATCGCCACAACCGCCGCCAAGGAGAATTTGGGTAATGAAAATGCCGGCATGGCAAAGATGTTTCCGTCGCCGAGCTTCCAGATGGAAGCCGCCAACGCTCCATCCGGCAGGCTTCTGAAAAGACTCATGTCCGAACCGCCGACCCCGAGTAGAGCAGCGGCAAAAATACAGCCGACAGCTGCTCCCAAGAGCAACGGAAGCTGTCCGAGAAAGCCCTTGAGATACTTGGAGAAAATGACTGTTGCAAGAAGAGTAACAAGAGATACCGCCCATACCCAGCCGGTTCCCGAGATTCCCTCAGCATCCGCTCCGGGTGCCGCGTCTTTAAGAGCGTTTCCCGCCAGCGTAAGCCCGATGATCATTGCAATAGGGCCTGTAATGGTTGCGGGCAGAACTTTTTCGACCGCGTTTCGTCCGGAAAACTTGACGAGAAGTCCTGCGGCAATCGACACAAGACCGGACGCAATGATACCGAACTGAGCGATCTGGATCGCCTCGGTCGGAAGTATGCCGTTGACCTTGGCAAATCCCTCCGCAGCGGCAAGACCCGATATCGCTGACAGATAAGAAAAGCTCGAACCGTAGTACATGGGAATCTTTCTGCCGGTAATGAATACAAAGCAGATCGTTGCCAGGCCGCTGGCGAAAATGGTCGTAGATACCTGAAAACCGGTAATGAGCGCAACCGTAATTGTGGCCGGAAACATAACGATAACCTGCTGCAGAGCGTAAAGCAAAAGCTTACCTACGCTTGGTCTCTCATCCGGTAAATAACCGATGCCTTCTTTTTCTTTAATCATTCTCCTTCTCCTTCGCTAATATTTTGCCAATTCCACTCCAGACTAGTGTAAATATTAAAGCCCGATGTTTCAACATATATCTAACGAAAATGCGGCAATTTCAATGCGTTAATGTAAAAATGCCAACCTCCTGAAAATCTATGTATCCGAATAACATTCTCGCATATGCGTGAAAGAAGAAGCTCCCCGTGAAAAACACGTAAGTTATTCTATTTCTTTTCCCTTAAAACAACAGTTATAATATAGTAAGCGAAACCAAATTCCGGAGGCGTTCATATGAGAAAGAGACATGCTTCATTATATATCGGGCTCGCCCTTCTTATCCTTTTTTCGACAAGTTGCGGCAGTTCAACTCAACCATCCGTCACCTCCCCGGCCACTGCTGAAACGACGGCCGGAATCACTTCCTCTTCGGAAACCGAAAGTACCACCGTCACAGAACCGTCCACGCAGGTAACTACCGCTGAAACGACGATTATTGAAACCACTGCTCCGGAAACGACTATTCCGTACAATTACACTTCGATCACTACGAACGGCGGTGCCGTTATCGAATTGTCCTCCCTCTCTCACTGTACTACCGACGCGAATGCTCCTGTCGTGTATTATCTTTCGGATATTTCACCGGAAGCGATGATCGAGATCTACGAGGCGCTGCAATGGTCTCCAACCGGCAACGTCGCGGTCAAGTTGAGCACCGGCGAGCCGCCAAACTCCAATTACTTATCGCCGGATCTGATCAAAGATGTCGTCGCATTGGTGGATGGCACCATCGTTGAGTGTAATACCGCGTACGGCGGGAGTCGTGTAAGTACCGCAATGCATTACCAGGTAGCCGAAGACCACGGATTCACCGCGATTGCGGATTTTCAGATCCTCGACGAAGACGGTTCATTGACCCTTCCGGTTTCCGGCGGAACGATATTGACCGAGAACTACGTCGGCGCTGCCTTTTCCGACTATGATTCCTATCTCGTTCTTTCACACTTCAAAGGCCATCAAATGGCAGGATACGGAGGCGCGATCAAGAACATTTCCATCGGTCTGGCTTCCTCCGAGGGAAAGTGCTGGATCCACACTGCGGGCAAAAATAAAATAACCATGATGGGCGATGACCAGGATGGATTTCTCGAGTCGATGGCGGACGCGGCGAAATCCGTCTCGGATTATCTCGGAAACGGAGAGCGCATTGTCTATATCAGCGTTATGAACCGCCTCTCGATCGACTGCGATTGTAACGGATATCCGAGCGAGCCGGATATCCATGATATCGCGATCCTGGCTTCGACGGATCCGGTCGCGCTGGATCAGGCCTGTATCGATCTCATTTATGTATCCGAAGGTAATGATTCTTTCTTGAAGCGTCTCGAGAATTTGAACGGAATTCATACGCTCGAAAGTGCGGAAGCGATCGGTCTCGGAAGGCGTGAGTACCGACTCATTGATCTGAATCAGGAATGATCCGGATACTTGAGCGAGAATTTATATATCTGATCTATTATATCGAAATTCAGTTGCGATTCATTTTCTGGTACTGGATCATCGGTATCGTTGTCGGTTCGATCATATCCGTTTTTGCCAAAGACAGGATCCATCGTCTTTTTGACTCGATGCGGGGAAAAAAGTGGGGGTTATTGGGAATTCCGATCGCCGCTATTCTGGGTATTGCTTCGCCCTTATGCATGTACGGAACCATTCCGATCGCCGCGTCCTTTTCGAGTAAAGGCATGCGCGAAGACTGGCTCGCCGCCTTCATGATGAGCTCCGTACTCTTAAACCCTCAGCTCATCATGTACAGCATGGCGCTTGGCGTGCCCGCGTTCGTCGTGCGCCTGGTATCCTGTTTTCTGTGCGGATGTGCCGCCGGACTTCTCATCCGGGCCTTCTACCGGAACAGTAAGTTTTTTTGTTTTGATCGATTTGAATCCCGAAAAAGCAGGGATACCGACCCGAATCTTCTGCTGCGTCTTCTGAAGAATATCGGCAGAAATATTAAGGCAACCGGTCTCTATTTCCTGCTCGGTGTCATTCTGTCGGCTGTTTTCCAAAGATATGTTCCTGCGGACGCGTTTGCAGATCTTTTCGGGAAAAATGACGGTTTCGGTGTACTTATGGCGGCAACGATCGGTGTTCCTCTGTACGCTTGCGGCGGCGGAACGATCCCTCTTCTCCGTCAGTGGCTGTGGGACGGCATGAGCCTGGGTTCAGCCGCCGCATTCATGATCACCGGCCCTTCGACAAAGATCACCAACCTCGGAGCTTTAAAGAGTGCTCTAGGTATTAAGCATTTCTTTCTCTATCTGGCCTTTGTAATAACCTTTTCACTGGTAACCGGGCTGATCATTAATCTGATCGTATAGGGTTCGACCTGATTATTTCTAAACGCCGACTATCAAAATCATCATCGGAGGTACTTTAATTGAACGAAGATAAATTCGACGGCAAAGGCAGAATCTATTCTAAATTCCGCCCGGCATACCCGCAAGCATACATCGAATACATTGTCGCGAAAACGCTAATCACCGAACAAAGCGTCATCGCTGATATCGGCTCCGGTACGGGCATACTGACCGGCCAACTTCTCGAAAAAGGGTTCCGCGTCATCGCGGTCGAGCCCAACGCCGACATGCGCCGCGTCGCCGAGGAGAACCTCCGGAAAAATCCGCTTTTTACCTCCGTGGCGGCGACCGCCGAAAGCACCGCCCTCCCCGACGGAAATATAGATCTGATCACAGTCGCTCAGGCCTTTCACTGGTTCAACCGGCAGGCTTTCCGGGAAGAATGCCGCCGCGTCCTGAAGCCGGGCGCGTACGTCGCGCTTGTATGGAACAACCGTGACGAAAACAGCGCCCTGGTCGCGGAAAATGATCGCATCATCCGGAAATATTGCCCGGAGTATAAGGGTTTTTCCGGCGGCACCCGGGGACCTGCGGCCGACGATGATTTTCACGACTTCTTTGCGGACGATTGCGAGAAAAAGACGTTTCCAAACGATCTGGTCTTTGATTTATCGGGCTTTATCGGCCGAAACCTCTCCGCTTCCTACTCCCTCAAAGAAGGGGACGAAGAATATATCGCCTATGTCGCCGAACTCGAGTCGCTTTTCGAAAAGTACGCCGTGAACGGGACCGTTACGATGCCGAACTTCACGCAATCGTTTGTCGGAAAGGTCTAACTTATTCCCGGGGCATGACCGGGTAGATTTTACGGGTAGTGATCAAAATGAAAACGGCGGGTGACCCCGCCTTTTTCGATTATCATCACACACATATTATTTATTTCTGTCCGTAATACGAATCCTTCCCGTGCTTCCGGAGGTAGTGCTTTGAAAGAAGCGCCGGACTGATCATCGCGTCCGGTGTCATCGAAAGGCTAAAATGCGCCATCTCCGCGACGTACTCGAGGACCGCGGCATTCTCGACGGCTTTTTCCGGAGAATCACCCCAGGAAAAAGGTCCGTGATTATTGACGAGCACGGAGGGGACTTCACGGGCATCGATCGCGCGTGTCTTAAAGGTCTCGACGATCACCTCCCCGGTCTGTCTTTCATAATCCCCCATGATCTCCTCGTCGGTCAACGACCGGGTCGCCGGGATCGCTCCGTAAAAATGATCGGCATGCGTGGTCCCCAGAGCCGGGATATCTTTTCCGGCTTGCGCCCAAATCGTCGCCCATTTCGAATGCGTATGTACGATCCCGCCCATCCCGAAAGCCTTATACAGCTCCAGATGGGTGGGGGTGTCGGTGGAGGGGGTATAAGACCCCTCCACCACTTTACCGTCAAAATTGACGACCACCATATCGGAAGGCTTCATCTTGTTGTAGGCAACACCGCTTGGTTTGATAACGACGAGCTCTCCGGAGGTATCTAGAGCACTCACGTTTCCCCAGGTGAACAAGACGAGGCCGTACTCCACGAGCAGCAAATTCGATTTAAAGACTCTTTCTTTCAGTTCTTCCAGCATAAAAGACCTCTACTTCCACAGCAAATCGGAAAGCGCCAGATCGCGCTTCAAATCTTCGATTCGCGTTTCCGCTCCGATATGCACATACTCAATGCCCGCGATCTCCGCGTAATCCCGCATCGTGTCCGCCGTGATCGAATAACTCATCACGGCATGGTGCGCACCACCGGCGTAGATCCACGCTTTCGCTCCGGTCTCAAAGTCCGGGAGCGGCGACCACATCACGCGTGCGACGGGAAGCTTGGGCATGTCTTGGATCGGCTTTACGGCCTTGACGTCCGCGACGATCAGCCGCATCCGCCCGCCCATATCGATCAGGGACGCGCAGATCGCATCTCCCGCTTTTCCGTCGAAAATCATCCGAGCCGGGTCGCCCTTGCCGCCGATCCCTAAAGGCTGTACGTCGATCTTGACTTTGCCGTCCGCGATGCTCGGATCGACCTCCAGCATGTGCGCGCCAAGGATCAGTTCATTGCCCTCGGCGAGGTGATAGGTGTAGTCCTCCATGAAGGACGTACCGCCCGGAAGGCCGGCTTCCATCGACTTCATCACCTTAAGAAGTGCCGCGGTCTTCCAGTCTCCCTCGGCGCCGAATCCGTATCCGGCTTCCATCAAGCGCTGGATCGCGAGCCCCGGCAGTTGCTCAAGTCCGCTCAAGTTTTCGAAATTGGTCACGACTGCGCCGAAGCCGTTCTTTTCGCAAAGTCTTCTCATGGCGACTTCGATTTTGTTCTGGTACCGGACCGCCTCAATATTTCCGGTCACGATCTGATATTTTGCGCGGCATTCCTCGAAAACAGCATCGATTTCCGCCTCGCTGACCCCTTCCATCTCCTGGACCAGGTCGCCCATCGCAAGCGAATTGATCGCCCACCCGAACTTGATCTGCGCTTCGACCTTGTCGCCCTCGGTCACCGCGACTTCTCTCATATTGTCCGCAAAACGAACCACTTTTAGGGTCTGCCCCGCGATAAAACCGACCGCACTGCGCATCCAATCCGAGACTTCGCCCAGGATCTTCGCGTCATCCCAATAACCCACAACGACCTTACGGGGCAGGCGCAGACGGGCGCCGATAAAGCCGTGCTCCCGGTCTCCGTGCGCGGATTGATTGAGGTTCATGAAGTCCATATCGATCTCGCCGAAGGGGATCTCCCGGTTGAACTGCGTGTGCAGGTGGAGCAACGGCTTATTTAAGATCTTGAGGCCGTTGATCCACATTTTCGAGGGAGAGAATGTGTGCATCCAGGTAATGATCCCGGCGCACTCGTCCCGGTAATTCGCTTCCTTGATGATCGCGGTGATCTCATCCGGGGTCTTGACGACGCCCTTATAGACCAACTTGCCGCTTACGCGTCCATCCATCGCCTGGACCATCGCCTGAGCGTCTTCAGCGACTCTTCTTAGCGTCTCCTCTCCGTAAAGATGCTGTGAGCCGGTAATAAACCAAAATTCGTACTGCTTCAAATCCTTCATCGTCTGTTCTCCTTCATCTATTATGATCGGTTATTTTAATTCCTGATCGTTGTCCTAACCTTCATTGGCGATTCTATTCTTGATCGCCTTAAGTCGCTTCATCACGTTATTACCGCCCTCGCCGAAGTACTTATGCAAGAGGTCATACTCGGCGTAAAGCTCGTCGTAGACACGGGCGTTCTCCTCGATCGGCAGGTAGCATTTATCATTCAGCTTGCCCATGCGTTCCGCCGCCTCAAAAATCGAATCGTATCCGCCGCCGACCACGGCACCGAAAATCGCGGAGCCCAGAGCCGGTCCCTGAGCGCTCCCCGAGATGCGGATCGGTTTTTTGATGATGTCGGCGTAAATCTGCATAACGGCGGGACTCTTTTCGGCGATACCCCCGGCGGCGTAGAACTCATCGACCGGAACCCCGTTTTGCTCAAAAGATTCGATGATCTTTCGGGTGCCGTAGGCGGTCGCCTCAACGAGCGCGCGGTACATTTCCTCGGGCTTGGTAAGAAGGGTCATGCCCACCATCATACCGGTCAAATCGACGTCGACGAGGACGCTCCGGTTGCCGTTCCACCAATCCAAAGCGACAAGGCCGCTTTGGCCGGGCTTTTGTTCCATCATCTTTTCCTGAAGGTAGACGTGGATGTCTTTTCCTTCTTTTCGGGCGGCTTCAAGGTATTCGGAACTCACGCAGTTCTCGCAAAACCAGGCAAAGTGATCGCCGACGCAGGACTGTCCCGCCTCATACCCGAAATAGCCCGGAAGAATTCCGTCCTCGACGCAACCGCAGATCCCCGGAACGTGCCGTTCTTCGGTCCCCAAAAGCATGTGGCAGGTCGAGGTCCCCATGATCGCGAGCATTTTCCCGGGTCCGGAAATCTTGACGGCCGGCACACAGACGTGCGCGTCGACGTTCGCCACGGCGACCGCCGTACCCGTCTTAAGACCGGTCATCACGGCCATCTCCGCCGTCACTTCGCCCGCTTTTTCGCCGAGGGAACGGATGGGACAATTGAGCTTGGTCGATACGATGTTCTTCATCCTCGGATCCAGCGCCGCGAAAAACTCCTCGCCGGGATAGCCTTTCCTCTTGTTCCAGATCGCCTTATACCCGGCGGTACAACTGTTCCGGGTCTGAACGCCCGTCATTTGCCAAATCACCCAGTCCGTCGCCTCGATAAAATAGTCGGCGGCATCATAAATCTCCGGCGATTCGTCCAGAACCTGCCAAACCTTCGGGAAAAGCCACTCGGAGGAGATTTTTCCGCCGTACAACTTGAGCCATTCCTCGCCCATCCTTGCCGCCGTCTCATTGAGCATATTCGCCTTGTCCTGCGCCGCATGATGCTTCCAAAGCTTTACGTACGCGTTGGGCTCGCCTTTGAATTCAGGAAGAAAGCACAGCGGGGTACCGTCCTTCTTGACGGGCAGGATCGTACAGGCGGTGAAATCAACGCCGATCCCGATGATATCGGCGGGATCGACCTTGCTTTTCTGAATGACATTATTGATCGTGATCCGAAGAACGTCGAGATAATCCTGCGGATGCTGGAGCGCCCAGTCCGCACCGAGCCGCGTGCCGTCCGGCAAGGCCTCGTCCATGACTGCGTGCGGGTAATTATAGACACTGGTCTCGATTTCTTGTCCGTTTTCGATGTTGACGAGCAACGCGCGTCCCGACAGGGTTCCGTAGTCTACTCCGATCGCGTACTTGGGCATTTTCCAGTCCTCCTATTATCATTTGACTTTCGACCACACTTGTATTCAACATATACGTACAAGTTAAACTAAATAATCAGACGTTTCGGCACGACTTTCTTACGATCAGCTCCGGCTCGTGAATATACTGAGGCTTTTCCGCCCGGCCCTCAAGCATATCGACCATGAATCGTGCAGCCTGTACACCCATCGCCTGTTTCGGGTGACGGATGGTGGTGAGTTTGACCTCCGAGTTCATCGGGGAGATTGAATCGTCATAACCGACGACCGATATATCCTCCGGAACGCGCAGTCCCTGATCACGGATTGCCTGAATCACCATGAGCGCGCACTGGTCGTTATAACAGAAAAAGGCAGTAGGCCGGTCGTCTCCGCGAAGTTGGGACTGGACAAACATATACGGGAAATCGTACATGTTGGCCGTGTTGTATTCCCCGATTCGCCTTCGATCCTCGACGACTCCGAAATCGCGTAAAGCCTTCTGATACCCGCTTAACCGGTTCACGCCCTGCTTGTCGTCGGTTTTGAAAATCCCGGCGATCTTACGGTGTCCGAGCTGAAGGAGATATTCGGTGGCGGTATATCCGCCCTTGATATCGTCCAGCAGTACGTACGCGTTATCAAAATCATCATAACAGGCATTGATAAATACCATCTTGATCCCCTTATCGCGGATACCGCTGAGGAGTCGGCTGTTGGTATTCGCGCCCGAACTGCTGGTGGGCTCGATGATCATCCCGACCACATTATGTTCCAAAACACTTTTCAAATACTGAGCTTCACGCTCCTTGATGTTGTTGGTATTCGAAAGGAGCATCATATATCCCTCGTCGGATAAGACCTGCTCGATTCCCGAGATAATGCCCGGAAACACAAAGCCCGAAAGGTACGTCGTCACCACCGCGACGATCTGACTGCCCTTGGCGCCCTTCCGATAGTTGCTGAAGGTCCCCTTGCCCTGCTCCTTATAGATCAGTCCCTCGACCGTCAGTTCGCCGAATGCCTGCCGAACGGTTTGGCGGCTGACGAGGAATTTATCCATCAGATCATGCTCGGACGGGAGTTGTTGTCCGTACGCGATGATGTCGTCCTTCAACAGATGTCGGACGTATCGCTTGATGATCTCACATTTGGGAATATCCGGACCTCTTTTCATATCTGCACCGCCATAACTTGTACGTACATGTTATTCTACCGCCCCCGACATTTTTCGGCAAGGGGTCCGGGCATATTTTGTTATTTCAATTTTACCCGGGTAATTCTTCATCCCCTGCAGGTACCGGCCAATCCTAAAAAAGCCGGAGGAGCTATTTATCCGTCTGTGAAACCCTTCTTTGCGTCCTAAACTCCTTCGGCGTAATTCCCTCGCGTTTTTTGAAAAGGTAACTCAAATAATTGGGTTCGTTGTAACCGACGGCAAAAGCGATATTGACCAGTTTTTCGTCGGTCGACGCCAACATCTCCTTGACCTTCTCCATCCGGACCGCCGTTAAATACTCGATAAAGGTAACGCCCATCTCCTGCGAAAAAATCGTGCTGAAATGCGTCGGGCTCAGCGCAACAAACGTCGCAACGGTATTAAGCGAAATGTCGGGGTTGCTGTAGTGTTCGCGAATATAATCGCAGGCACCGGAAACGATCTTCATATGATGCGCATTGTTATTGAGATCCCGAAGTTCAATCGTCTTAACGCAGATATCGGTCGCCAGATCGGAAAAGACCTCCTTGGACATAGCCGATTGAAAAACCTGACGCATATCGACAAAATGACGGGCAACCGGCTTCAGGTCGATTTCCGGATTGAAGTTCCGGATGATCCGCATCGCCGTATTGGTCAGATCCATCAGGATATAGTAGCGGTAAAGGAGACTGTGCATGTCGTTTTGATCCAGACTTCGCGTCAACTCCTCCACGATGGCGGGAACATCGTCCCGGACGGCGAATTTAAGTTTGTTTTCGATATTTACATGAAAAAAACTCTCCTCGGAAAGCCCTGCCGAACGGTCGATCTGAGCGATGTCCCCGGCACAGAATATGCGGCCGTGATTGACTTGCCCGAATGTTTTCATCAGGATTCCCGCCTCATGATACGCGTCCTGAATACCCACGATCCGGTTCACAACCGCACTGATGCTCACGGTGAGGATGGTTTCTCCGTCATTTTCAATCTCGTGTTTCATGGTCTGTGCACGATGATATGCCTTCTCGGTAACGTCTATATCCGTGTCACCCTTAACAAGCAGGACCACATTTTCCACTCCGCTGAAAAAAAACAGCGCGTCAGCGTCCTCTCCGAGCACATATTTCACCTTGGATGCTATAGTCTGACGATTCGGACTGTCTTTATTGCTGTCATACCGGCAAAACAGGACGACATAGCGCTTCGCGAGAAGTTCGACGCTCAACTCGTCGGCCTGCTTCAGGGCATCATTCGCCGTGAGCTCGCCGCTGCATATCCGCTCGAGCAACGAGCTGAGCAATGCATTTCGGACAATTTGTTCATCGGATACATCTTTCAGGAATGAAACACTATGCCGCTTATGCTCCTCAATCTGTTCGGCGGTCTTTCGAAGAGCGGAAAATAAATCCTTGCCCGCTACCGGTTTCAGCAGGTACTGGTCGACGCCGATTGAGATTGCCTCCCGCGCCAACTCAAATTCGTCATATCCGCTGATGATGATGATCCGGATCCACGGGATAATCGCCTTTGCATGACGGGCTAATTCCAACCCATCCATGAACGGCATTTTGATATCGGTGATCAAGATATCCGGTTTCAGGTCCTGGATGATGGAAAGCGCCAATTCGCCGTCCCCCGCCTCACCGCAACAGGTGAAGGGATCCGAGCCGTTTTCGATGGTGTTGCGGAGGTTCTGGCGGATAATCGGCTCGTCCTCGACCAGGAATACACTATACATCCGGCACCTCCTTTTCCGTGCTCATATTGCTCCGGCGCGGGTCACCCGGGTCAAGGACCGGAAGTCGAAGGGTCACCCTGCTGCCCTTCCGGTACTCGCTTTCCACCGTTAATCCGTCGTCTGTTTCATAGTAGAGTTGAATGCGTTTGTACACGTTATACATGCCAAAACCGGTCTCCGGATTATTTACGTCGTAGTGCGCAAGGTTTTCGCGCAAGACCAAAAGTTCCTCCACGGTCATCCCGATGCCGTTATCCCCGACACAGAAAATCAAATGATTGTTTTCCTTTCTTCCCGTCAAGGTCACGCACCCGCCCTGGCGATTTTTCTTGATCCCGTGGTAGATGGCATTTTCCACGAGCGGTTGGAGAAGGATTTTCAGCATGGATTCCGAGAGCATCTCTTCTTCTATATCGATCTCGTAATCGAGAATCGCGCCGTAGCGAATTTTCTGGATCGCCAGATAGCTTTCGACATGAGATTTCTCCTCGGCGACAGACACCCAGTCCCGACCCTTGTTCAGGGAGAGCCGGAAGAAATTCGAAAGTGCCAGAGTGGTCCGCGCGACCTCTTCGTTTTGCCCGTCCTCCGCCAAGGACAGAATCGTGTCCAGCGTATTGTACATGAAGTGCGGCGCGATCTGGGCTTGAAGTGCGCGCATCTCCGCTTTCTGAATGTGTTGCTGTTTCTGGGTGTTCTGCTCAATCAGTTCGCCCAGCTTTTCGGCCATCGTGTTGAGGCTGTCCGTTAATTCGTCAAGTTCGCTGATCTCCGGTTTTTTGACCCGGAAGGATAAGTCGCCGCGCGCAATCTGAGAGGCCATGGTCTTGAGGCGGATCACGGGTTTATTGATACTGTTGTTCAGTTGCCAGTAGTTCCGGATCAGGAAAAGGATGATCGCGGTTAAAATCGCGATTTGAAAAAAGGTCATGATGTCTAAAGAGCGTTGGATCCTGGTGTTTTGAATGTGGGCGATTTCCATCTCAGAGGCTACGAATTGCTGAATGATGTCATAAAGCAAATCACTGACCGACCGGATTTCGATCAGGATCTGCTCGTTTTCACGGACCGGCCGATTGTCTTTAATATTATCGCCGATCTTGTCCACATAACTTTCCAAAGTCTCCAGGGTGTTTCGGGCGACTGCGATCAGATAACTGTTTTCGCCGCTGTTGGCATTCTTCTCGAGTCCGTCCAGACCGGTTCTGATTTTTTCAATCAAATCGTACTGTGTGTTGTCCTTGAAATCGGTTTTTCCGGAAACAACTTTCCACATCGTAGGATCAATCTCTTCCTGAACGACCCGGGAGAGGCTGTTGGCGTTATAAACGTTTTCGATGATCCCTTCATATTGGTTCAGGGTGATGTTGTAGTACAAAGTACTGATCAGAAACGGCACAAGGGTCGCCAAAATGATGACCCAATTGGTAACCTGTAACGTCTTTCTTATGCTTCTGTTTCGCACTTACGTCATGCCTTTCCGTCTCGCGAAAAATCCCGGCGGTTCTGAATCAATAACCCCGGTCGGCGATCTTGTCGAAGTTGCTGTTTTCATCAAAAACCAATTCCTTGATATATATTTGCTTTTCAACTTCTTCGCCGGCCACGATTTTTTGGGCCAGTTCCATTAATTGCGGTCCGCTGTTCGGATTGCACTCGATGGCGCAATTGACGGTCCCGGCCCGAAGATAATCGATGATCCGCTGGGTCGCGTCCACGGAGATGATTACGATGTCTTTTCCGGGCTCAATCCCGGCTTCCTGCATTACCTCGATTGCGCCGAACGTCATGTCGTCGTTATGCGAATAAAGAACGTCAATATCCGAAGCATCGTATATTTCAAGCACTTGCTGCATGATTTCTCTTCCTTTACTCAGCATAAAATCCCCGCTCGCGCTGAATATCACTTCAAACTTGGGATCAAAGGAGATGACGTTCCGAAAACCCTCGTAACGGCCGATTGCAGGGGTAGAATCCACGGTGCCCGCCAACTCGACGATCTTCACCGCTTCTTCCTGATCCCGATACTTATCGAGAAGAAATTGGCCGGCATGCCGGCCTTCCAGTTCGAAATCAGAACATAACGCACAGGTGTATAAGCTGTCGTCCGCCGTATCGATCATCCGGTCGACGATAATAACCGGAATGCCGGCGGCTTTCGCTTCACCGAGAACGGTATCCCACCCGGTCTCCACCAGAGGGGAAAATGCGATGACATCCACTTTATACGCGATAAAGGAACGGATCGCCTTAATCTGATTTTCGGGATCCTGCATCGCGTCTTCAAACATGATCTTAATGCCCGCTTCTTCGGCGGCACTGATGATGGAACGACTGTTTTGACTGCGCCAGGTGCTCTCGTCCCCCAACTGCGAAAAGCCCAGTACAATGGGTTGATCCGCGGAAGAAGGTGCATTTCCGAGCCCGCAACCGCATAACAAAACACTGATCGCGCAGACCAATGCGAAAATTCTTGTCCGTCTGTTCACTTCATCCGCTCCTCAATGATGTCTGTATAACCGATTCTACTTTTCGCTCCTCTTCACTCTACTATAGGCGGTACGCAACAGTAAACAATGGCAGCCTGAAATCGGAAATTTTTCATGGTTTATCGTAAAAAAATCTAGGGATTTTTCTTGATTTGTGAATACTTCCTAAAAGATCGTGACAAATGCGAAAGGATATACATGGAATGCCGGTCGCCGAACACCTAATCTAAAAATCAGAGAACATCCAAATCTCGAATTTCAACCTACTAGGAGGAAAAAAAGCATGAGAAAACTACTCAAAGGCATCAGCATTCTGTGCGTGTTCGTGTTGCTTATAGCGGCAGCCGCCTGCACCGAGAAGCCTGCCGAAACCAACGCCCCCGCTGCGACCACGACGAAAGCCGCTGGCGCCGAGACAACCGCTGCACCTGAGCCGACTGAGGCCGGTGACGAACTGATCACTGTCGGCTTTGCACAGTGCAAAGCGGACGAGTCCGACTGGCGCATGGCCAACACCAAGTCCATGCAGGAAACCTTGAGCGAAGCGAACGGTTACAAGCTGATCCTCGCCGACTCGAACAACGATGCCGCAAAGCAAGTTGCCGACGTTCAGGGCTTTATTGACCAGGAAGTCGACTATATCGTCATCGCAGCCGTCAACATGGACGGTTGGGACACCGTTCTTTCCAGTGCTAAGGAAGCCGGAATCCCGGTTATCCTGATGGATCGTACCATCAATGCCAGCGCTGACCTCTACACCTGCTGGGTCGGTTCCGACTTCAAGGCTGAAGGCGTTAAGGCTACAGACTGGATTTCCACCCGCTTTTCAGCGGACGATGAAGTGAACATTGTCAACCTTCAGGGCCAGCTCGGCGCATCCGCTCAAATCGGACGCAGTGAGGCTCTGGATGACGCGATCGCAGCAAACAGCAACTGGACGCTCCTGGCCCGCCAGACCGGCGAGTGGAGCACCGACACCGCGAAAGAGATCATGGCGTCCTGGATTCAACAGCACGGCGACAAGATCAATGTCGTGTATGCGGA
>JAEAME010001443.1_pt1 | contig 16589 bp, 14 predicted proteins | sample 8958731 | NCBI WGS metagenome assembly JAEAME01 (sample SAMN16933194, study PRJNA681113) | bioreactor sludge metagenome | isolation source: anerobic bioreactor sludge (Control) | place: India:Bengaluru | collected 2018-10-24 | reverse complement strand
GAAGGAGACCGCCGCCGACATCGTGAGGTCCCTGAACGGAAGCCTGAAGAAAAAGAGGGGCAGGGCGCGGAGATAAGCGGCCATCCGTCCAAACATCCGTTCCCAGAGAGGATATACGCAAATCTCAGAGTCAAGCAAGAGCCTCGTAAGACCCCGCGTTCACCCATGCCTGCCAGAATCCACCGGTTGTCAGCAATGGGCCGCCAATAAAAGTCTTGACGATTTGGAGGCATTCAGATGTTTGGTAAGAAACCATTGAGAAATATGGTTAGACGCGGTCCCAGACTGCTTCCGGGATGTTCCGGATCTGTGGGCGGCCGTGAAGAAATTTAAAAGATATTATTGAATTAGGGAGCCATAGATCAATGAAAAAATACTCCTGGTTAACACCCGTATCAATACTGCTCTTTGTATTGGTGACGCTGGCCTTTCTTTCACCTATGGTGATCAAGGGAAGTGGCTGGCCCGTCAAACAAAGGCTGAACCTTGGTTTGGACCTCAAGGGAGGCACCCAGATCGTCCTTTCGGTGAAGGCGGATTCCACCGACGATGCCGCCATGGCTGAAGCGGTGGAGCACACCATCAACATCATCGACCGCCGTATCAATGAATATGGAGTGACCGATCCGAATATTACCAAGATCGGTAACAACCAGATCTTGGTGCAGTTTCCTGGCCTGAAAAACCCCGAGGCAGCCACCAAGCTGGTCACCCAGGCGGCAGTCTTGGAATTCCGGGTGGTGGAGGAAGGCGAAGGCGCGGAAAGGTATTTGGACCAGGTGGACGATGTGGTAATGGCCAATCTTGGCAGTTTCCCGGCCCTGACAGAAATCGCCGCGGAAATGAATGCTGATGAACCTGCCGCCGCGGAAACAGCGAAAGTAGCGGAAGCTGAAGCAGAAACGGCGGTGGCCGATGATGAACCGGGGATTTTCCGGTCCTTGATAACTACGGACGAAATTGGCATGTATGTAGTCCGTTTCGACGATCTTCCCCTGATGCGGGACTTGCTGGCGGACAGCACCTTTGTGCAGATCAAACCCAAAAACTTCGATCTGATGCTGGAGAGCATGAGCTCGGAAAGCACAAGCAAGAAGCAGAATCCCAAGATCTACGTGGTGAAGCCCACTGCTGCCATGAAGGGTGATGTGATCGCCAGGGCAACCCACGAGAAAGGAAGCTCTGATGACCAAAACCCCCAACTCAGGGGAAGGTGGTACATATCGCTGTCTTTCACCGGACAGGGCGCACGCGACTTCGCCAAGGTGACTGGCGCGAATGTGGACAAGAAACTGGCGATAGTGGTGGACAACAAAGTGTATTCGGCTCCTGTGATCAATGAAAAGATCGCGGGCGGCAAGGCCACCATAAGCGGCCAGTTCACCAACGACGAAGCCAAGGCCCTGGCTGTTTTGCTGGGCAACAAGAGCCTCAACAACCCCATCGAGACCGAGTATTCCAAGGTGGTTTCCGCCACCCTGGGCGCGGACAGCGTTCGCAGCGGCCTCAGGGCAGGTCTGATCGGCATCATTGCCGTGGCCATCTTCATGCTGATCTACTATAAACTCAGTGGCCTACTGGCGGATATTGTGCTGATCTTCAACGTCGGTTTCATCCTGGCCATGCTCACAGCCTTCAAAGGTACCCTCACCCTGCCGGGTATCGCGGGCATCGTTCTCACCATCGGCATGGCGGTGGACGCCAATGTGTTGATTTTTGAACGCATACGCGAGGAACTGGACGCCGGGAAAACACCGCGCTCAGCCGCGGACGCCGGTTTCAAGCGCGCCTCGGTGACCATCTGGGACGCCAACCTCACCACCCTGATCGCAGCCATCATGCTCTATCAATTTGGCACTGGCCCCATCCGGGGATTCGCCCTCACCCTAACCATCGGGATCATAGGGTCCATCTTCGGCGCCATCGTTTTTGTCCGTTACCTGATGGACAAAACTTTGCTGACCGGCAACCGCAAGAAACTGAGCATCTGAGGAGAGAAAGATGAGATTATTGAAAAACACCAATATCCCCTTTGTTCAGAACCGCAAGCTCTTTTTCGCCATCTCAGCCATCATGGTGATAGTCGCCATAGTGGGCATCGTGGTGAAGGGTTTCAACTGGAGCACGGACTTCAAAGGAGGCGTGACCCTGATCGTAAGCCTGAAGCCGCTGGACTCCAAGGTTCCGGCCCTCAAGATTGGAGAGTTGCGTAAAGTGATAAACGACGCGGGCTTCCAGGAAGCCGAGATCCAATTCATCGGCGAGGAAGCAAAAGCCGAGTTCCAGATCAAAGTGGCTGGAGAAGACGCGGAAAAGATCTCCGGCAAGGTTACGGAAGTGCTCGCCGCCCAATTGGGAGACTACGTCAAAGGCCGCAGCATGGATGATGACGTGATCCTCGAGAAAAACTCCGTGGGACCCAAAGCCGGCGCGGAGATGCGCGACAAGGCTATCCTGGCCGTCTCCCTGGCCCTGCTGCTGATGATCATCTACATCTGGATCCGCTTTGAGTTCATCTTTGGGCTGATGGGCATCGTGGCCCTGTTCCACGATGTGTTGATCATCCTGGGTATCTTCGCCTGGACGGGCAGGGAGATCACGATGTCGATCGTGGCTGCGCTGCTGACCATCGTTGGTTATTCCATCAACGACACGATCGTGATCTTCGACCGCATCCGGGAAGACCTGAAGATCTACCGCAAGGACCCGGTTCCGGTGATCTTTAACCGCTCGATAAATGAAACCCTCAGCCGCACGGTGATCACAGCCGGCACCACGCTGCTCACTGCGCTGGCCCTCTTTTTCTTCGGCGGCCCGGTGATCCACGATTTTGCCTTCGCGATGAGCCTGGGCATCATCTTCGGAACCTATTCCTCGATCTTTGTGGCCAGCAACCTGGTTTTGGACGCCATCAAGGTCTCCCACCAGGAAAAGCAATCCATCAAGAAACTCACCAAGAAATAGACCTCTGTTTTACTGATAATGAAGCCGTCTTTCGGGGCGGCTTTTTTGTTGGGTGGGAAAAAGTACTCCCTTCTGGGGATTATCCCCTCAGGTGGAAGAAAATTTGCATTGACAGGGGAGCGGGGGTATTCAGTGTGGTCATTAAAGCGAATTCAGGTGTAATATATGAAACATAGATTAATGAGTATCATCTGCCTCACATTACTGATCGCCGGCCTCTTTGGCGATGAGCTGGCCGACAGCCAGCAGCGGCTGGAGAGGATAAACCGGGAAATGCGGGAAGCGCAGCAAAGGATCGATCAGAACGAAGCCAGCAAGCGTAGATACGATAGCGACCTCAGAAACAAACGCCAGACGAAACAACAGACAGACGCGGAATTGGCCCGCAGCCAACAGCTTGCCCGGGAAAAACTGCTGTCCCTGAATACGGTTAGAACCGAGCTCCGCACGGTGGAACAGCAGATCAGGGATCTAACCGCGGCCCGGAGCACCCAGATCGGGACGATGGTCAGGGTTTCCCGCCGCAATCAGCAAACCGGTCTGGTAGGCAAGGAACAGCATTGCCTGGCCCTGATGGTGGCCCAAACCAGCCAAAGGCTGAATGATCTGAACTCAAATATTCATGACCTTACCTCTGAACAAAACATCATGGGCAGGGAATACAGCAGCGCCAACAAAAAGTTCAGCGAGGTTTCCTCTCAAAGCCAGGAACTCGACCGAACGGTGCGAAGCCTGGAAGCGCAAACATCCAACCTCACCCGGGAACAGAGGGCCTTGCAAACCAAGATGGCCAATTTGAAACGGGACGCTTCCCGGTTGGAAACCCTGATCGCCAATCTGGCCTCCCAACCTCGTTCCACAGGCCAGGAGCCCACCGTCTCCAGATACAGCGCCCGCACCATCGCCTGGCCGCTGCGGGGAACCATCATCCGCAATTACGGGCAGGAATCCCGGGCCTACAACAACTCCGTGGTGTCCAACGGGATCGACATCGCCGCGCCGGAATGGACTTCCGTGGCGGCAGCGGGTGACGGGGAGGTGATCTTTTCCGGCTCTTACGAAGGCCAGGGCAAGCTGCTGATCATCGATCACAAAAACGGCTTTTACACGGTTTACGCTTACAACAACCAGCTTCTGGTCTCTACCGGCAGCAATGTCACCAAAGGCCAGATCATCGCAAAATCCGGTATGACCGGCTCGGCCAGCGAACCTTCGCTGCATTTTGAGGTGCGCCGGGACGGAAAGGCCGTGAATCCACTCTCATATTTGGAATAAAGAGGAGGCTGAATGGTCCTGCTGAAACAACCCTCCGTGAGGAAACTGGAAAAGCTGATCCTGAACGGCGGCCTGGCCAACAAGACCATACTCCACTTCACGGGCGGGATGTATGGCGTGGGCTGCACAGTTTCATCTTTGCAGGCGATCGAGAGGATCCAAAAACTCAAGGGCCGCAGCGACGCCAAGGGCCTGATCGTGCTGATCCCCCACCTGGACTGGTTTGCGCACGAGGAGATTGCCCTGCCTCCCAGGATCCGACCCCTGCTGGAACAGTACTGGCCGGGTAACCTGAGCGTGGTTTTTTCCTGTGACGACCCCCGCTTCAAGTATATGGCGGTGGACGGCAAGGTGGCTTTCCGCGTGCCGGAGGACCCACTCCTGCGTCTAGTGATCGAGCTGCTGAACGAACCGATCATCAGCACCAGCGTCAACATCGCCAGCCTCCCCCCGGAAAACGACCTCAAGCGACTCACCGGGATGTATGCCAACTGGTTCGACTACGGGATCGTGCCCACCCGGGTGAACGTTCCTTACGACGCCCAGCCTTCCACCATCGTGGAATTTGTAGGCGGCAACGAACCCAAAAACCAAAGCGGCATGGACGAACTGAAATGCCTGCGCGAGGGCTCCATCCCCTTCCATGGCGTCAAAAAGTCCTTCGAAGTGCCCACCATCATGTTTGTCTGCACGGCCAACATCTGCCGCAGCCCCATTGCCGAAAAGCTGTTCAATTTCTACGTAAGCGACACCAGGCTGAACTACCGGGGCGATTCCTGCGGGCTTTTTCCCGGCGGCGAGCCCATCTCCGCGGGATCGTTGCAACTGCTGCTGGAAAAGGGCGTCCTGGAGGCCAAAGACCATTTTTCCAAACAGGTCACCCCGGAGATGATCAGCGGCAGCCGCCTCCTGCTCACCATGGAGGAGCGCCAGCGCGATTTCCTGAGGGAAAAAGCGCCGGACAGCAGCCAGAAGATCCTCACTCTGAACGAGTATTTGGGCGAGCCAGGCGACATCGGCGACCCCTACGGTTCGGGCATCGACCAATACAGGAAAACCTACGAGCTCATCGACGACCGCGTGCGGCGCCTCATCCACAAATTCCAAACCCAAGCCAGGCCGGAGGCTTGACATGAAAGCAGAAGCCCTGGCGCATGGCCTTTCAGAGCAGGAATACGCCCGGATCCTCGAGATCCTGGAACGCCAGCCCAGCCGGGTGGAACTGGGCATTTTCAGCGTGATGTGGAGCGAGCATGCCAGTTACAAGAATTCCATCCGGCTGATCAAGACCCTGCCCCGGGAGGGAAAGTTCCTGCTGGCCAAGGCGGGAGAGGAAAACGCCGGAGTGGTGGACATCGGCGACGGCCTCGCCATCTGTTTCAAGATCGAAAGCCACAACCATCCCTCCGCTTTGGAACCCTATCACGGAGCCGCCACCGGGGTCGGAGGCATCCTGCGCGACATTTTCACCATGGGGGCCAGGCCCATCGCGGCTTTGAACTCCCTGCGCTTCGGAAACCCCGCTTCGCCCCGCGTCCGTCACCTCATCCGCGAAGTGGTGCACGGGATCGCGGATTACGGCAATTGTTTCGGAGTGCCCACCGTGGGCGGGGAAGCCTTTTTTGACGAGGCTTACGAGGGAAATCCCCTGGTGAACGCCATGGCCGTGGGAGTGCTGAAGCATGAGCATCTGGCCCGTTCTGCCGCCTCAGGCCCCGGCAACCTGGTGGTCTATGTGGGCGCTAAAACAGGACGGGACGGCATTCATGGCGCCACCTTCGCCTCGGTTGACCTCAGCGAGCAATCCGCGGAAATGCGCACAGCCGTGCAGGTGGGCGATCCCTTTTATGAAAAACTGCTGCTGGAAGCCACTCTGGAAGTGATCCAGGCGGGACTGGTGGTGGGCATCCAGGACATGGGAGCCGCGGGCCTCACCTGTTCCAGCTCCGAAATGGCCGCCAAGGGCGAAGTGGGCATCACGCTCGAGCTGGAGCGCGTCCCCATCCGCGAAACCGGCATCACGCCTTACGAGATCATGCTCTCCGAATCCCAGGAGCGGATGCTGCTGGTGGTGGAGCCACCCCATCTGGACGCGGTGCAAAAGGTCTTTCACAAATGGGATCTCGACGCCGTGGTGATCGGCCGGGTGACGGACGATAAAATGCTGCGTGTGCGCCTCCACGGGGAAACCCTGGCGGAGATACCAGCCGAATGCCTGGTCCTGGGCGGCGGCGCTCCGGTTTACGAACGGGAACAGCGGGCGCTACAACCCCCTCCGGAAACGGTTCACGACAGCCACTCCCAGCCGGCTGACCTCAACGGTGTCCTCATCGCGATGCTCCGCGAACCCAACCTCGCCTCCAAACGCGCCATCTACTCCCAATACGACCACATGGTGCGCGTGAGCACCGTGGTGGAACCAGGCTCCGACGCCGCCGTGATCGCCATCAAAGGCACCCGCAAAGCGGTGGCTGTGACCACGGACAGCAACGCCCGCCAATGCTGGCTGGATCCCTTTGAGGGGGCCAAAGGCGCCGTGGCGGAGGCGGCCAGGAATGTGGCCTGCAGCGGCGCCAGGCCCATAGCTGTCACCAATTGCCTCAACTTTGGCAATCCCTACAAACCTGAGGTTTATCACAGTTTCGCCCAGTGCGTCAAGGGTATGGGGGAGGCCTGCCGGGTCCTGGAAACCCCGGTGACCGGCGGCAACGTCTCTTTTTACAACGAAAACCCCGCCGGCGCCATCTGGCCCACCCCCGTAATCGGCATGCTGGGCCTGCTGGAGGATGTTTCCCTGGCCACCACCCAGTGGTTCAAACGCCCAGGCCACCTAATCGCGCTTTTGGGCGGATCCTGCGCTTCGCTGGGCGGTTCCCAGTATCTGAAAACTGTTTGGCAGGAAGTGGCCGGACCCGCTCCCAGAGTCGATCTGGAGGCCGAAAAGAGGCTCATCGGACTGCTTTTGGACCTCATCGGGAAGGGGCTGATCGCCTCCGCCCACGATGTTTCGGAGGGAGGCCTGCTGATTTGCCTGGCTGAGGCCTGTTTCCATCCCCAAAACCTCTTGGGCGCCAGGATCGCTTTCGCCCCTGTCCATCCTATACGAGCCGAATACTTCGGCGAATCCCCCGGTCGCGTGGTGCTGTCTTTCGATCCCGCCCGATCGGAGGAGGTCACCCGGCTTTGCGCGAAACACTCAACCCCCGTCCAGACCTTGGGGAAGGTGGCCGCGGAACCTGTTTTCACCATCAACCAAGACGTCAACCTGCCTGTGGAGGAGCTATTCCAGGCTTGGTCAGAGGGGCTGAAAATCAACTAAGGAGAAGGAGATGAAAATGAATTTCTTCTTTGGTCCGGTCTTTTGGGGCGTTCTGCTCCTGCTTTGGGGAGTGTCGCTGATCCTGAAAGGCTTCAACATCGTCGATTTGCCCCTGGTGAAGATCTTTTTCGCCGTCATCATCATCATGTTTGGAGTGCGGCTCCTGTTGGGAAGCTGGAACCGGGACAAAGTCCAGAGGTTCCACGGCAGCGTCGTGACCGCCGGAAACGATGAATACACCTCGGTGTTTGCCTCCCAGACCATCGACCTCACCAATCTGGACCCCGATTCTGGCCCCTTGGAGATCACCGCCGTTTTCGGTTCCGCCTACGTGATGTTGCCCGACGACATCGAGTTCCATATCCAGTCCACCAATGTCTTCGGTTCCTCCCCCGGGCCGGCCAGACCCGCCACGGGGAAACCTAGCCTGGGAAAGGTAAACATTGAAGCCACCGCCGTTTTTGGCAAGGTGGAATTCGTTTACAAACCGGCCAAGCGCGCCAACCCAGCGCCCCAGCCGGACAGCGCCACTGGAGGTAACTCTGATTAGAGCCAAACGATATCTGCCAGCCCTGGTCCTCGTTTTCCTCTGCGGGTTTTCCAACCTCTCTGGGAAGGGGCTGGGCTATGTCTTCAGCGGAGGCGGGGCCAGGGGTTTCGCCCAGTTGGGAATGATCCGGGTGCTGGAGGAGGAGGGCATTTATCCCGATCACGTGATGGGCTCCAGCGTGGGCTCGATCCTGGGCGGGCTCTATTCCCTGGGCTACAGCGCGGCGGAAGTCGAATCCCTGATGGTCAGCCTGGAATTTTCGGACATCATCAATGAACGCCAGGCCCGGCCCGATCTATATCCCGGCGAGGAGCGCTGGCCCAGCTACGGCAATCTGCGCCTGCCCCTCAGCCCCCAAGGCATCCCCCAGCTCCCGGCGGGGGTTATCACCGGAGCCAAGATCGACCTCGGCCTGGCCCGGATCCTCATGTCCGCCTCCCCCTACCGCGATTTTTCGCAGCTCCCTGTCAATTTCGCCGGCCTCACCATCGACATGCGCACCGGCGAGCTGATCATCCACCACGGGGGCTCCCTGATGCAGTCGATACGCGGCGCCGCCACCGTCCCCAGCGTGATCGGACCCTATTCCTTCAACGGCCGTTCCCACATCGACGGAGGCCTGCTCCAAAACCTCCCCGTGCCCCAGGTGGTCGAGCTCGGGGCCGACAAGATCCTGGCCCTGAAGATCAACACCTCCCTCCGCGGAGCTGATCCCAAGGACATCTACGGCATCCTGAACCATACCATCAACATAGCCATGCACCAAAGCATCGATGCCAACCTTGAGCTCTGCGACCTCATCCTGGAACCCGACCTCACCGGAATCAACAACCTGGCCTACGCCCGCGCCCACGAGATCTCGATGATCGGAGAGAATTACGCCCGTGCCAATATCGGCCGGATAAGGGCTTTTCGCGATTCGCTGCTGGCCGAAGGCTACACCTTCACCAAGCCCCAGCGGATCCCGGACCTGGCCTCGGTCCATGTCGGAGAGCTCGTTTGCCGGGGAAACGACCGTGTTCCGGCGGCGGATGTCATCGCTTGGTCGGGCCTGGCCTCAGGCCGGGAATACCTTCCAGACGAGATCCTGGACGCCTGCTCCAGGGTTTGGGATTCTGCCGAATTCCACTCCGTTTACCCCGTTCTGGAGCCTCTGGATGAGGGTTACAGGCTGGCGCTCTACGTGCGGGAACGGGAGCCGCGCTACCTGCATCTGAACACCGCTTACACGCTGGAGGACAAGCTTAGCGTGGGCGCCACAGCGGAACTCAACGACGTCCTGCTGCCAAATTCGCGCCTCCTCGCGGGGATCACCCTCGGCGGCAGGAACGAGCTAAACCTCGATCTCGTGAAGGATTTTGGCGCTTTCAGAACCCCCTACGCCCGCCTGTATCCCTATCTCAAACACAACCGCGCCTACCGCTACGACGCCCTCGACCGGCGGATCGCCAGCCTCGATTCTCTCGAGTTCGGCCTCGTGCCGGCCCTGGGATTCTTCGCCGATCGGATCGTCTGCGCGGAGGCCTTCGCCTTTTTTTCCCGGGCAAAAACCTACAGCCTCATCCCCAACGATGTTCCCGACGGCCCCTGGCAGAATGATGCCGGGATAGGGCTCAAGCTTCTGCACGAAAGCCTGGACGCGGATGTCTTTCCCCGCTCCGGCGCCCGCGCCTTCCTCAAAACGGAACTGGCCCCTTGGGCAGCCTTCAGCGGCCAAAACTACGCCCGCCTCACCGGTGATTTGGACCTTTACGCTTCCCTGGCCAGCTTCATGTCGCTGCGTTTGGGCTTCGCTTACGGCTCCCACTACGGGAATTTCGCCAACAATGCCACCGACCTGCTCCGCCATGGAGGTAGCGCCGGATTCACCGGCCACAGAGCCGACCAGGCCTTCTCCCCGGACTATAAATACGGGACCCTCGCCGCCGTTTTCGAGCCCCTGCCCAAGCTCTTTTTGGAAACCGGCGCCCAGGCCCTCAACACTGCGGGAAATTCCGATTGGAGCCTCGACGGAAGCCTTTTCTTCAGTTATTACGCCGGCCTGGGTTATCGCAGTCCAATTGGCCCTCTGGGGGTTAAACTCGCCCTGAGGGAAGACGGCAAGACAAACTTCTATTTCAATATCGGATACACTACAGACCTGTTCTGGTTTTCGCGCAAATAGTCATAATTACCTTTTTTAGCCCGGACCCGCCCTTTACCCCAACCTACTCACATCCGAGTTACATCCCGTTTAGTTCCCAATGGCCGGATGGGAACTCAGCGGGAAGTGAATGGGATGTGAATGGGAGAGGGGAAAGGGGGAGTCAAGGAAGTCGGTTTTAAGGATCACAGCTTGGCCATTGACTTCGCCGGCAAAGGCCAAGCCATAGTCAACATATTGCATGCCGTAAAGATACGCTTGAAAACCATTGACTGCTGCGAACATATAGTGAGCCATCATATTCATTTCTCCGTCGAAAACATCCAAGTTATCGTATTCTATGCAATAATATCGATCTATTCCATAGCCTCCCGGAAATTCAGGGCTTTGCGAGTGTTTTTCAGCAATGAACTCTATCTGAACAGGTTTTCTCGAGCCTCATGTTCAATTGCAATCAGTCCATATATCTAACGACTGGAGAAATATGGCTCTCTTGCAAACCGGGTGGGTAAAGCCCGGAGGGCGACAGAGTGATAGCGAGGGTGTGGAGTGAGCGCAGCGATCGGAACCCCTCGTTGAGCGGACAAATCAACCTATTCAACAGGCCTCCACCCCTCCTCGAAACGCGAAACGTTTCGGGGAGGGGTGGAGGGAATTTCCATTAATAGTCGCTTGCATCATTATGAGGGGTTTACGCGCCCTCGCAATATTTCTGTCGCCCTCCGGGCTAACTCACTCGTTAACAAGAGAGCCTATTATGATCTGTGGTGAGGCAGTGGTGAGAGCCTGATTCCTCAATCAGCAAAAATCCAGGGCGCTCACTTCTTCTCCAGTTCCGTGATCTTGTCCCGCAGTTCGGCGGCGCGCTCGAAATCCAGGCGGGAGGCGGCGCGCTTCATCTCTTTCTTCAGCAGGTCCAGGAGTTTGTCGCGGTTGTCCAGGTCCAGATACTGGTAGAAATCGTCCTTGGAGGGTTTTTCCTCCTTGGGCTCGTCCCTGTCGATGGAGGCGTAGCCCTCGGCGATGGAGGTGGACTGCATGATCTGGTCGATGGTTTTGGTGATGGTTTGGGGGGTGATCCCGTGTTCCTGGTTGAAGCGAAGCTGTTTGGCGCGGCGGCGGTTGGTTTCTCTGAGGGTGGTTTGGATGGCGTCGGTGATCTCGTCGGCGTAGAGCACCACTTTGCCGTCCACGTTTCTGGCAGCGCGTCCGGAGATCTGGATGAGGGAGCGGGCGGAGCGGAGGAAGCCGGTTTTATCGGCGTCGAGGATGGCCACCAGCGAGACCTCCGGCAGGTCCAGGCCCTCGCGGAGGAGGTTGACGCCCACGATCACGTCGTATTCTCCGAGGCGGAGGCTGCGGATGATCTGGGCGCGTTCGATGGAATCGATCTCGCTGTGGAGGTATTTGGCCTTGATCCCGGCGTTTTGCAGATAGACGCTGAGGTCCTCGCTCATGCGTTTGGTGAGGGTCATCACGAGGACCTTGTGGTTTTTGGCCACGCGATCGCGGATCTGGGATATGAGGTCGTCCACCTGGTTGCGGATGGGTTTGATCTCCATTTCTGGGTCCAGGAGGCCGGTGGGGCGGATCACCTGCTCCACGATCACGCCGTTCGTGAGCTCCAGCTCGTAATCTGCCGGAGTGGCGGAGACGAAGATCACGCTGCGCATGTAGCTTTCGAACTCCTCGAAGCGGAGGGGGCGGTTGTCGAAAGCCGAGGGCAGGCGAAAGCCATAATCCACCAGGTTTTTCTTGCGGGTGTAGTCGCCGCCGTACATGCCGTGGACTTGGGGGATGGTGACGTGGGATTCGTCGATGATGAAGATGAAATCGTCGGGAAAGTAATCCAGAAGGCAGTTTGGAGGTTCGCCGGGCTTGGCGCCGGTGAGGTGGCGGGTGTAGTTTTCGATGCCTGAACAGAAGCCCAGTTCGGCCAGCATCTCGAGGTCGAACTTGGTGCGGGATTGCAACCTGTCGGCCTCGACATAACGCTGGTTGGCCAGATACCAGGCCACGCGCTCGTTCATCTCGACCTCGATGGAACTGAGGGCTTTGTCCATCTTTTCCTGGCTCATGATGAAATGGATGGCGGGATAGACGGGATACTCGGAAACCTCGCCCAAACTCTGGTAGGAAATGGGATGCAGCTTCTCGAGGCGGCTGATCTCGTCGCCGAAGAACTCCACCCGCAGGCAGTGTTCCAGATAGGCGGGATAGATGTCCACGGTGTCGCCTCGAACCCTGAAGGCGCCGCGCTCGAAGGCGATGTCGTTGCGGCTGTAGTGGGCTGTGACAAGCTTTTGCAGCAGCTCGTCGCGGTCCATCTTCATGCCCGTTTCCAGCCGGATCAGCGCTTCACGGTATTCCTCCGGGACGCCGAGGCCGTAGATGCAGGAAACTGAGGCAACGATGATCACGTCGCGGCGTTCCATCAGGCTCATGGTGGCGCGGAGGCGGAGCTTTTCGATCTGTTCGTTGATATCGGAATCTTTTTCTATGTAAATGTCCTTGCCGGGGATGTAGGCCTCAGGCTGGTAGTAGTCGTAATAGCTGATGAAGTATTCCACCGCATTATCGGGGAAGAGCTGCCTGAGCTCGCCGTAGAGCTGGGCGGCGAGGGTTTTGTTGTGGGAAAGGACCAGGACGGGGCGGTCGAACCTGGCGATCACATTGGCGATGGTGAAAGTTTTGCCGCTGCCGGTGACTCCCAGCAGCACCTGGTGGCGCTTTCCGGCCCTGATCCCGGCCTCCAGTTCGGCAATGGCCTCCGGCTGGTCCCCGCTGGGCTGATATTCGGTTCGCAGTTTAAATATTCCCATGATGTCTATCCTTAAATTGAGCTTGGGAAAAATTGTCCAATCCGAGGCAGAGCAACGCATTGGAGCAACTTTCCGGCTTGGGGTCGGGCGCGGTCGGCAGTTTTTGCTTGACTTTTAGCTTTTCCCCGAAAGCGTGGACACCAGAAAGCACAGACCCCCGTTTTTGTCGAGAAAATAAACACTGGAGAGATAAAATGACCAACTACGAAGACTTTCAGGTGAATTACGAGAACCTGCTGAAGCTTGGCTATGCCGTGATCGACATCCGCCACAAGGACTACGACATCTGCAACGACAGCCAGAAACTGGTGATCGCCAGGGTGGACGCCGACCGCGATGAGTTTTACCAGGACATGCTGAAGCAATACACCAGCGTCGAATTCAAGCCCGGCGAGATCTACGAGATCTGGACCGAGATCCTGATGCACAAAGTGAAAATGAGCAGGGTGCTGAACCGCGACATCGCCATCAAAGTGGCCGCGCTGGATTACATCGAGACCGTCTATTCCGCCAAATGACCCGGCAAACGCTGCTGCTGATCAAGCCCAACGCCTTTGTGCACCACCATGTGGGGCATATCATCTCGATCCTCGAGGGGGCCGGGTTCCGCTTGCTGCGGATGAAGGAATTCCAGTTCACGCCGGCATCCGCGGCTGAATTCTATGAGATGCACAAGGGCAAGGAATTCTATGAGCGCCTGATCGCCTTCATGTGTTCCGCTCCCACGGTGGGGCTGATGCTGGAAAAGGAGAACGCGGTGGAGGAGCTGAGGGAGCTGATCGGAGAGGTGGATCCCGCCAAACGCAAGTCCGGCACCATTCGCGACCTTTACGCGGAAGGGGTCACGGAAAACGCGGTGCACGCCTCGGACAGCGAGGCCAACGCCGAACGCGAGCTGGGGCTGATCTTCGGTTAGAGGGGTTGGAGCAGGCTGAAGGCTTCGCTGGCGAGGATCAGCGCCTTGATCTCGTCCGTGCTTTCGGCCCGGTTGATCTGCTGGCGCAATTCCGCGCTGCCCGCCAGGCCTTTGGTATAGTGGCAGAGCTGGGAGCGCATTTCCTTGTACACCACCCGTTCCGGTTTGTGGCGCAGGGCGAGGTCGATGTGGCTGAAGACAGTTTGCAGGAGGAGTTCACGGGTCACGGGGCGGTAATCCCCCTCATCCCAAAGCTGGCGGATCTGGGCAAAGATCCAGGGCCTGCCCAAAGCGCCGCGTCCGATCATCACAGAATCACAGGCCGTTTGGGCGATCATTTTGGCCGCGTCCTCGGGGGCGCGGAGATCCCCGTTGCCGATCAGGGGGATGCTTAAAACCTTCTTCAATTCAGCGATGTGGACCCAATCCGCCTCACCGGAAAACATCTGCGCCTGGGTGCGGGGATGGAGGCAGAGGAAATCGGCGCCCGCGTCCTGGAGCAGGAGGCCAAACTCACTATAGTTCAGGCTGGCGGAGTTCCAGCCGCTGCGGAATTTCACGCCCAGCGGACAGCTGCCTCGCAGGGCCGCGCTCACCCTCCTCACGATGGCTGAGGCCCTGGCGGGATCATTCATCAGGGCCGATCCGGCTCCGCGCCTCACCACCTTTTTCACCGGGCAGCCCATGTTGATGTCGATGAAATCGGGCTGGAAACCAAGGCAGAATTCCGCCGCCCGGGCCATGACCTCCGGTTCGGAGCCGAAGATCTGGATGCCGTAGGGCCTTTCCATCTCCTCGAAAGCGATGTACTGGGCCGTTTTGCGGGAATCGCGGATCAGGCCGTCGGCGCTCACCATCTCGCTCACCAGCACCTCGGCGCCGCTTTGTTTGCAGAGCTGGCGGAAAGCGCTGTCCGTGTAGCCGGCCAGGGGAGCCAGCCAGAGCTTTCGATGGGTGAGGTCGGCGAGGCTGATCATGGGTTGTTTTGCCAGGCCTCAGACGCGTTTGAACAGCAGGTAACGGGGCTCGAAGCCCTGGCGGCGTTGTTCGATCTCATACCAGGTGCTAACGTGGTCTTCCAGGCTGGGTGTGGTTTGGATCAATTCGGCCTGGAGGGAGGCGAATTCCGGCTGCCCTGAGAGCAGGCCGGCGATCCAGTGGGCGTATTCCTCGTGGTCGGTGGCGATGTGCAGCTGGGCCTCCGGCTCCATCACGGAGGCCAGGGCGGCCAGAAAATCGGGCTGGAAGAGGCGGCGTTTGTGATGGCGGCGCTTGGGCCAGGGATCCGGATGCTGGATGTAAACGCTGTGCACGGAGACCGGGGGCAGCAGCTCCGCGATCCCGGCATCAACTTTGAGGCGCAGCAGGCGCACGTTGGGATGCCGCTCTGGTGAGAGTTTTTTCAGGATGTTGCGGACGCGTTTGTCGGCCAGTTCGAAGCCCAAAAAATTCCAGTCAGGATGCAGAGGCGCGTATTGGGAGAGGAATTCGCCCTTGCCGGAGCCGATCTCCACGTGCAGCGGATGGCGGTTGCCAAAGGCCGTTTCGAGGTCCAGGAAGCCATCAGGGGTTTCCAGGACGAAGAAATCCCGGTCTTCAAGCATCCTCGTCCCCGGCCTCGGCGCGGTTGGCCCTCAGTTTCGAGATCTCGGCGCGCTGGATCACCAGGTCCGCCAGCGAGAGCCCAAAGGTGATGAACACGAAGAGCAGCAGCTTGTCCACGTAAACCTTGCTCCATTGGCTGGTGTCAAACATCCTGCCAGCCAGCCCAAACAAGCTCCAGGAATAGAGCAGGATCAATCCCGCGCCCAGCAGGGAAGTGACGATCATGCGCCAGCGGATCAGGGCTTTGAGGAAAAACAGGAATTTGACCAGCAAAGCCAGCGCCACCCCCAGCAGCAGGTTGGCCAGGAAAAACTGGGTGAGGCTAAGCTCGATCTGATTGTGGAGCAAAAAGGCAAACACCAGGGCCAGCAGGATGACCGCCACCCATGCCAGCTGGGACTTCAGGTATTGCCAGAGCAGGGCCGCCGCTCCGCAAACCAGGGCCAGGTACAGGCCCAGTTCCAGATTTCCCGGCCCCTCCGCTTTCTTTTGGGGAAGTGGATCGGCAGGGGTGTGGATCGCCACCGCCTCCCCCGGTTTGATGGCGGGAAGAGTGGCCTCAACCGTGGCGGTGGACTGGGTCCCGGTATTGGAAAGCAGGAAGCCCAGGCCGGCTCCCAGCAGCGGAAAGAGCAGCGCCAGAAGCATCACTGGCTTGAATCTTGGCTTGTTCATCGAGTCCTCAAATTAGATTTTTATTGACTTTATGGGATGGAGCTAATTAATGGCAAGCGGCGCTGGTGTCAATCACAAATGTGGCACACAGGGCCTGAATCCCAATCCGGAACCTGCAGGAAGCTGCTCCGGAACAATGAATTTGAATTGGAGAATATCATGGGCCTCATAAGCAGTTTGAGAAAAAAACTGGCCCGCACCAAAAGCGGGTTTTTGGGCAGGATCGCGGAAGCGGTGAGCCTGCGGGGAAAAGTTGACGATGTGCTGATGGAGGAGATCGAGGAGATCCTGCTCAAATGCGACACCGGGGTGGAAATGAC
>JAEAME010001436.1_pt1 | contig 16593 bp, 15 predicted proteins | sample 8958731 | NCBI WGS metagenome assembly JAEAME01 (sample SAMN16933194, study PRJNA681113) | bioreactor sludge metagenome | isolation source: anerobic bioreactor sludge (Control) | place: India:Bengaluru | collected 2018-10-24 | reverse complement strand
TGTGATGACCAGCGCAGCCCTTCGCTGGAGACCCAAAAACTGCGAATATCCAACCGGGTCAATTAGATGCATGCGCGGCGACAGGCGTACCTCCGGCATTGACTTCAGCACATTCCGCGTTCGCGGATGCATCGGGAATATCACTTCACCTGCGGATGAAATTTCGTCCAAGGCCAAGAGAATATCTTTGAGCTGCTTCGGATCATCGACATTGGACGGGCGGTGCAGCGTTACCAGGACAAAACGCTTGCCGCTCAAATCCAGACGGTCAAGAATCGGTTTCCCGTCCGCCATCGGCAGCATTTTTACGAGAGAATCGATCATCACGTTGCCGACCAGATGAATCTTTTCAGGACCAATGCCTTCGCGAATCAGATTTTCATTGCCGTCCACCGAAGGGGTGAACAACAAGTCGGCAAGGCGATCGGTGACAATACGGTTTATTTCCTCCGGCATAGTGCGATCGAAAGACCGCAAGCCGGCTTCGACATGTCCTAACGGCACAAGCAGCTTGGCGCATACCATCGCCGCCGAAACCGTGGAGTTTACATCACCATAGACCAGCACCAGGTCTGGTTGCTCTTTAATGAGAACAGGCTCAAAACGCATCATTATTTGGGCTGTTTGAACGGTATGCGTAGCCGAGCCAACTTCAAGGTTGTAATCCGGTCTCGGGATAGAGAGTTGCTCAAAGAATATGTCCGACATGGCGGGGTCATAATGCTGACCGGTGTGGACCAGAACTTGAGTGCAGCCATGGTGTTGCGCCAGTGCCGACATAACGGGCGCAACCTTCATGAAATTGGGGCGGGCGCCGACGACGTGGAGAATTTTCATAAAAAGGGCCACGAATTACACTAATTTCACTAAATTTTTATTTATAGGACTGGATTGCTGCGGCTATTTGGGATTGGGTGGCCGCGGTTAGTTGGGGGAACATGGGGAGGGAGAGGATTTCGGTGGCTACTCTATCCGTGATTGGATAGCTGCCGTGATTTGATGCGTAGGCTTTTTGGCTATTTAGAGGGACTGGGTAGTGCAGGGCGGTGGCGATTCCTGCATCGGCGAGATGCTTTTGGAGAGGTTCGCGGTTAGCGGCGCGTACTATATATAAATGATAGACGGCTTTGGACCAGGCGGGTTCGTAGGGGATTACCACGCCCGACAATAGTTCCCCATAACGCTTGGCGGCTTCGCGGCGGCCGGAGTTCCAGGCGTCAAGATGGCGCAGCTTCACCCTTAAAAAACCGGCCTGGATGGCGTCGAGGCGGCCGTTGTAGCCTTCCATGTCGTGGTAGTACTTCTTCGCCTGGCCGTGGTCTCTCAGCATCTTTACCTTTTGCGCAAGCGCAGCATCGTTTGTCGTCACCGCACCGCCTTCGCCGCAGGCGCCGAGGTTCTTGCCCGGATAAAAACTGAAGGCCGCGGCGTTCCCCATCGAGCCGGCTTTGAACCATTGGTTCCGCTTCTTCGAGAAATACTGCGCCCCGTGCGCCTGGCAGGCGTCCTCAATTACGATGAGATTGTGTTTCTCCGCCAGGTCCAGGATGGCGTCCATGTCGCACATCTGGCCATAGAGATGCACCGGGAGGACGGCTTTCACTTTCGGGTGCGTCTCGAGGTATTCCCGCAACTTCACCGGGTCCATGTTGTAGGTGCGCTCGTCGATGTCCACAAACGCTATTTGCGCGCCGGCCTGGGAAATCGCTTCCGTGGTCGCGATGAACGTATTCGGGACCGTCACGACCGTGTCGCCTTTGCCTATGCCGGCGGCAATCAATGCAAATCGGAGAGCGTCCGTGCCGCTGCCGACGCCGATTGCATGCTGCGCGCCGCAGTAGGATGCCCACTCTTTCTCAAAGCCTTCGACTTCCTCGCCGCCGATGAAATGGGCGCTGCGGAGAGCTTTGCGGACTACGGAGATGAGTTCTTCTTCAAGTTCGATGTGCGGAGTCACAAGATCAAGAAAGGGAATTGTCATAGGTCCTCTGAACTATTTGCCACGAATTACACGAATTACACGAAATATAGTTTGTTTGATTCGTGAGATTAGTGGAATTTGTGGCGTTTTTATTCGTAATGGGTCCACATGCGGATGATTTTCACTGTGTGTATATCATCCAGGACCTGATACACGAGACGATGCTGAATGTTAATGCGACGGGAAAAAGCACCGCTCAAATCCCCCACGAGCATTTCATATGGAGGCGGCGTCTGATAGGGATTCTTTTCCAGTATCTTTAACAGCCGCTCGGCTTTCGGTTTGAGACCGCCGGCGGCAATCCTTTTTGCGTCTTTTCTCGCTTGCCTGGTGTAAACAAGATCCCAAGTCACCAGTCAAGCTCCTTCGCGCATTTGCTTACCGGAGTGCGCAAACCCTTTACAATCGATTCCCTCATGCCCGGGACTGAACAAAGATATAGCGTTTCCTGAATGGCCTGCCAGTCTTCCTCCGCTACCAGGACAGCAGTATTGCGCTTGCCGGTAATGCGCACCGCTTCGTGAGAGTCCAGCACCTCATCCACCAGCTTGTAGAGCCTCTTTCTCGCTTCAGTCGCAGAGAGCGTTGTCATCGCGTTTACTCCAATCGTACGTTATATCGTACGATAGCGGCGGTTGTGCGTCAAGAAGAAGGCATGAATTTCGGAACTGATTTTGGCCACTAATTTCACGAATTACACGAAATTTATAAATTATATTCGTGGAATTCGTGGCAATTTTTTTTAGCATTTGCGAAGGGGGCGGGCGGGGTTGCCCGCAACTATGGTATTTGCCTGGACGTCTTTAGTAACGACGCTTCCGGCGCCGACGATGGCGTTTTCGCCGATCGTCACCTTCGCCAGTATGGTGGCGCCGCTGCCGATCGAGGCGCCTTTCTTTACCAGCGTTTTTTCCACGGTCCAGTCGGCTTCGGTCTGCAACTGGCCGTTCGACGTCGCCCTGGGGTACAGGTCATTTATAAATGCGACGCTGTGGCCGACGAAGACGTCGTCCTCGATCGTGACGCCTTCGCAGATGAATGTATGGCTCGAAATTTTGCAGTTGTTGCCGATGAAGGCATTTTTCTGGATCTCCACGCACGCGCCGATCTTCACGTTGTCGCCGATGGTGCAGCCGTAAAGGTTGATGAATTTCGACAGTTTGACGTTTTCGCCCATCTTAACGTCGGGCGCGATGCAGCAGTATTCGGTCATGAAGGCTCCTGGAAATTGCCACGAATTACACGAATTAACACTAAAAAATTTATTTATTTTATTTCGTGGAATTGGTGGAATTCGTGGCGTTTTTGGGCGCGGATTAGAGATAGACCATGCCGCCCTTCTGGGCCAGGGAGGCGTTGGCGGCTTCCAGCATGCGCACGATCTCCAGGCCGGCGGCGCCGTCGTTGAAGGGCCGCATGTCCTTCTCCACGCATTCGACGAAATACTGCGTCTCCGCCTTCAGCGCTTCCACCTGCTCGAGGCGCGGCGACCAGACATCGCCCATCCGGTAGCTCACCAGCAGCTCGTGCACGTTGTTGCCGTTTCCGTCGCCGTTCCCGTTGGTCTTGGTCACGCCCTTGTCGTAAATGCGGATCTTTTCGTCGGGCTCGAGGTCGTTCCACACCAGCATCTTCTTCTCGCCGCCGATCAGCGTCGTCCGGACCTTCACCGGCGAGAGCCAGTTCACGTTGAAGTGCGCGATGACGTTGTCGTCGAAATAGACCGTGATGTAGGCCACGTCCTCTTTCCCGTTCACGTGGCACTCCCCGGTGGCCACGACGGCGCGCGGCTTCGTCTTTATCAAATACTGCATGATCGACAGGTCGTGCGGCGCAAGGTCCCATACGACGTTCACGTCCGTCTGGAACAGCCCCAGGTTGACGCGCATCGAGTCGTAGTAATAAATCGTGCCGAGAACGCCCCCGTCGATCAGCTCCTTGGTCTTGCGCACCGCGCCGGTGAACAGGAACGTGTGGTCGACCATGATTTTCAGGTTTTTCTTCTCCGCCAGCTCAACCAGTTCCTCCGCGCGCGCGACATTGTCGGTGAAAGGCTTCTCGACGAACACGTGCTTGCCGTTTTCCAGCGCTTCCTTGACGAGCGGGTAGTGCGTCGCCACGGGCGTGATGACGGCGACGGCGTCGATGTCCGGGGAACGCAGGATCTCCCGGCAGTCCGTCGTCACGTTGATCGAAGGATAGGCCTTCTTCGCTTTCGTGAGGACTTTCGGATTCAGGTCGGATACGGATTTGACGCAGCCGACCTCCAGGCTCTGGAAATTGCGGACGATGTTCGGTCCCCAGTATCCATAGCCCAAAACCCCTATACTGATCATTGTCTGCTCCTTTTAGCCACGAATTACACGAATTACACTAAAAAAATTTTTATTTATTATTTTGTGGAATTCGTGAAATTAGTGGCTTTTTTCTTAGTAGGCGCCGGAAGCGGAGAGGACGGCGCGGGGTGTTTGAAGCAATATCTTAAGATCCAGCCAAAGTGATTGTTCGTTGATGTACTGGATGTCGAGCCGCACCATGTCGTCGAACGTGGTCCGGCTGCGGCCCCTTACCTGCCACAATCCCGTGATCCCCGGCTTCACTTCCAGGATGCGGCGCTTGTGCCAGGTGCGGTATTTGTCCATCTCATAGGGGATCGGCGGGCGCGGGCCCACCAGGGACATTTCCCCTTTGAGCACGTTTACAAACTGCGGCAATTCGTCCAGGCTCGATCGGCGCAGGAAATGGCCGATCCGCGTCACGCGCGGGTCGTTCCGGATCTTGAAAGCGACCGCGCCTTTGTTGCCGCCCTCGATCAGCGATTCCACGTATTTCCTGTGGATCTCGGGGTCGTTGCCCGTCCGCATGCTGCGGAATTTCAGGAAATCGAATTGTTTGCCGAAATGGCCGAGGCGCTTCTGCCGGAAAATCACGGGGCCCGGAGACGAAAACTTGACGGCAATCGCGATGCCGAGAAAAATGGGCGACAGCAGGATCAGGGCCAGAAGACTGCCGATAACGTCGATCCCGCGCTTCATGACGTGAAACGACGTCCGGGGCTTGGCCGGATGCTTGTCCGGATAAAGCTCCGGGGTGATGTCTTCGGGGAAAATGAAGAGCCGATAGGGTACCTTGCCGCGTACTATTTCCTGGATCTTCGCGTGCAGCGTCGTGCGGACCGTGTCGAGCGCGACCCCGTTGAGCGTCGTGAAAATAGCGCCGATGACCTCGTTTTCGCGGTACCAGCCGGCGAGATCGGTTTCCCGGAGGCGCGAACAGAGGGCGTCGCGGATGGACGACGGGTCCTTAACGGCGGAGACGTCGAACAGGGCGAGAGCAAAGCGCTCGCCGGAACGCTCGCATCGCTTGCGCTCGAGCATCAAAAGGGTAGCAAACAGCTCTTCAGAAAAAAACTGCATAAGAATTGGCCACGAATTACACGAATTACACGAATAAAAAAAATTTATATTTATTTTTATAATTCGTGAAATTCGTGGCTATTTGATTTTGAAGGTTATCGGTAACGTGTAATTACTGACGACGGGGCGGCCGTTCTCGAGCTGGGGCTCGAAACGCCAGCGCTTCACCGACTCTATCGCCGCCTTCACCAGCTTCCTGTTTCCGTGAACGGCTTCGGCTTTCATGACCTGTCCGTTTTCGTCGATCAGCAGATTGACGACCACGACCCCCTGAATGTTCGCGGCGCGCGCTTCCTCGGGATACTCAATCGGCGTGCGGCTGACCAGGCGCACGGGGAAATCCAGCGACGGCTCGGCCATTCCCGCCGAGGGCGCCGCAGCTGTTTCCTGCGCGGGCGCAGGTTTTGGGGGTTGCGCCGCAGCGGCATCTTGCGTCGCCGGTGCTGCCGCCGCTGCCTCAGGAGCGGGCGGGTCCAGGCGCGCTTTCAGCTTTGACGCTTCTTCCAGGTACGGGTCGCGGTCTAGGCTTTTGGCCGCAAGATCCAGCGCGGCGCCGCGATCCCCTCTGGATTCCGCGGCTTCCGCGCGAAGCAGCAGCTCCACGGCTTCGCGGCTGGTGGAATATTTGCGCATGAGCCACGCTCTGCGCCGGCCGGCGAAAATTTCCGGCAGGCCGGTCGCCTGGTCGATGGCGCTCGCCTGCGCTTTTGCCGGCGCTTTCGCGTACGGGGCGGCGAGCGGATCGCCGATCACGACCTGGCGCCAGCCGAGATAGCGGCAGGAAGCGTAGTAGGATTCCGCGAGATTGAATCCCGACGTATAGGCCGGGAAGAGGATCTGCGGGCGGAAATATCCGTCCTGCAGCGGATCCGCCACATAAGATCCGAAGCCGGTCACCCCGCCGGTGACATAGCTCCAGGCTGCGCGGCCGGCGTCTTTGTCGAGCACGATTGCGATGGCGCCCGGCTGCCATTGGACGTTCGGCGCGTCGAGGGACCGGCGGCTGGCGTAGCCCTGCAGCGCCGGCGCGTTCTGAGGCTCCCGGGCGCTGTCTTCCACGGTGGCTTTATGGCCGGCTTTTTTGAGCAAAGCGGCGGCCTGCTGCGCCCAGTCGGACTCGGTCGAAGGCTGGGGAGAGACGAGGTCGAAGTAGAAATCGCCTCCCGCCTGCGCGGAAAGGGCCCGGTCGACGAGGTCGGTCGAGGTCAGGCGCGTTACAAGGTAAATGTCGAAGTCCCGGCGCAGGAATGGGCGAGGATTTCCCGAGACCGTGAAGTACGGGTTTTCGATGCGGGTCTGGGAGGGGAAGATGCCGGTGACCATGTAGCGATAGGTAAGCGCGAGTTCGGAATCCACGGAGACGAGGCTGTTTTCGATGGTCGACGGGACGCCGCGCGTCGTGACCAGGTAGAGGATGCTGTCCTGGAGCGAGTTTTTGCGCAGGCAGTCGGCGACGGGACGGAGGATTTCGCGTTCGAAGGCGTCGCGCGTGACCGATTCCGTTTCGGAGGTGCGGATGCGGCAGATCTGGGCGACGTCGCGCTTCGCGGCATAGTAGTCCCCGATCACGCCCGACTCCCCGCTTCCCTCATTCACTACCACCATCACAGCGTCGTTTGGAAAAGCAGCCACGAATTGCACGAATTGCACGAAAAACAAAAATAGTATTAGCGCTTTTAGCGGGAGACTCATTAGATATGTGTGCTGATTCTTAAAGAGCTTTGCTATCGGATTGTCGGGGCGGCGCAGGAGGTTCACAGGATTCTGGGACCGGGCTTTCTGGAAAGCGTTTATGAGGATGCCCTTGCACATGAGCTTATCTTGCTGAAGATTCCTTTCAGGCGCCAGGTGCCGCTGCCGCTGTTGTATAAGGGCGTGAAGCTCGGCGTGTATTTCCCTGACGTGATCGTCGACAACGCTGTCATTCTCGAAATAAAGGCTGCATCTGCTCTCGTTGATGCGCATACGGCGCAGGCGATACATTACCTGACAGCCACAGGCCTCCACCTGGCGATCCTTCTTAATTTCGGGAAGCAATCCCTCGAGTTCAAGCGCATTGTTAAGTAATTTGGGAAATGGCCACCAATTTCACGAATTACACTAAAATCATATTTTTTTCTTTCGTGTAATTCGTGTAATTCGTGGCAGGTTGGTGGCCTATTCGAGATAGTTTTTGGGGCGGCGGACGATCTTGATGCTGCCGTACGGGTAACTCTCCCGGTTGCGGTAGTGATAGTACTTGTACGGATACTGGGTATTGAACAGCATCGGCTTGACGTCGTTGAACACCAGCCCCATCAGCTTGCTCCTATCCAAATGCCTGAAAGCCTTCTCGATCGTCCCGTACGTCGTTTTCCCGCGCCGCACCACCATGAGCAATCCGTCGGCCAGCCCGGCCAGCACCTGCGCGTCCGGGATCGGCCCGAACGGCGGGCAATCCAGGATAATCGTGTCGAACTCGGTTTTCAGCCCCTCAATCAGCTCCTTCATCCTCGCCTCGGAGAGCAGTTCCACCGGACTCTGCGAAGGCCCGCCCGCGGTCATGACATACAGCTTGTCCATGCGCCGCATGTAGCAGTAAGGCTTCAGGATATCGTCCTCGAGGTACCCGAGCAGCCCCGGGTCCACCGAAGCTCCCAGCAATCTGTGAACGCTCGGATTCCTCAGGTCGCAATCGACCAGGATGGCCTTTCGGCCGGTGTCGTGCGAAAAAGAGATCGCGAGGTTGGTGCTGATCAGCGATTTGCCGTCCTGGGTGTGCGGGCTCGATATCGCGATCACGCGGAGCGGGGCCCGGGCGGACATTTCCGCGATGCGCACTTTGAGCGCCCGGAACTGCTCGCTGATGAAGGACGACGAGCAGTGGTACGTCTCGAGCTTGTCGCTCAGGGCCGATCTGTCGAGTTCCGGCGTCAGGCGCTCGAACGGGAACTTTTCGCGTTTCACGATGGCGGTCGAGTCGCTGAAGGCGATGTCGGTCTGCCGGATGAGCTTGAGCGCGTCGAACACGCCCAGGATCCGGTTCAGCCGGTCGTACTCCATGCCGGTCGCGGCGGCGAGGCTCTGCATGGTGCAGGGAGTTTTCAGCATGCTGAGCACGGACAGTTCCTGCGGATACCACGGCAGATGGGACAGCGAGTGCCCGTTGCTCAAACTGATGGCCCGGTTGGGATCGAGCGCCGGCGGCTTGACGTTGCTGCGCGCCAGTTCGAGAAACAGGCGTTCGCAATCGAGCCCGGCGGGCGCGAACAGGTCCATGCGCGTTTTCTGGAAGCTGCCGATCGTGAAGTCGTTTTGAATGGCGTGGCTCAGCACCTGGACGATCTGGTCGCGCACGCATTCCTTGAGATCGTCTTTGTCCACGAGCTTGCGCGCGACGGCGGCCTTCCCCGTAAGCATTTTTTTGCGGCGAACAAAATCCAGCAGCTTCGGCAGTTCGTAGGACGGGATGGCGCCTCTTGCGGCCAGGATGTTGCCCAACTGCAGCCTCGGGATGTTGCTGCCGGCGCCGTCGAGCAGCCCTTCGCGAAAGCGGACGGCGATCCGTTCGCTTCCTCTCTCCAGCTGAAGCGTTCCCGTCATCCGGTCGCTATGAATGAGCCGGATGGTGTCCAGCAGATGCGTTTCGTAAGCCATACTAGTTTGCCGCTCTTTCTTCGATTTTTTCGATGATTGGGTCCAGCAGGCGCAGCGCCGGCGATTGCCGGCGGTACGCATAGTAGAGGCCGCCGAAGTAGGCTCCGGTGCAGATCAGGAACAGCACGACCTGCGCGAGATTGGCCCGGAAGGCGCGCCGGGCGTCCGCGGGCGTGTTCATGGAAGGGATCTCGACGAGGACGGGGGCTTCCAGGGCCCGCTCGATTTCCTGCTGCGTCCAGACCTGCTGGTTCAGGCTGCTGGCCACAACCGCGACGCCTATGCCCGCAGCCAGGCTGATTGCTAGCCCTATGAGCAGGATCACGATGCGGCTTGGCGGCGAAGGCTCCATCGGGTAGTTGGCGGGATCGACGATGCTGAACTGGGCGCCTTTCTGCCGGCTTTCGAGATTGCCGGCCAGCTTGGCCTCTTCGAGCTTTTTCTTGAGATCCTCGTGCTGTTTTAGCAGGTCGTCGTAAGTGCGGGTAACCGCCAGCATTTCCTGCTCCACCTGCGGGGTGCTCTGGATGCGCCGGTTGTATTTCGCCATTTCGCTTTCGATCCACTTTTTTTCCTTCTCGCGGATCTCGATGTCGGTCTTCAACTGGTTCAGCTGAGCGGTGAGGTTCTGGTACACGGGATTCGGCTGCGTCGGGAGGGGCTTGGGCGCTTCGGTGTCTGCGACGACGAGGTCCTCGGGAGGGATTTCCTTGCGCAGCTGCTCCAGCTCGCTGCTGAGCCGGCGCACGTCGGGGTGGTCCGGCTTGGCGCGGACGATCAGTTCCTTGTATTCCAGGTCCTTTTTCAGGAAGATCTCGACCTTGGGATTGACGGGCCTGCCGGCCGCCGTCATGCCCGCGGGGACGGTAGAGACGGTGGAGGGCGTTTCCGAGATCTGCCGCTCGAGGTTCATCTGCAGGGTGACGTAGCGGTCGAGGGCTTCCAGGTTGCTGTTCTGCTGCAGCTGGAGCCGGTCGAGCGTGCGCAGGTTGGTTTCCTGTTCGGAGGGCATTTCGTAGCGGTAGCGCTGCTTGAGCGTCCGCAGCGTGTCCTCCGATTTGCGCAGCTCTTCCGCCACCCTGTTGACCTCCGCCTCGAAGAACTCCGCCGTGCCGAAAACCTTGTCCTCGCGGGCGCGGTTGTCCTGCTCGATGAACAGGGAGGCCAGGCGGGCGGTGACCTTCTGGGCCAGGTCGGGATTCCGGTCGCGGTAGGAGATGATGATGTTGGTCGTGGGGAGGAAGATGCCGCGGCGCTTCTCGGATGGGAATTCTATCCGGATGCGCTTTTTCAGCTTTTCGACTTTGCGCTCGTCGTTGAGGGCGCTGTAATCGACCATCCTGCTTTCGAATTCGTCGATGATTTTGAGCAGGTTGGTCCGGCTGAGGATGGTCTGCTCGATGGCGCTCAGGCGCTCGTCGGTGTTGCCGCCGATCAGGTCTTTGACGAAGTCGGAGGGGACGTCGCGGGGCTGGAGCAGGATCATGGTCTGCGAGGTGTAGGACTTCGGCATGAGGAGCGTGAGCAGGACGGCGATTCCGCCGAGGGCCACGAAAGTGCCTATGATCCACCAGCGACGGCGCACGATCAGCGCCAGGTAATCATGTATGTTGTTAAGCCGTGATTTTCTCATAACTTTTTATTTGCCACGAATTTCACGAATTTAAAATATTTTTTTATTTTGTGTAATTCGTGTAATTCGTGGCTATTTCTCTGCGCGCCACAGTTCCGGCAACCGGAAACCGATGGAAGCGTAAACTCTTTTATACGAGTAGTCGTAGTAGTCCGCCGACTGCCCTAGGTAGGTCATGTAGCTGCCGCCGACGCTCACCACCCAGTATTCGCCGAGCTGTCGGGACAAGGCGAGCGAGCCGCGCACGCCCCAGTAATCGTACAGATCCGACTCTCCCTGGCTCTGGTGGAAGCCCGAGGCCTGGAAGCTGATGGACGCGCTCCGGCCGATGTTCCTTTTGAATCCCAGGTTCCCCTGATGGCTTTCCGACGAGCCGCCGAGTCCAGTGCTGTCGCCCGAGCGGTGCGTGTATGACGCGGTGAAGAGGTTTTTCCCCAATCTCCGCGAAAGCTGGGCGTCGATGATGTAGCTGAGATAAGAATCCGCGACGTCGCTTTCCTCAATGAAAGACGGGCCGGCTTCCAGCCTCAGGCTCGTTTCAGGGTTGAGTTCGCGGGAAAGGCCGATGGTGCCGGCGTGGGAGCGGACGTTGTACTGGTCCTCGTAATCATTCTGCCAGACCCGGTAGCCGAAGCTCCAGACCTGGCGTTTACCCGTCCGGTGGGAGAAAGCCAGGTTCCCCTCGAGGCGCATCTGGTTGTTGAAGTAATTGGGATTGACCGTGTCGTCGTAGCGTCGATAGGAGCCTGAGACGCCGAAGGTGAGAAACGACCGCGGGCCCAGGTCGATGTCCAGCGCGGCGTTGCCGCTGTTGCTGATGCTGGAGCGCTCGTAGAGCTGCGGCTCGAACACGTACTGGAAGCCTTCGGGCGTGATGTTGAAGCCCTTCAGCACGTTGATGGTCGAGAAATCGGGCATGCTGCTGAAAGTATTCGATAGCCGGAAGCGCGCCGCGCGTCCGAGCTGCGTGTTGAGGCTGGCCGTGACGGCGTGCGACGTGGCCGTGAAGCTGGGAGTCATCTGGTAGCGGTCGGCGGAGAAGGCGTAGTGTATGCCGATCAGCGAGCGGCGGCCGGTGGATTCGAAGTCGACGGACGGGTACACCGTGAAAAACGGCACGATGCCGTCCTCGAGGCGCGACGAGTTGAAGGCGCTCTGGCCCACCTGGTTGCTGACGCCGCCCACGAAGTCGACGCTCGTCCCCAGGACATACTTGCGCTCCGCGTACAGGTCGCCGCAAAACAAAAAGCAGCCACTAATTACACAAATTACACAAAAATTTATATTTTTAAAAATTTGAGAAATTCGTGCAATTCGTGGCAGCATTTTGGGAAAAAGAAGGCCACTAATTACACAAATTACACAAAAATTTATATTTTTAAAAATTTGAGAAATTCGTGCAATTCGTGGCAATTTAAGGAACGACGACGACATCGCCTGACCTCAGTAATATGTTCTGATCCGATCTCTTGTTTCGGATGACATCCCGGTAATTGAAATCGAACACCACATTTTCATTCCCGATGCTCCGGATGATGCTCATCTCGGTGTCTTTGGCGTAATCCTGGAATCCGCCGGCCAGCGCGAGCGCCTGCAGCACGGTGACGGCCTTTTCCACGTTGATGCCGCCCGGTTTCTGCACTTTGCCGAGGACGTAGATGCGGTAGCTCTGGATGGCCTCGACGATGATGGTGACTTCGGGGGCGTTCAGGAACTGGGAGAGCTTCTGCTCCACCTGCTTTTTGAGTTCCGCGGGGCTGATGCCGGCGGCCTGGAGGTCCTGGACGAGGGGGAAGGAGATGCGGCCGTCGGGCCGGACCACGACTTTGCGGGTCAGGTCGGGCTCTTTCCAGACGAATATTTCAAGCAGGTCGTTCGGCTGGATCACGTACAGCGGTTCCGGCCGCGCTGCGGGCGCCGCCGGGTTCTGAGCCGGCGCAGCGGCGTCCTGCGCCGGTGCCGCAGGCAGGACCAGGGCGAAGAGAAGCAAACTCCAGAGGAACTTCATGTCAGCCGCTCCTTGTTTTCGATATCGGTTGTGTCTTTTGATTTCAATTCCCTGGTTAATATCCGGATGCTGCGGTCAAGCGCCTCCATCTTATTGTTCAGGCTTTGCAACACGTCATCAATTGTGATGCCGCCATTGCCGTCTCCGCCGGAGTTCGAATTGCAGGCGACGGACCTGGTGTAGTCCGAGACGCTGCGCGCGCCGCGTTTTTCGCTGATGCGTCTGAGCAATTTGAACTCTTCGTCGGAGAGACGGAAACTTACCGTGCGAGAGCGTCGTTTTAACATAGGATTTATTGAGGGATGCGTTATTCAGGCTACCGCCGTTTCAGTCACATGTCCCTGGCTGGGACCGGGCAGTGCCTGGAGTGTAGATCGGCAGATTATGCAAAAACGTAAGCAATACTTATGTATTACAAATGAAAAAATCACAATGGCTCCGATGGTACAGCGCGATTATCCCGATGGTGCCATGGTGATGCGACATCCCGGGAATTGCCGCTGTTGCATGAAAAATGCAGATACTCCAGACGCAGCCTGAAGCCCGACAATAAATGTGGGCCGGGGCTTCAGCCCAGCTTTGTCCGAATCAGGTTTAAGAATGCCAACTGCCCTAAAAGGGCAGCGTCACAGAGCCCAGGGTTGGCGGCGGATTTGCCGCCTACCCTGGGTTAGGGATGCCCGCGATTTCAACCCCGAAAGGGTTGCGGCCGAATGCAACTCCTTCAGGGTTGGCATTCTGTGCGCCTCCTCCCAGGGTAGGCCGCAAAAAGCGCGGCCAACCCTGGGCTTTGAGACGCAGCCGCTTTGCGGCTGTATTCCCTGCAAACAACACCCGCTTTTGGCGTGATCCAAAATACAGCAAATCCTCTTCCCGGCACTTTGTGCCGGGCTATTTTCACAGCGGCCCTGACGGGATGCCGCGGATTGCCGTCATCTTGGGGATTTCGCAATGCTTTTGCATATGCATTGATCCGGAATCCGCACTATCCGATTGTGATTTTTGCTCATTCCATTTTATAATCCGGCGCAAGCATCAATAGCGCACATCGGGGAAGAGTCCATTGTTGAAGGAATTTGTTGCGAGGGGGATGTTTTACTGGCTGCGCGCGCCGTGGAGTCGTGAAGACGCGATGCGCGACGAATGGATCCTGGCGATTGCGCGCATCCTTTTCAGCGCATCCTGTTTCATAGGGGCCGTGTGGCTGGAGGGGGGCGTTCGCGTCGGGCTGCCGCAGGCGCTGGCGTTTTCCTTTCTGGGCTACAGCCTCATCATCGTGGTTGCGCTGCGGCTGCGGCCGCGCCTTCATCCGTTGTTTACGGTGGTGGTGCACTGCGCGGATATCGTGTGGGCCGCGAATGTCGCGGTTCTGGTTGGCAATCCGGGCGTGTTTCTGGCAATGTCGGTGATGGTCATGGTGAGCGCGGCGGCGAGATGGGGACTATGGGAATGCGTGTCGACGGCGTGCGCGTTTTGCGCGTTTATTGTCCTGGCGGATCTGTATGACGGTATTCCGTTGCGGCCGTTTTTTGAAAACGCGTTTGAGCCGGCCGCGTACATGCCGATCGGTTTTGCGCTCACGATGGGGATCGGGCTGATAGCCGAGGCAAAGTGCAGCCGCTGGGAAACGTATGCAGTTCAGAAGAATTTGTTTAAGATACGGTTCCAATCCGGATTTGGAGGGGCCATCGAGTTTATAGGTTCGCTGGGGAGTCAGCGCTACGGGGCTTCCCGGATGCTTGTGGCGACGCGCGACACCAGGTCCGGGCTGACGTCGCTGTACCGGGCGGAGCGGCCGCAGGATGGGATGACGGCCGCCGAAATACCGCCATCGCGGCGCGATCAATACTTATTTCTGCCGGCCGCGGCCGGCTGGCGGATTGATCGCGCGACGCGGCGCGGGCGGGATGAGTTCAAATGCTTCCGGCTGGATGGCGGGAAAATAAGCCGCGACAGGACCGGTTTCCGGCCTCCGGACGCTTTCCTGGAGGCGCATCCCTTCCGCCGCATGCTTTGCGTTTGGATACAGCCGATGGATGGCTTGTCGATCCATTTTTTCATTTTAGATCCCGATGCGTTTTTCAGCGGCGCCGCCGGGCTTCGATTCATGAGCAAAGCCGCGCAGCAGACTGTCCCGATCCTTCGCGACATGCTGGATGTCGGGCGGATGCGCAAAGACGCCGAGGCGGACGCGAGCAGCAGGCTCGCGCGGGACCTTCACGACGGGGTGATTCAATCGCTGGTGGGCATCCAGCTGCAGCTGGATCAGGTGCGCCGGAACGCGTCGTCGGTCTTTTCCCAGAGCGCGGAGGCGCTTGGGCGCATCGAGCAGAGCGTTCGCCGGGAGATTGCGTCGCTGCGGGAATTGACGCTGCGGGCCCGGTCGCACGAGGTCGACAGCGGCAGCTTCCTGGGCTTCCTTTCCAACCTGGCCTTGCGGTTTCAATGCGAGCACGGCATCGAGACGAGTTTTGCCTCGGAAGTGCAGTCGGTGCAGCTGCCTCCCCGCGTCTGCTCCGAACTGGCGCGCATCGCCCTGGAGGCGCTGGTCAACGTGCGAAAGCACAGCGGGGCGAGCGAGGTTTTTATTCGGCTCGCACTGCGCAACGGAGACCTGGTGCTTAGCGTCGAGGACAACGGCTGCGGCTTCGGTTTTTCGGGCAAATACGGGCACGAGGAGCTGCTGGCTTCCGGGAAGGGCCCATCCGTTATTATAGAAAGGGCCCGGACAATCAATGCCAGAGTCACTATTGAATCCATCCGGGAGCGCGGGTCGATTCTGGAGATTTCTCTCCCGCAGGGATGATGCATAATTTTTTTGTAAAATTCTAAAGCTCTTGCAGTTTCTGTGTGCTAGAATGCCTAAAAAGTCTTACGGATGTAGTACATTGTTGCGGGCAGTGAAGGGAACTGCTTTTTGCGGGATTCAACAGCACAAAAGAAAATTTGATGCGTATTCTTCTGGCGGATGATCACCCGGTTTTTCGCGAAGGATTGATGACGCTGTTGTCGGGCAGTCCCGAGTTCGATGTTGTCGGTGCTGCGAACGACGGCGACGAAGTGCTGCGACTTGTGAAGCGGCTCGAGCCGGACATTCTGCTGCTGGACCTGGCCATGCCGAAGGTAAGCGGCATGAATGTGCTGCAGTCATTGAAGGCATCCCATAGCACCGTAAAAACAATCGTGCTGAGTGCCGCCGCGGAAGCGGAAGAGATTTACCGGATCTTCGAATTGGGGGCGCGAGGGCTGGTTCTCAAGGACTCGGCGACGACCGTTCTGATCAAGGGATTGCAAGCGGTGATGGCGGGACAGTACTGGATCGGGCGGAAGGCGGTTTCCAGCCTGGCCCAGGTGCTGAAGCAGAACGGCGAGACGGAAAAGGGCGGCAAGCCGAAAAACTACGGGATCACGCCGCGCGAGATGGAAATCATCAAATCGGTGGTAGCCGGGCGCTCGAACAAGGAAATCGCCTGGAATTTTAAAATCAGCGAGCAAACGGTCAAGCACCACATCACGAACATTTTTGACAAGCTCGGCGTCTACAACCGCCTCGAACTCACCCTCTTCGCCTTCCACCACAACCTCATAAAAGAATAACCGGGGACGGACCAAGTTTATTTGTGTAAGTAATAGACTTAGGCTGGTTTTGGAGTCCGTTTTTCAGCCTTAGCTTCATATTTGGGGGCCATTTTGTCGTTCTAATAACAATGATGGCCATAATACTGGACACCCATTTGTTTGAAGCTTAGGGCACAGAAGATATTGGACACCCATTTGTTTGAAACTTAGGGAAGATGTAGAGTGGGTGTCCATGATTCCGTCCCGCTAGGGACGATGTGCCGAGGAAACGGACGAAAACCAATGTTGGAGTCCCGTAGGTCCTGAGAAAAAATCGACGATTTTAGAAATTTTATCTAAG
>JAEAME010001434.1_pt1 | contig 16595 bp, 11 predicted proteins | sample 8958731 | NCBI WGS metagenome assembly JAEAME01 (sample SAMN16933194, study PRJNA681113) | bioreactor sludge metagenome | isolation source: anerobic bioreactor sludge (Control) | place: India:Bengaluru | collected 2018-10-24 | reverse complement strand
ATGACGATCGTCGAGGTCTGCCCGTCGGGGCCCTCGCGCAGGATGAAGGCCTGGTCGCCGCGCGTGTCGGTGAAGCCGCCGGCCATGGCCACGATCTGGAGCAGGTTCCGGCGTCCCACCAGCTCGTAGCTGCCCGCGTTCTCCACGGCGCCGATCACGGCCACCTGCTGGTTCTTGTATTCGCGGATGAAGATGGTCACCTGCGGGTTCTTGATATACTTGGCCTGCAGCAGCTCCGTCAGACGCTGGGTCACGCCCTCCTGCGTCAGGCCGCCGACCTCGACGCGCCCCAAAAGCGGCAGGGTGATCGTCCCGTCCTCGGAAACCCGCACCGTCTGGCTCAACTCCGCGACCTCGAAGACGCGGATCTCCAGCAGGTCACCCGGGCCGATGCGGTAGGCCCGGACGAACTGGTCCCGGGCCGCTTGGGCCTGGGCCGGCGTCTGGGCGGCCGTCCCGGCGCCGGCCGGAGGTACGACCTGCGCCCCCAACGCCAAACCCAAGGCCAGCACGGCCGCCACGACCGCCGCAAGCTTGTTCGGCACGTTCTTCATCTCGAAGCTCCCTTTCTTTTCAGTCCCGTCATCGGGAAGGCGCCGATCAGGGGCGTCCTTCCCCACCCCAATCGTAATGACAAATAGTTTAATCAAATTGCCCAGATTTGTCATCTTTTACTATCGGAGGGCTCGCCGGCTCTCTCGGCGACCCGGCGCAGCGTCTCCAGGATCAGGCCGAGATCGCCCCCGAACGACCGCCCGGCGACATAGCCCTCGTAAAGGTCGAGTTTGTGCGGCAGGATGACCTCCCGGTAGGTCCGGTCCGGGTCCGCCGAGCGGGCCAAAATGTCCTCCTCGTCCCTATAAACGATGGAAGCGGGATCGGTGATGCCCGGTTTGACGGCCAGCACCCGGCGCCAGCGCTCCGGGCAGGCCTCGACCCATTTGCGGATCTCGGGCCGCGGGCCGACGAAGGACATCTCGCCCTTGAGGACGTTCCAGAGCTGGGGCAGCTCGTCGACCTTCCAGGCCCGGAGCAGCCGCCCGAACGGCGTGACGCGGACACGGCTCCCGGGCTCGAACAGGCCGGCTTCGGCGCCGGGGCGGTTGGTCATGGTCCGGAACTTCTTGAGGCTGAAAGGACGGCCGCCGCGGCCGACCCGCTCCTGGGCGAAGAGGACCGGCCGGCCCGAGGTCAGCAGCGCGGCCAGGGCGACGCCCAGCAGGACCGGTCCCAGGGCCACCAGGCCCAGCAGCGAAACGACGATGTCGAAGGCGCGCTTCATGACGTCAGGTCCCCTGCCCCGTCAGCACGACCCGGACCGTCCGCAGCAGGATGCGCAGGTCCAGGGCCAGCGACTGGTTCTTGATGTAGAAGAGCTCGTAGCGGAGCTTCTCCAGGGCGTCCTCTTCGTTCAGGCCGTAGTGATAGTTGATCTGGGCCCAGCCGGTCAGGCCCGGCTTGACGAAGAAGCGCAGGGAGTAGAACGGGATGCGCTCGGTCAACGTGTTGACGAAGTACTCCCGCTCCGGCCGGGGCCCGATCAGGCTCATCTCGCCCTTCAGGACGTTGATGAACTGGGGGATCTCGTCGAGGCGCGTCCGGCGCAGGAAGCGGCCGACCGCGGTGACCCGCTTGTCCCGGTCCCGGGCCCACTGCGGCCCGTCGGCCTCGGCGTCGTGGACCATGGTCCGGAACTTGACGATGCGGAACGGGACCTTGCCCTCGCCCAGCCGGAGCTGGGTGAAGAAGACGGGGCCCCGGGACGTCAGCCGGATCGCCAGGGCGACGAGGATCGAGACCGGCAGGGTCACGAGCAGGATCAAGCCGGCGCCGACGACGTCGAAGGCCCGCTTGAGGCCCTTGTAGAAGCGGTTGCCCAGGGTCCCGAAGCCGCCGCTCAAGACGAACCAGCGGTCGTTCAGCATCAGCACCGGGAGCTTCTCGAAAACCCGCTCGTAGAAAGCCTCGATCGTGTAGCAGGCGATGCCCTTCATGCGGCAGTTGACCAGGGCCCGCTCGATCTCGCCCGTATCGTCGGCGTCCAGGCTGACGACGATGTCGTTGATGCCGTGATCGGCCACGAATTCCTCGAGCGTGCCCTTGCCAACATGGCCCGGTCCGCCGGCGAACCGGTCGCGCAGGACGCGCTTGTCCATGATGGCTTCGAGGCGGAACTCGGGATCGTCCTTGAGGGCCGGGACGACGCTCTCCAGGGAGGACCCGCCGCCCAGGATGAGGACATTGCGCCGGGGCGCCGAGAGGTCGGCCACGGCGCTGTAGAGGAGCCGGCTGCCGCACACGAACAGCCCGGTCAGGGCCCAGCTGATGAGGAACACGCCGCGGCCGAGCTGGTAAGGGAAAATGTAGAAACTGACGATGGCGAGCAGGTAGGCCAGGCCGAAGGCCCCGGCCATGGAGATGGCGAACCGCCGGCTGCGGAAATTGGCCCGGATGTTGTAGAAGTCGAAGATGTAGAAGCTGGCCAAATAGCCCACGACCAGGGCCGCGATCAAGGCCAGATGCCGTGCCGACTGGGGCCGGGCCAGGCTCAAGCCCATGCGCAGCCGCAGGGACAGGTCGAAGGCGACAAGGACCAGGGCGATGTCCGCCAGGACCAGGGCGATGCGCCTTCTCGAGTACTTAGCGGCCGCCACGGGGAATTCCTTTCATTGCGACGCGGATCAAGAGCTCCTCATATTTAGTCGCGGCGGCCGGCCGGGAATAGCGGCGCTCGACGACGTCCCGGCCGGCGGCGCCCATCCGAAGACCGCGCTTGCGGTCCCCGGCCAGATCGAGGACGGCCCCGGTCAAGGCCGCCGGGTCCTCGGGAGGCACGCACAGGCCGCAGCCGGCCTCGCGGGCCAGGCGCCAGGTCTCGCTGCCCTCGTCGACCGAGGCGATCAGGGGCCTGGCCGCGGCCAGGATGGACAGGACCTTGGAGGGCACCGATTCCCCGGTGAAACCGCGCTTCAGGGGGACCAGCCCCGCGTCGGAGGCGGCGTACATCTCGGGGATGTCCTGGTAGGGCTGGAAGGGCAGGAAACGGACGTTGGGGAGGCCGAGGCGGGCCGCCAGATCGACCAAGCCCGGCTTGGCCGCGCCCGCCCCGACGATGAGAAAGAGGATCTCCGGATGGCCGGCCAAGCGGCGGGCCGCCTCCAGCACGTGTTCGAGGCCCTGCGACAAGCCGATGTTGCCGGCAAAAAGGACGACGAACCGGTCGTCCAGGCCGTGGGCGGCGCTGAAAGCGTTCCGCCGGGGCAGCGGGCGGATGAGGCCCGTGTCGGCGAAATTGGGGATGACCTCGATCTTGCCGGGGGGAACGCCCTTGGCCAAGAGGTTGTGGGAAATTGCAGTTCTCGGTGATCACGCAGGGTTTCGCGCTGGCCAGGGCCTCCAGGACGGAGATGCTGAAGGCCTCGGACGTTGAGGCTTGGATATAGACCGTCGCCAGGCTCCAAGCCGCCGCTTTCTTCGCGCCTCCAATGAAGCCCGGCATTAGAACGGAGTTCCGGACTCCAAAACGGCCCGCCGCCGCTTCGAGCTGCTTTCGATGGCCGGCCGCGTCGGGGCCTGCCAAGACGAGTCGGGCCTGGGGAAACCGCTTCAGCACAAGGTTCCATGCCGCGACGAGCTCCAGGAGACCTTTCTCCGCGCTCAGGCGGCCAAGAAAGAGAGCCACCGGGCCCCGGCCGAGGTCCGGCCAAGCGCCCTGTGCTTCTTGTCGCGATGGCAAAGCGTTAAATGCGGCCGCATCGACTCCGCTCGGGACGAGAGCGGGGGGCGCTGTGAGGCCCGCCTTGACGAATCCGTCCATTTCTTGCCGGCTGACCGCATGAAGGCACGCGGCCCGGTTCAGAAAGGGCCCTGCCAAGAACCTTAAGTAGAGCCTCTTCTTGATACCTCGGTATCGCCACCGATGGAGAAAAATGCCGTGGGGCGAGATCACGTACGGCTTTTGGACCGATCTGGCAATCCTGGCCCCGGCGTAAACGGGATAGTCCCAGACCTGATGGAGGTGGAAAAGGTCAAAGTCCGGTCCCTTCTTCGCGAGCATGGCGGACAAGGCCGGCGACCGATGCCACGACTTGGGGAAAGCGTCCGGGAAAAGGAAGGCCCGGTCGCCCAGTCCCGCGAGCGCTGCCCTCTCCTCCCCCGTGGCGGTGGCCCACCACGTGCTGGTCACCCCCATGCCGGCCATCTCCCGGCCCAGGTGGAGGGCGACGTTCGGCGGCCCGCCATACCGAGGCGCTAGATAACCCAGAACATGTGCGACGTTCATGAACGCACCGCGCTGCCGACCGCGTTGAGGCAATCCAGGAGGTTCTTGGCCCATGTGGCGGGGGTATAGCCGGCGATGATCTCCCGGCTCCTTCGGCCCATTAGAGCCAGGTCGTTCTCTTTCGAGCTCATGGACAACATCAAGCGGCCAAGCCCGTCCTCGTCATGTGGATCGAAGACAAAGCCGTTGTCTCCGGGCCGGCACAGCTCGGGCAGACAACCGCACATCTCGCTAAGGGCCACGGGAAGGCCGGCGGCCATGGCCTCATTCACGGCTAAGCCCCAGGGTTCGCTCAAGCTCGGCAGGATGAACGCCGCGGCCAGGCCATAATACATGGGCAGGGCATCGTAAGGCACCCAGCCCAGGAACCGGACCTTCTCCAAACCCAGGATACGGGCGCGGGCCTCGAGGGCCGGGCGCAACGGCCCGTCCCCTGCCAGGACCAATCCGTTGGCCCCTCCGGCCTCCTGATACTTCCGGAACGCCCCGAGCAACACACCCATGTTTTTCTCGGGGCTGTGCCGGGCCACCGTCAAGAAGTAGGACCCCGGAAGGCCGAGGGTGGCGCGCAGACGGGAGGCCTCGGCCCGGGCCTTGTCCGCGCCTCGGGCAAAGTGCGCATCGTCGACGACGTCCACACCGCACCAGATCCTTGCGGTTGGAAAGCCGAGCTTCTGGAAGTACTGTATGGAGCGGGAGCCGGAGAGGAACAAGCCATCGTACATTCTCCGGCACCATCTTTTCTTCCAGGCCTCTTTAAGGAAGCGCCGCGGCTTGTCGCCTTCCCATGTGTCGGTGGCCATGACACAAGCCCTGGCCCTTTTTCGGGCCCACTTCGCGGCCGCCCGCATGGCCTTGTCGGCATACCCGACCGTGACCACGATAGAGGGATCGATCTGCTCGAGGGCCGCGATAACGGCCCGGGCTGCGCTACGGGTCGATAGGTTTTCCAACGAGTCCCGAAACAACGTCCGGATCTTAAGGGTCTCGTCCATATCCGGCCCGGCTGAGAAGTAAAGCTCATGGCGGTTGGCGATCTGGATGATACGAACATCCCGTCCGGAGTTGGCCAGCTCCCTGTAGCGAGCCAGATGGTAGGGCATGATCGTATGACACATCAGGCCAACCGTCTGGGCGGTCGCTTGCCCTCTCATGCTCCCGTCTCCAGGCAAAGCTCCAGGACTTTACGAAAGAGGTCCTCGTCGTTTGACGAACCCAGATACTCAGACATTATGGCCAGGGACGCTTGGCCATAAGAGGTTCTTCTCCCGGGATCGGCGAGTCTCGACAGCGCCGCCGTCAGGGCCGAGATGTTATCGACAGGAACGACATAGCCGTTGACGCCGTCCCGGACGAGGCTTCCCGCTCCGCCGCAGACCTCGGTGGTAACGAGCGGCAAGCCCGCCAAGCCGGCCTCGACGAGCACTTTGCCCCAGGTGTCCTTGCGGGTCGGCAGGACGAAAACGTCGGCGGCCACATAGATCCCGGCCAACTCCTCCCAGGGCAGCTCGCCGAGGAACCTCACCACGGACGCGAGTCCCAGGGAGTCGGCCAGGCGCGTCAGTCCGGCCAGAGAACCGAACCTGTCGCCGTCCCGGCCGGCGATCAACAAGAAGCATTCCGGATCGGCGTCCCGCAGCCGGGCCATAGCCCTGATCAGGACATCGACGCCCTTGAGATCGATGAGAGTGCCACAAAAGAGAACGATCATCGCTCCGGGCGGAAGGCCCAGGGCCTTTCGCAAAGCGGGCCGGGCGCCCCGGTCCACGTTCGAGATAAAGGGGAGGAACTGCTTGGCCCCCCCGTCATAACCGATGACGGTGATGTTCTCGTCCGGCACGCGATAGACGGCTTTTAGGGTTTCCACTGTTTTTGGCGTCTGGGCCACATGGTGCCGCGCCGCTTTTAGGACCAAGGCTTTAAGCCGCCGCAATAGAAGGGGCCGGTTCCGTTCCGGCACGGGGCCCATGGTCTGGCTGACCACGATCAACGGCTTCCGGCTCAAGCGGGACAGCGCCGCCGTCAAGAGCGCGGGGAAGCCCTGGATACCGAGGAGGACGACAATGTCGGAGCCTTTCACCATCTCCCAGGCGATCCGCAAGCCGAGGGTAGAGATCTGGTTTTCGGGGCTGGTGCCCCGGGAATTATTGACAAAGATCGTCCTTGGCTTCTTAGAGGAGGCCCGGTAATCGAATTCGAACGGGCCTTCAGGATTGGGCCCAAAAAGCGGATAGGCCTTGATAGCAAAACGCGCCTTCAACTTGGCCATCGGGGTCAGGATGCTTAGGGAGGATGGCGAAAGGTCATAGCAGAGCGCGCCGACACGGGCCTTTCGCGGGCGTTCTTCCGAAGGCATGGGGCTTAACGTTCTAGACAGACCGTATGGTTGGCGGCGCAGTTCCGCGCGTCGCGCGCCAGGCCCGGGCTTTCGCAGAGACCCTGACAAGCTGGCCCGAAAGGAAGATCCAAAAAACGACCATGAGATAGTAGCTAGTCATAGAATGAAAACTGCCTCTCATGACCAGAATGAGATAGGCGCAATAAAGCCCCAAATAGATCCACTTTTCGGGCTCTTTTCTCATCACCCACGTCCTGGCATAAAGCGCCGCGGAGATCATTCCATAAATCAGAAAGACGATGACGATGCCGGGCCAAGAGAAATTGGCATAGGTCTCGGCGGGTAGGGAGATGGCGAAATTGTCGCTATAGAAACCATAGTATTCCGCCAATAGGTAATTGACCGAGGCCACAGGTTTGTCGGGCCACCATGCGCGCGGGATCGGCATAACCAGGAGCGTCGCGAATGTCTTGCCCCAATAATAATCCGCCTTAGACGGGATCATGTTCAGGACTAAGGTGCCATTCTCGAAGGCGTCCAGATCACCGCTGATGAAGAGTCGATTGTAGATATCAGCACCCGATCTCGGGGCCGACTGGCGCAACGCTTCGCCTAAGGGGTTGTTCTCGAAGATCACAGAATACCTGGCGTTGCCATACAGGATGAAGAACCACACGAACGCCAGGCCAAGGAGCGCGACGCTGACTACGCGGACTCTTTTCACGGCAAAGAGCAGCAGGGCGAACACGGCGATGAGGATGAACAGGAACATCAGCCGCGCCGACTGCTTAAAGCTCAACCAGATATAAGCTGCGAAAAACACGGCTGCCATGCCCAAGTGCGGCAGGACGTCCAGGCTCCGTTTCTTCTTCAGGGCGGCCAGCGTCATCAGGATAGCAGCCCCGATGATGGAGGCCCGGCCGAACGTATAAATGACCTGCCATTCCGTTTCCTGGATCCTCTCGAAGAAGGCGTAGAACGTCCAGATGATGACCGGAAGAAGGAGAAGGGCTCGGAGTACATATTGATTTGGCGCGAATTCGTAGGGCTTGGGAGCAAACTTCGGATGTATCTTGAAGACAAGCCGCCAGCCTAGGTAGAAGGCCCCCGCGGCGAGGAACGAGGCGAGGAGCATCAGGTTCGTTTCCTTCTCAAGCAGAATGCCCCGCGACGACCGTCCCGTGATCAGGATGTTCAGCGGCACGAGGACGCTAATGAACAAGAAGGCGATCCCGAAATAGAGACGGGGGTTAAGCCAGCGCAAGTTCCCGAGTGTCTTGTGCCCCGGGCGGAGCAGGAGAGCGCAGAGCAGCAAACACCCTGTCCACAGAAGCCAGGTTACCGGGTCCTTAACGGCCATGGGAGGGTTTCCCCACCTCCGGAGTACATTCTTTGGAAACGCGGCGCAGGCAGATCCCCAGAATGCCCACAACGGTCAACAGCGCCAGGCCCATGGAGACCGCCATCCCCAGGCCCCGAAGGGGCTTCACGAGGACGAACGAGCTTGCCGCCAGGACCAGGATCCCGATCCCGTTGGCCAGTGCGCCGGGAGCGCCGTAGCCCATGGCCCGAAGCCCGTTCTCCAGCACCTGGCCGATCCCCCAGACCGAAATGGCCGCGATCAGGACATAGGTCATCGGCAAGGCCGGCATGAAGCTGGGCCCGAAAAGATACTTAATGATGAACGGGGACAAAAGGGCCACGATCAGGGCCATGCCGGCGATCGGGGCAAGAGATTTGGCCAGATGCCGGCGCAACATGGCCACGGCATCGGCCCGGGAGATCGAAGAGACCTTGGGAAAGCTCACCTGGATGAGGGACGTCGAGACGCCGGTCTGTCCCATGGCGATGGCCATAGCCGCCGTATAATAGCCCAGCTGCTCCGATGTCTCGAGATGGATCAGCAGGGCAAGATCCGTCTTCATCAGGATGATGCCGGCCAAGGCCGGCCAGAAAAAGACGAAACCCTGCTTAAACAGGTCGCGGCCATGCTCGAGGAAGGCCGCCCAACGGGCATGGAACAGCCGTTTCCCCGCAACCCCGGCCCGGATAGCGCTGGCGATCAGCTGGGCGGCCAGGTTGACCAGCAGGACGCTTGTGACGTTGGCGTTCTTGGCCAGGAAAAGGTAGGCAAGACCGACCACATAACCGAGAGGAGGGAGCATCCGCAGAAGGTTGTAGCGGCCGAACTTCTGATATCCCTGGTCGATCCCCAGCAGCGTTAGCCCGAAATAGGCCACCGGGATGTACAGCAGGAACAGGCGGCTTATCCCGGCGAGATGGACCGCCCGGGGGCCCAGGATCAACGGGACTAGCGGATAGAGGATCGCGGCCTGGACTGTGCCCAGGGCCAGGGCGATCCAGAAGCCGACGCCGGTCAGGGCTTCTCCCCTGGCACGTTGGCGGCTCACCAGGAATGCAGTCGCTTGAGGAAGCCCGAGGATGCCGACGGAGACCATCAGGTTGGGCAGCCAAAGGACGGTCGCGACCTCCCCTTTTCCGGCCGGGCCCAACAATCGGGCGGTCAGGATCCCCGTGACGACGCCGCAGGCTTGGATGATGATGGTGCTGGCGAACGTCGTGACATAGTCCCTTCTCGCCCCGACAAACTCTTTGGCCCGTGTCAGCATGGCGGAGGTCATACCTTGTTCTCTTCCAGGAGAGATCCAGGGGATTTCCGCGGCCGGCCTCTCGGCAGCGCCTCGAGCCGCCGTCCCGCGATCGCCTCGAGCTTCTTCACGAAATCGGCGTCGCCGGCGGGACGGCCGGTCTTCAGGCGGGAGCGAACCCGGGCCAGGAGGGCCTCGTCGCCGCGGCCCTCGAGATAGGCCCGCCAGTCGCCGATGTCCCGGGTCAGGAAGAACCCGTCGGCCAGGACCGGATCGGTCTCCCCTTTCACGTGGGCCCGGGCGCTCGACCAGGGATAGTCTTCGGCGCGGCCGACCAGGCCGGCGCGGACGGGATTGGTCTCGACGAACCGGACCTCCTCGCGAACGCTCGGGTCATCGAGGGCGCAGGACATGAACCGGGCCCGCCAGAGGTGGCCCTGGAGGGCGCGCTGGCCGTTGAAGTACTGGGCGTACCTCATGTGAAGGGCATTGGAGGCCCGGGCCATGGCCCCGTCGGTCGCCGGAACGCAGATGAGGTGGACGTGGTTCGGCATCAGGCAATAGGCCCAGACGTCGACGCCGTAGCGCGCCGCGTTCTGACGCAGCCACTCGAGATAACGGCGATGATCGGCATCGGTCGCGAACACGGCCTGCTCGTAGTTACCCCGCTGGACGAGATGATGCGGGTAGCCGGCGAAAACCGTGCGCGCTAAGCGGGCCATTATCGTTTTGCGGCAGAAAAACCTATTAGGAATCAGGTCTTGACCGCGTCTCGGGCCAACACCAAGAGTGAATAGCCTCCAAATGTCCGGACGGAGAGGTCTCGGGCCAGAACAAAGCCGAGCTTCCTGGGCAGCTTCGCCAGGAAAGAACCCAACGTCTTCGCCGGCAGATCGGTCGAACGTTGGGTATACACATAATCGACGATCTCGTATCCGGCATCCCGCAGCGTCGCCAGGGCCGTAGACTTGGTGAAATAGTGAAGATGGCCGACCTGTTCTCGAGCATGGAGAATAGGCTTCTCGCGCATGACGGCCTGAGCGGAAAGGTCCAAGGGAATATGGAAGAGCGTATTCTTTCCGAGCGGCCGGACTTTTCGAAGAAAGCCTAAGTAATCCTCGACATGTTCGAACACATCGATCAGGAGCACCAGATCGAAGGCCGGGCCGCCCTGGTCGGGGAGATCTTTCAGGAAGAAACGGAGCCTGCTTTTCTCCTTCGCCTGGCAGAGGGCAAAAGCCTGCGGGGAGATCTCATAACCGGAAAAGGAGACCGCTTGGGGCATCTTCAGATGAAGCTGATCGAGGATCTCCCCCGCTCCGCAACCGATCTCGCATACGCTTTCTGGCACGAGCCCGTTCCGCTCGGTGATCTCGAGGATCCGGGCGGCCTTCCATGCGGAATCCTCCGATCCCCAGGTCGGGTTCTTCCGCAGGTATTCTCCGGAGGTATACATGGGATCCCTCATCGCCGTTTGTCGGGCCATGGAGATAGGCTACCGCCGATGGGCGCCGCGGGGCGTCAAAGGGGCCTCGTTCGGCCTGGACATTCGATCACAAGCGCCCGGCCCGGCTCGGCGCTATCAGGATTAAGGGCGATCCGGGCGACCGGACAAGCAGGGGCCCGAGAGGCGGGCCGCCGGAAAGCCGGCCATACCCATTGATCTGCCTGTCATGTCGGGTTTCCCTGGTGAGAAAGCGTGGGCGGATTGTATAAAAACTGGGCCAGCGATGTCAAGAGAAATGGGGACAGCGGCTATTTTCCCGGCCGCCCGGGCCGCCTTGACTTGCCCCAACCCCTTTGTTAGAGTCGGGCTCATCCGCGATCCGCAAGAGAAACAACAACAATGCCCGCGGCCAAAGCGAGTCCGTTCGACCCCGACTGGGACTACCTGGTCGTCACGGCTTCGAACGCCCGCCAGGCGGACGCCTACGGCAAGTTGATCGAAGCCCGCGCTTCCCTGGGCCTCATCCGGGGCGTCGGCCGGGTCCTGGTCGTCCCCGACCCCGGCGGACGGAGGGCCGGTTCGGGCGGCTCGACGGTCCAATGCCTCCGCCGGGTCCTCGAGCTCGAAACGGGCGGCCGCCCCCGCACTGCGGCCCGCCGCGGCGCCAAGGCCTGGGCCGGCATCTTCGGCCGGCTCCGCGTCCTCATCATCCACGCCGGCGGGGATTCCAAGCGCTTGCCGCCTTACGGGCCGTGCGGCAAGCTCTTCGTGCCCGTTCCCGGCGATCAGGGCGGCGCGCTCGGCACGACGCTCTTCGACCGCCTGGCGCCGGTGTATCTCCGGCTGCCCCGGCCGGCGGGCGGCGGCGGGCAGGTGGTCGTGGCATCGGGCGACGTTCTCCTCGACATCGACGCCGAGTCGGTGGAGTTCAGGGGCGAAGGTGTTACGGGCGTCGGGGCCCTGGTCCGTCCCGGGCGGGCCCGCCACCACGGCGTTTACAGCCGCGGCCCGAACGGCCAGGTCCGGCTTTTCCTGCAGAAGCCCTCTCCAGAGGAACAGGCGGCCCGCGGCGCGATCGACAAGGGGGGGCGATCGGTCCTCGATATCGGCATCCTGAACCTCGGGCCCGACGCCGCCGTCCGGCTTCTCGAGATATCCGGGACCGGGCCGGTGGCCGCCGCGGTCAAAGGGCCGGGACTCGACATCTACAGCGAGATCTGCTGCGCCCTCGGCCGGGACTCGCGGCCGGACGATTATATCGGGCTGGTGCGGGCCGCCGGCTCGGCCGTGGACGAGAACGCCCTGCGGGCGCTCCATCGGGGTTTGAGAGGGCTCCCCTTCCACGTCCATGTCGCTTCCCGGTTCCGGTTCCTGCATTTCGGCACCCTCCCGGACCTGCTCGCCAGCGGCCGGACGCTCGCCGCCGCCGGGGACGGCCGGGCGGCCGCCAAGCCCGGCGCGGCGATCATCGATTCGCGCCTCGACGCAAGAGGCGTTGTCCGGGGCCGGGGCTCCTGGATAGAGGGCTGCCGGATCGAGGCGCCGCTGACGCTGCCGGGACGGAACGTCCTCGCCGGGCTCGACATCCGGAGCCCCTTGGCGCTGCCGCAGTCCGGCTCCATCGACGTTCTCGAAGGGACCGGCCGCGACGGGCGGCGGGGCTGGTTCGTGCGGGTGTATTCGTCGGATGACGTGTTCCACCTGCCCGCCGACCGGGGCGGGCGCCTCGGCGGCCGGCCGCTCCGGAGGTGGCTGTCCGCCATGGGGGCCGGGCCGGAGGATGTTTGGCCGGCCGGCGCCGCCGCGGACCGGCAAACGGCCTGGAACGGCCGCTTCTTCCCCATCGTCCGGGCGAACGCCGAGCATCGGGACTGGCTGTGGCTGTCGGACCCGGACCAGGCTAGCCCCGCCGACAAGGCCCGGTGGCGCGCCGCCGACCGCTACAGCTTCGAGGAGATGGCCGAGAGGGCCGACCTGGACGCGTTCCGGGCCCGGCGGCGGACGCTTCGCGGAGATATGCTGTTCAGCGGGCTGGCGGAGGGCGCCGCCCTGCCCGATGAGCTTTCGGCCGGCGAGATCGCCGATCTGATCCGGGACGCGCCACCGGACCGGCGGGTCCCATGGATTTCGGCCTTGGTCCGGGCGGCCGCCCGCAGCGCCGCCAGTCCGCCCCGCGCCGCGGTCCGCCTCGATGCCCTGGGCGCTTCCCGTCTTCTCCACACGGCCGGATCGGTCCTGCGGGACGCGCTGACGGGCCAGGCCGGTCGCCGCGGCGGGCCACCCGGCGCGCGGCCGGGAGAACGGGAGATCGTCCGGGCGCTTGCCGCGGGGCTCTCCGCCGACGATAGGGCCGCGCTCCCCGATCTGGGGGCGCCGTTCGACGCGGCAACCCGCCTGAGCGTCTGGGCCGGCGCGCTCCGGGCAGCGGCTTTCCGCCACCTCGGCCGGACCATCGTCGGCCAGGCCGGCAGCCACGCCGGGCGCCGGCCGGCCGCGCCCCGCAGCGTCCTCCGGCCCGATGAGATCGTTTGGGGCCGGGCTCCGGCCCGGCTCGACCTGGGCGGCGGCTGGACCGATACGCCCCCCTACTCCCTGGAGCGGGGCGGCCGCGTCATCAACGCCGCCGTCGATCTCAACGGCCAGCCGCCCATCCAGGCCTTCGCCCGGGTCATCGGCCGGCCGGAGATCCGCATCAACTCCATCGACCAGAGCGCCCGCCTGGTCGTCAGGACCGTGGACGAGCTTCTGGACTACCGGGACCCGGGCAGCCCGTTCGCCCTGGCCAAGGCCGCGCTGGCCCTGTCGGGGTTCGCGCCGCGCCAGGCCTCCGACGGGCCGGCCCGAGGCCGGACGCTCCAAAGCGCGCTCCAGCATTTCGGCGGCGGCATCGAGCTGACGACGCTGGCAGCCATCCCTAGCGGCAGCGGCCTCGGGACGTCGAGCATCATGGGGGCCGTCCTGATGTCCGTTCTGGGGCGGATGACGGGCCGGCCGCTGGCGGGGCGGGACCTCGTGCACGCCGTCCTCCGGCTCGAACAGGCCATGACAACGGGCGGCGGCTGGCAGGACCAGATCGGCGGCGTCGTCGAAGGGGTCAAGATGATCGAGACGGCACCGGGGCTTGTCCCCAATCCCTGCGTTCGTTCCGTGCCCGCCGACCTGCTCAACCCGGCGGCCAACGGGGGGCGGACCCTCCTCTATTACACGGGGATGCGGCGGCTGGCCAAGAACATCCTGCAGGACGTCGTCGGCCGCTACCTTGACCGGGACCGGGGCGCGATGGATACCCTGGGCCGCCTCCACGCCTTTCCTCCCCTGATGGCCGAGGCCATGGGCATGCGGGACATGGCCCGGTTCGGCGGGCTGCTCGATCTGGCCTGGGGGCTCAATGTCGACTTGGACCCGGACCACTCGACCCCGGTGATCGAGGCGTTGCGGGAACGGATCAAGCCCTACGCGCTGGGATCGAAGCTCCTGGGCGCCGGCGGCGGCGGCTTCCTGCTCATCGCCTGCCCGACGGCGGCGGACGCGGCGGCCGTCCGGAGGATGCTCGACGCCGATCCGCCCAACGACAAGGCCCGGTTCTTCGAATTCTCGATCAACCGCACCGGGCTTGTCGTCACCGTCTGCTGACTAGGCTCTCGCCTCTGCCTTTTATCTCGCGCCACGGCCGGCGCGGCCGAAGATCAGGCGCCGGCGAGATAGGTGTCCTTCAGGTACTCCCGCAGGGCCAGCTCGTGGACCCAGTAGCGGCCCGGCTCGAAGCGCATGGAGCCGTCCTTTCCCAGGACGTACATGCCGGGCACCCCGTCGACTTCGAGGTCCGTCGGGTGGTCGGTCAGGCAGGTGATCGAATACTCGATGATCATGTAGCGGCCGTCCAGGCCGTGGACCATGTCCACCACCAGCTTGGGGCTCTTGAGGCGCTCCTGGACCCGGCGGGCCACGCCGATGGCCTCCGCCGGCAGCGCCCGTTTCTCGACGGTGTTCATGCCGGAGGCCCGGAAGTCGCCGCCCGGGACGCTGCGGTAATAGCCGAAGGCCTGGTCGCCGATCAGGATGACCCGGAGGTCGTAGCCGTCGTTCGGGATGTATTCCTGGAAGTAGACGTAGTTCTTCTGGCGGAGCCAAGGCACATAGAGCGGCCGGCCCCGCCGGGAAAAAGCCTGGCCGATGATCCGGCGGGCCTCGCGGGGACCGCGGACGAGCTCGACGCCCATCGAGCCGGAGGATTCGTTGACCTTGCTGACGACCGGGTAATGTAGCCTCTCGAGCATGGCCAGGGCGTCGTCGCGGCGGTAGCAGACATAGGACTTGGCGAACGGCAGGTCCCAGGCCTCGGCCAGGAAGGCCTCAAGGCACTTGTTCTCGTACAGGACCGACATCGCGGCCGTCGGATAGGTCTTCTTGCCCAGGACGGTCTCCAGGAAATGATATTTGACCCGGATCTCCTCCAGGTGGTCGATGCGGTTGGAGACCATGCCGACGACGAGGTCGAAGCGCCGGGCCCGCTCGATCCAGTCGCGGGCGTGGATGTCGAAGATCTCGTGCTCGAAGCCGTTGGTTTCCAGGAACCGGCGGTACTTCGTCCAGTGAGGGAACCGTTCGGTGTCCCGGACCAGGCCGATCCGGGGCTTGGGGATTTGGGGCGGCCAAGCGAGACGGACGATCTCGGCGTCCTCGATCCGGCCGCGGTCATCGACGTAAGAGGCCTCGGGCATCGGCAGGCGCTGCCGCAAACGGGAGAACAGCATGGACTTGCGGACCCGCTTCAGCGCGGCCTGGCCCTTGAGGGTCTCGACCATGTGGTCCTTGATCTGGTCCAGAGGTGGCGGGGGCTTGATCGTCATGGGTCCTCGGGTGGATTTAGGAACAGGCGGCGGGGCCGCCGGACAGGTAGGCATCGGTGAGGAACTCGCGCAGCGCCAGCTCGTGGACCCAGTAGCGGCCGGGCTCGAACCGGATCCGGCCGTCGCCGCCGAGGACGTAGGCGCCCGGCACGCCGTCAACCTTGAGCTGTTCGGGTGTCTCCACCTGGTAGAAGTAGGAGAATTCGACGATGGCGAACCGGCCGTCCAGGCCGCGGACCATGTCGACGACGAGCTGCGGGCTGCGCAGCCGCCGGTTGGCGTCCCAGGCGATGCGCAGGGCCTCCTCGGGCAGGCCGCGCTTCTCGACGATGTTCATGCCCGAGGCCCGGAAATCGCCGGCCGGCACCCTCCGGTAATAGCCGAAAGCCCGAGGCCCGATGACGACGACGCGGATGTCGTAGCCGTCGTTGGGGACGAACTCCTGGAAATAGACGTAGTTCTTCTGGCGGAACCAGGGCACGTGGATGCTCCGGCCGTTCTGGGAGAAGGCCTGGCGGATGATCCGCCGCGCCTTGCGGGGCGTCCGCACCAGCTCGACGCCCATGGACCCCGAGGAATGGTTGATCTTGCTGACCAGCGGATAGCTCACGCCGGCGAGCATGGCCAGCGCGTCCTCCCGGCTCTGGGAGATGCGGGTCTTGGCGAACGGCAGCCCGTAGGCCTCGGCGATGAAGGCCTCCAGGCACTTGTTCTCGTAGAGGATGGCCTGGGACGCCGTGGGATAGCACGTCTTGCCCAGCACGGTCTCCAGGAAATGGTATTTGATCCGGATCTCCTCGAGCTGGTTGATCTCGTTGGAGACCATGCCGATGATGGCGTCGAAGCCGCGCGCCTTGGCGATCCAGTCGTAGGCGTGGATGTCGAAGAACTCGAAGGGGAAGCCGTTGGTCTCCAGGAACCGGGCGTACTTGGTCCAGCGCGGGTATCTCTCGACATCGCGGACCAGGCCGATGCGGGGTTTGGGGCGCCCGGCCGGCCAGTCCATGCGGACGAGCTCGGCGTTGCCGATGCGGTCGCGATCGTCGACGTAGGCCGCTTCGCGCATGGG
>JAEAME010001433.1_pt1 | contig 16603 bp, 10 predicted proteins | sample 8958731 | NCBI WGS metagenome assembly JAEAME01 (sample SAMN16933194, study PRJNA681113) | bioreactor sludge metagenome | isolation source: anerobic bioreactor sludge (Control) | place: India:Bengaluru | collected 2018-10-24 | reverse complement strand
ATGCCAGTGGAACACGTTCAGCTTGTGCATGGCCAGGAAGTCGAGGGTTTTGTATATGAATTCCACCGGCATAAAGTGGCGTGCCACGTCGAGGTGCATGCCCCGGTAGGGGAAACGGGGATGGTCGCTGATCCGGCATGCCGGAAGGGTGCCTCCCTCGTCCAGCATCTGGTCCAGTGTCTGGAGGCCGTAGAAAATCCCTGCGGGGGTGTTGGCGGAGAGAAAAAGTGTGGCGGGGGTGACCCGCAGTTCGTATCCTTCGGCGCCGGCGCGGGGGTCGCAGGGGCGGCTTAGTGTCAGGATCAGCGACCTTACGGGTGCCGCCGCCTGCAGGGGCTTCACCGCGGGCCGGAATCCCAGCTGCCGGTGGACTATCTCAGCCGCCGCAGCTGCCAGCCCGGGCAATTCCTCCCCATACCATACTTCCATGGCGGGTGATACAACAAACTGACCCTCCTGCTTTTCGATGGAAAAGGGCCGCGGCACCAGGTCGAAGGGACCGGCGGAAAGAGAGGCTGCGGACCCCGACAGGAGCAGGGCGGCGATGGCGGGTCTGAATTTCATGGCCTATGGGTTTAATTATTGCAGTAAGGCATAAAAGTAGCAAATATTCCTTTCCCGGCGTTGCCGGTTGTCAGGGAATCATGCCCTGGAGATACCGGATGGTCAAATGGATGGCGGCACACCCCCGTGTTTGAAAAATGGCTACTTTCAACCCCGTAAGAAGAACGGTTGTTCCGTCCCGGCCTTCCGGAGAGGCTGTGCCAACCGGGAATATCCCCGGTGCGGCCGTGAAAAACCGCCGGAGGTTTGTATGACGAGCCTAAGCGCAGTCCAGCCGGTAACATAACATCAAAAACCATTAATCCGATGAAAGTGCGAATTCTGATGCTGATGCTGCTACCTGCCTGTTTCACGGCGGTAATCAGGGAGTCGGACGGGCAGTCCGGGCCATTGCGGATCACCTACCGGCAGGTGGTCAACGGCAGCGAAAGAGTGGAAGCCGGGCATACACAGGTCCTGGCGGGGCCCTCCTTCTCGGTGTCGCGGGTGGTCCGCGATGAGGCCGGTTTCTTGCCGCAGACGCCCCGTGAAACCGAGTACGTCGATTACGAGCGGCGCACCGCCTGGCAGGCTGCGGTCCTGGCCGACAGCTCGCGCATCCACCAGCGCCATGGGTTTGCCGGCCTGCCGGCGCTGACGGTCACGGAAGATCGGGATACCCTCCTGGGTTTTCCCTGCGTGAAGGCAACGGCCACCCTGCGGAGCAACAGCTTGGAGATCTGGTACACCGGGGCCGCCGGCTGCCGGGGTACGCCGGCAATGGCCTATGGAATCCCCGACGGACTGGTGCTTAAGATCGTCAGGAACAACAACTTCGCGCTTGAAGCCGTATCGGTCGGGGCTGCAGCCGGGGGGGAGATTCCCCGGTTGCCTGAAACGCTGGGCGACAGTGTCGGTCAGGCTTATTACCGCCATCGCATAACCCGGAGTTTCGTCACTTCGTTGGAGGTTTTCAGCGATGAACAGATCTGCTGGAACCCTTCCGGGGATGCTACTGCGGAAGCCCCGGAGGATAGCGTGGTCCGGTATGCCGGCGGTACGGTGATCCTCCGGAAGGTCCGCCTGCCGGAAGTGACCGGAGACTACCAGATTTTTGCCGAGTTGACGCAATATTCAAACGGAGATGCCTACGACCGGACAGGCACGGTATTCCTGGTTGCAGAAGGCAGGGAAAAGAGTTTTCTGAATGCCCTGCGTGAGGGCATCGGGACAGTTCCCCATTTTACCGCCCGGAACGGGAAAAGCTACCAGGGGATGACAGCCACGCCCGGTTTTTTGCCTGCGGTGGAGATCATGCGCTTTTTCACCCCTTTCGGCATCCGGCATTACAACGAGCAGGTGCAGGTGTACGGCCAGCAGTGGGAGGAAGAGGCCCGCTACAAGCAGGAGGTTACCGACCTGGCGCCGTTGCTGCGCGGAGAGGTATGGATCGGTGTATACATCGGCAATTACGACAGGGGAGGGCACAAGGTGAGCCTGCGGCTGGATTACCATCCCGGTTCTCCCCGGGTTGGAGGGGAGCCAGCCCCCGGAAAATGGTTGCTTCCTGCTTTTAACACCTTGAATATAATGGAGATGGCAGGGCAGAACTATGGAACCCTCTTCGACACCGACTCGCTGGTTGTGGAGTTTGATCTTCCGGAAGGGGTGCGGAATCCGGTGCTGCGCTATATATCGACCGGGCATGGAGGCTGGGGCGGCGGCGATGAGTTCAATCCCAGGGAAAACCGGATCCTGATCGACGGAGTGCCGGCAGCCAGCCACACCCCCTGGCGTACCGACTGCGCCACCTTCCGGCGCTATAACCCGTCGTCGGGAAATTCGTGGAACGGACTGACCTCCAGCGATTACAGCCGTTCAGGCTGGTGCCCCGGCAGCGTGACAGTACCTGTTTACCTGCCCCTCACCGGATTGAAACCGGGCCGGCACCTGCTGAAAATCGCCATTCCACAGGGAGCGCCCGAAGGAAACAGTTTCTCCGCCTGGTCGGTCTCGGGGCTGCTGATGGGAGACCGTTGAAAGTTGGACCGCCGGAGCTGTCCGATCTTTGTTGATGAAGGATTCACCTGAAGCAAATTATTTCCCGCAGTTTTCAACAGGTAAGGGGTTAGATTTCAGGCTGCTGAATCCGTATTTTCCCTGCCGGCTGGTTTGGGCGCCGGTACGGAGGATTGGAAATCCGATTTTATTTCTACATTCGTTTCCCTGAAACCCTGCAACCGGATCCGGATTCCGGGACGCCGTTGCGAGATGTATTGTACTTAATTGCTGGACATGAATTTACGGTTGTCTTTCCTGAAAAGGATTGGTCCGGTTGAGAAAAATGGGGGATGGATTTCCGGATTGGATTGCTTAATAAACTGAAATATATGAAAAAAGTGTTCATTTTTTTGAGTTGCATGGGCTTGTTCGCCCTTGGGTACGGACAGAAGGAGGTGGTCACCAAAACAGGATGGAACTTCGGTGCCCTGCCGACCATTACCTTCGATACGGATCTGGGTTTTCAGTACGGGGCCCTCGTCAACCTGTACCATTACGGGGATGGCAGCCGCTACCCGAGATACAACCATTCGCTCTATTTCGAGGTTTCCCGATACACCAAGGGCAGCGGCATCAACCGGTTTTACTACGATTCCGACCGCCTGATCCCGGGTCTCCAGACCTCCCTCGATATCAGTTACCTTTCCGACCAGGCCTACGACTTTTTCGGCTTCAACGGTTATGATGCCGTGTACAATGCCGGCTGGAAGGATGACGAATCGGATGATTACCTGACCCGCATGTTTTACAAGTACGACCGGAAGTTGTTCCGGTTCAAGGTCGATCTGCAGGGTAAGCTGGCCGGCGACCACGTACGCTGGATCACGGGCTGGAATTTCCAGAATTTCAAGATCGGGGATATCAACCTGGAGAAGCTGAACAAGGGGAAAGAGGAGGGGGAGAAGCTGCCCGACGTGGCCGGCCTGTATCATAAGTACCAGCAATGGGGCATTATCAGTGAGGACGAGGCCAACGGAGGTTTTGTCCCCACTTTCAAGGGGGGTATTGTATACGACAGCCGCGACAACCGCCCCAATCCCATGAAGGGAATCTGGACGGAAGCTGTGGTGGAAGCCTCCCCGAAAATCCTGGGAGCTGAAGGTTCCTTTGCCAAGGTGAGCCTGGTCCACCGGCAGTATTTCACCCTGATACCCAAGGACCTGTCGCTGGTTTACCGGCTGGCCTACCAGACCACCCTGGCCGGCGACGTACCCTTTTATTACCAGTCGCAGGTGATCACCTCCATTCTTACCAGTGCCATTTCTGAGGGTCTGGGGGGGGCCAAAACCCTTCGCGGAGTGCTACGCAACCGGGTGGTGGGAGACGGGTTTTATTTCGGCAACGTGGAAGCACGCTGGAAGTTTGCCCGGTTCCAGTTCATCAAAAACAATTTCTACCTGGGGTTGAACGGCTTTTTAGATTTCGGGCAGGTGACGAAAAAAATACCCATCACCCTGGACCAGGTGCCTGCGGCTGAGCGTGCCGACAACTTCACCATCGGTGACGAAAAACTGCATGCCTCTTACGGTGCGGGCCTGCGCATCGCCATGAACGAGAATTTCGTGATTTCGCTCGATTATGGCCGGGCATTGAAGGAGCAGGACGGCAAATCGGGGATGTACATCGGACTGAACTACCTGTTCTGATCAGGGAAATAACCCGGCTCTCCGGACCGGCATGCGGGAAATAACCGCAAAGGCCACAAAGGAGGCGCAGAGGACGCAGTGCAAACAATTGCGNCAAAGGAGGCGCAGAGGACGCAATGATTCCTGTTTATGCCGGGACTGTTTTATCCCGGAGCATCCATCCCGCCGCGGCTCCCACCCCTGCCGAATGAAGGGCGTTGGCCAGGACGTCGACCCCCAGCAGAGCGGGAGTGTAAAGATTCCAATTAGCCAGAAAGTTGAGGTCGAGCCATGCTGCGGTCAGCAGTCCGATGACAGCCCCCATGACCAATCCCCCCACCGCACTTTTCCGTCCTGCGAACCGGGAGTAGAGCCATGCCATCAGAAAACCCCAGAGCAGATTGGAAAGAAACATCACGGGAAGGTTCATCTGTTCCCTGATAAGGCCTTCGTATACCGTGGTGTTGGCGGTGTAAAAACCCATCAGGGCAATTCCGAAGATTATCCAGCCCCAGAGAAAGGAAACGATGCCGGCAACCAGGGCTGCCAGCCACACCTTATTGTTCATTTTCAGTATTTTAAGTTGGACCAATAAAAAAAACCTGATAACGGCTTGTGCAAGTTACGAAAAAGAATATAACGATACCCTCCCTTTTCCCGGTCATATGGACAAGAGCCCCCCAGGGCTGGTTGATCCAGCCCGGGGCAGCGCCCCGGGCTGACGTACATTGGGCTTTCAGCCCGACAAACAGGGGCGTTGCCCCGGGTCAACGGTGCACGCCAATGATAATTTCCGTCATGAAAGGGCAGGTCATTGGACACAGGATTTGATCTGCCCCTGCAGGGCGCTGGTTGGAATGTGGGGCCCTTCCGGCCCCGGGGCGCCGCCCCGGACTGACCTAAGGTGGGTCTTCAGCCCGAATGGAATGGTGCCACAGGGCGTACAGCCGGCGCCTATCGTCGCTCTGCGAGGGAGAGGTAATAATTGCATGTTGCAATATGAAAAACCCACTGTCTTTTTTTAACTTGCGTAACTTCGGTTGAAAATTTAAACGCATGAAACTTTTCACTGCGGGACAGATTGCCGCCATAGACAGGTACACGATCGACAACGAGCCGGTTACCGCTATTGACCTGATGGAGCGGGCGGCGGGCGCCGTTGCCGCCTTTCTGGAATCCCGGCTGCTGCGCGGGGAGGAGGTTGTTTTCTTTGCGGGTCCGGGCAACAACGGGGGAGATGCGCTGGCCGTAGCCCGGATGCTCGCGGGGCGGGGAACTCCCTGCAGGGTCTATATTGCGGATACGGGGCGGCCCCTTTCCGGGTCCGCGGAGATCAACCGGCGGCGGTTGCAAGAGCAGGGGCTGGCGCTGCCGGTGCGGGTTGCATCGGAGGCTGATTTCCCCGCCCTGGGGGCCGGGCAGCGGGTGGTGGACGGGCTTTTCGGGTCGGGGCTGACGCGTCCGTTGGAGGGGCTTGCGGCGGCGCTGGTGCGGCATATCAACACCGCGGGCTGCCGGGTCTGCGCCATCGACCTGCCCAGCGGCCTGATGGGGGAGGACAACAGCGGCACCCCCCCCGATGCGGTGATCCGCGCAACGGTGACGGTGACACTTCAGTTCCCGAAGCTCAGCCTGCTGTTCCCTGAGAATGAGCGGTACGCCGGTGTCGTGGAGACCCTTTCCATCGGGCTTCACCCGGCGGCGATCGCCGCCACTCCGACTCCTTATCATTTACTGGAGCGCTGCCATTTGGAGGGATGGTTTCCGCCAAGGGCCCTGCATTCGCACAAGGGCAGCTACGGGCATGCCCTGCTGGTGGCGGGCAGTTGCGGCAAGATGGGGGCGGCGGTGCTGGCATCGAAGGGATGCCTTCGTGCGGGAGCCGGATTGCTGACAGCCGTGGTACCTGATTGCGGTTACGAGGTTTTGCAGGGCACCGTCCCCGAGGCCATGTGCCACTGCGGCGAAGGAATCGATCATCTTTCCGCATTACCGCCGTTGGCAACCTTTAGTGCCGCCGGCGCAGGACCGGGGCTGGGCACCCATCCGGAAACCGCCGCCGTGGTGAGGGAGCTGGCAGGGGCGGGGGTTCCGCTGGTTCTGGATGCCGATGCCCTTAATATTCTGTCAGCCGACACACAATGGGCGGAGCGGCTTCCCGCCGGCACCATCCTGACGCCCCACCCGGGCGAATTCCGCCGGCTTGCCGGCGACCATGCCGGTTCGTGGCAGAGGCTCACCCGGCAGCGGGAGCTTTCGCAACAACACAGGCTTGTGATTGTTCTGAAGGGGGCCCGCACCGTCATCACCCTTCCTGACGGACGGGTGTTTTTCAATCCGACCGGCAACCCCGGCATGGCCACCGCGGGGAGCGGCGACCTGCTCACCGGGATCATCCTCGGGTTGCTGGCCCAGGGGCTGGAGCCCTCCCGGGCTGCCCGCGCGGGGGTCTTCCTTCACGGCCTTGCCGGCGACAAGGCGGCCGCCCGCCTCTCCGAACCGGCCCTGCTTGCATCCGACATTGGCGAGTCGCTCGGGGAGGCTTTCCGTGAAATATATCATGGTAAAAAACAAGATTTTTAATACATTTGGCGTTTTTACCGAAACGGAGACCATGAGAAATTTACTGTTGCTGCTGGCCCTGGCCATGGGGCTGCCGGCGCTGGGGCAACGCCAGAAGGGCAAGAGCGCAGAGCCTGTCCCGGTGGTTGTGTCAGAAGGGTTGCACTATTACCTGCCGCGTACCGGTATCCGGATCACCGTCAGGGCAACGCTGACCGCCACCCTGCCGGGTCCCTATGCGGCCTATGCAGATCCCTTCCTGGGGATCAAGGGGGTAAAGACGGAAACCTCCGGCCATTGGGAGATGAAAGAGGTCGCGTTGGCCACTTTTTCGGAGCCCGATCCGGACCGGCAATATGAGACCAGCGGGCTTCAGGCGTCGCTGCTCCAGCTCACGCCCGAGGGATGCCTGGCAGGTATCAACAGCGGGGCGCCCGTTGCGGAGCCACGGCCTGTGGTTACCAATTCGATGCTGGTAAAAGACGAGGTCCGCGGCATGCTCTTCACCAACCTGACCGGCAATCCCAACCAGACCGGGAGAACCCCGGTTGACCAGCGGGCTTCCGAAGCTGCCGTAAAGATCCTTAAGGCCCGGGCCGCCCGGTACGACATTGCGGCGGGCTATCTCGACGAATTCCACCCCGACGGAAAAGCCTATGAGGAAAGCATGGAGGAGCTCCGGCGGATAGAGAAGGAAAACCTGGCGCTGTTTACCGGGAAAACCGCATCGGAAGAGTATACCTTCACCTTTGACTTTCTGCCGCCTGCGGCCCCTGTGAAGGGGGAGGTGGTTTTCCGGTTCGATGAATCGCGGGGTGTTTTGCCTGCCAGCGATTTTTCGGGTATCCCGGTGATGATCAACCTCGACAGGGTGGGCCCCGCCCCGCCGGCTGCCGCCGGCGAAAGCCCGGCGGGCATTTATTACCGCCAGCCCGCCACCGCTGTGGTGACGCTGGTGCGCGAACTCGACGAGATAGCCACCGCCCGCTGCATCCTGGCCCAGTTCGGTACGGTCAGGCCGCTGCCTGCGGAGCTGATCAACAGCCATGCCGTTGAATTCCATCCCGAAACCGGCGCCATAAAAACCATCCGGCCCCGGTAATCCTTCCCGGAGGCTGCACCCCGGCCGGCAGTCTGTTGCGGCCGGCAGCCGCAAAAAGGGCTACCCGGAAGCACCCCACCCGGGCATGACCAGAAATAAAAACATAACCTATTGTATATGAACCAGATTAGAAAGACCCTGAAAGATTCAGCCGTGGCCAGATGGGCCGCCTTGCTGCTCATCTCCGCCACCATGTTTTTCGGCTACTTCTTTATCGATGTGGTCGCCCCCCTGCAAACCATGCTCGAAACCGGCTACAAGTGGAGCCCCGAGGTTTTCGGGATGCTGGGAGGTTCCGAATTTTTCCTGAATGTGTTTGCCGGCTTCCTGATACTCTCGGGCATCATTCTCGACAAGATGGGGATCCGGTTTACGCTGATCACTGCTGCCACCACCATGGTAGCGGGTGCTTCCATCAAATTCTACGCCCTGACGGCAGGCTTTGGCGGATCGGCCCTGGCCGGATGGCTCAACTCCTGGCTGCCCAATGTGCCGGCCTCCGCCAAACTGGCCTTCGTGGGCTTTGCCATCTTCGGGGTAGGGATCGAAATGGCCGGCATTACCGTGTCTAAAACCATCGTGAAATGGTTCCGTGGCAAGGAGATGGCGCTGGCCATGGGACTGGAAATGGCCATTGCCCGCCTGGGGGTGGTTGCCGTATTCCGGCTGACCCCCATCTTTGCGGAGCAGGGCGGGCCCTCCAACTCCGTCTTCTGGGGGCTGCTCTTCCTCTGCATCGGTTTCCTGACCTTTTTCATCTATACCTTCATGGACAGGAAGCTGGAAAAGCAGATGGGAGACAATGCCATCGAAGGGGAGGATGAAGAACCCTTCCGGGTATCCGACCTGCTGAAGATCATCCGGAATCCCGGTTTTCTGGCCATCGCCGGGTTGTGCGTCCTCTTTTACGCGGCCATTTTCCCCTTCCAGAAATTTGCCACCGACATGCTCTCCTCAAAACTGGGGATGGACATCAAAACCGCTGCGGCGTTGTTTTCCTACTTCCCCATCGGGGCGATGATCCTCACCCCCTTCATCGGCTATTACCTGGATGTAAAGGGCAAAGGGGCCTCGATGATGTTGTACGGGGCCATCCTGCTGACCATTTCCCACCTGATTTTTGCGTTGGTTCCGGCGGAGGTTTTCTCCTACGGGATTGCACTGGCGACCATTGTATTGCTGGGGACCGCCTTTTCGCTGGTGCCTGCCTCGATGTGGCCTTCCGTACCGAAAATTGTGGAAGACCGTTACCTGGGTTCTGCCTACGGGTTGATTTTCTACATCCAGAACATCGGATTGCTGTTGGTTCCCATCCTGATCGGTTGGTCGGTTACCTATTCGAATCCGGGGGTTGCCGAACAGATTGCCGCGGGCGTCGAGGGGGCCAAATACAATTACACGCTGCCTGAGCTGATCTTTTCAGCTTTCGGGGTGGCGGCCATCGTCCTCAGTTTTGTGCTGAAAAGCGTTGACAAAAAGAGGGGGTACGGTCTGGAGATTCCCAATAAGAAAAAGTAACCAAACAAAAACAGATTTGCATCATGAGTAAAACGATCAACGAGCTGAAGCCCGCCCTGGTGTGGGACATATTCGGTCAGATTGCCGCCATTCCCCGTCCCTCGGGGCATGAGGAACAGATCCGTGATTTTGTCGAACAGTATGGCAAGGGGCTTGGCCTGGAGACCCTGCGCGACGCTTCGGGCAACATTGTGATCCGGAAGCCAGCCACCCCGGGCATGGAAAACCGGAAAGGGGTGATCCTGCAGGGGCACCTTGACATGGTTCCGCAGAAAAACAGCGACAAGGAGCATGACTTTACGAAAGATCCCATACAGGTCATGGTGGACGGGGAGTGGGTGAAGGCCGACGGTACGACCCTGGGGGCTGACAACGGCATCGGGGTGGCGGCGGCGCTTGCCCTTTTAGCCTCCGGAGAGGCAGAACACGGTCCGCTGGAGGCTTTGTTCACCGCCACCGAGGAAACGGGCATGGATGGCGCCAACGGTCTGGAGCCCGGGATTCTGCAGGGCGACATCCTGCTCAACATGGATTCGGAGGACGAGGGCGAGCTGTATGTGGGATGCGCCGGCGGAGAGGACGGTAACATGAAGTTCGCCTACAAGGAAAAGAAAACAGACAAAGGGATGGCCGGAGTGAAGCTGGCCGTGACGGGTTTGCGGGGAGGTCATTCGGGTATTGACATCAACCTGGGCCGGGGCAATGCCATCAAGATACTGTTCCGGATACTGAACGAGGTTTCCTGTGCCTTGGATGCCCGGTTGGCGACGGTGGAAGGAGGCGGCCTGCGCAATGCCATACCGCGGGAAGCCTTTGCACTGGTGGCTGTGAAAGGCAAGAAGATACAGAAATTCATCGGGCTGGTCGACCATCTGGCCGGAATCATCAAGAGCGAGCTGGCGGTAACGGAGCCCGGCCTGACGATATCGCTCGAGGCGGTGGAAGCTCCCGGGAAGCTTATCAACCGGAGAACGGCCGGAAAACTTATACGGGCGATCCTGGCCTGCCCCAACGGGGTGATCCGCATGAGCGACAGCATGCCCGGGCTGGTGGAAACCTCCACGAATCTGGCCATCCTGCGGATGGACCCCAAAAAGAAAAGCATCTCGGCCGCCTGCCTGATGCGCAGCTCGGTGGATACTGCGAAGGAGGAGCTGGCGACCCGGATCCGGGCCCTCTTCACGCTGGCCGGTGCTTCGGTCGATTTCTCGGGGGCTTATCCGGGCTGGAAACCCAACATGGATTCGCCCATTCTGAAAACCATGCGGCAGGTGTACCAGTCGAAGTTCGGAAAGAAACCCCTCACCAGGGCGATTCATGCCGGGCTGGAATGCGGGATCCTGGGCGGGAAATACCCCCACTGGGACATGATTTCCTTCGGGCCCACCATCCGCTTCCCTCATTCACCCGATGAAAAAGTCAACATTGCTTCGGTGCAGAAATTTTGGGATTTCCTTCTGGAAACGCTGAAGAACATTCCTGAGCGGGAAACGGCGTAGACTGTTTTCCCGGATCGGGAGTGCAAAGCCGCAAGGGCAGGGATCGCCGCAGTTCTCCGGGACTGCCGGCCGGTCTTTTCCCCTGCGGTTTTTTTTCGGAAGGAGCCGTCAGAGTCCGGAACGGTTCATTTTGCCGATGGTTTCGCCGGTGGTGGCGAGGTAATGGCCGGCCAGGTCGGCGGTGAGGCAGGAGTGCACGGGGACGATTTCCACGAGGTCGCCGATGGCCAAATTGCGGATTTTCTCAAAGGGGCCCCGGATGATTCCGTGTTCCTGGGAAAGGGCGGCCAGGTATAGGTCGTCGCTGAAGCTGCGTTTTCCGGTTTCCGGGTCGGACGTTACCAGGGCGCCGAAGCTTTTCTTTCCGCGGCCGGTGACCAGGAAGTCTTTCGAGAAATGGACGGCGCCGCCGAAAACCACCGCTTCGTTGCGCATGATCGCCCGGGAGACCACGGGGCAGAAAACGCGGACGGCCACCTCCTCTTCGCTGCACACCCCCAGGTGATGCTGATACAGATCGAAGAAGACGAAGTTGCCGGGCCTTATTTCATCCACCCCTTCCCAGTTGTCGCAGACGCAACAGCTGGGGGTGTCGCCCATGGAGATCTCCAGAGCGGGCCATTCGGGCAGGTAGTGGTTTTTCAGCGAGCGCATTTTCATCTGTGCATCGGCATGGATGGTGAGGATTTCCTCGCGCGAACGGGCGGCATAGGCGTTGCCGCTGTGGGAGAGGAAACCCCGGAAGGCGATCAGGCTGCATTTTTTCAGGAGGTCGAGGATCAGGTCCATGCGGCGGGTTTTCAGGGCATCGACACCGCTGCGGTGGTGGCCCGTGTCGGTTTCGATCCAGACGCCGACCGGCGACTCGAGGTGGTCGGCGAGAAACCGGGCGCTGATTTCATTGTCGACCAGCAGGTTCAGATGAAGGGCGGCCGCCAGCCGGTTGATCTCCGCGATTTCCAGGATGTTGACGGGGAAGGCCACGGTGATGTCCTTCCATCCGGCGGCTGCAAAATAGCGCGCCATGGTCAGCGACGAAACCGTGATGGCGGTGGTGCCGGCTTCACGGAACCACTCGCCGATCTCTGCCGATTGGTGGGTTTTGAAATGGGGTCTGAAGCGGAGCCCTTTGGATGCAGCTTTTGCGGCCATCCGCCGGATGTTGGCCCGGCAGACCTCCTTGTCGACCACAAAGGCGGGTTTGTCGATGGTAAGCATGGTATGGCGGTAAGGTGTTACCCTGTTCCGCCCCGCGATGTGTCAGGCCTTTGCAGGGCACAGGCGCCTTTCTGCCGGGCGGGAAACAGTTTTGCCAAATGTAGGAAAAATATCATCCCCTGCTTCGCTGCCGGGTAGCCGGTCAGAATGCGGGGATGTCCCGTTCTGAGAAGGGGTGCTGCATCAGGAGCTACCTTTACCATCCCATGGCGTCGCACACCGATTGTTTGTACAGGTGTGAAATATTGATCCGGGTGCGGCCGTCGTCCATCTTTTCTGCGGTGATCCGGGAGCTATTGGGGTATGCATAGGAACCGTCGGCATTGAAACTGGTGTGGAAACGGGTTACTTCCCATTCGTTTTCCCAGAGGATGCGGTATTCGTATTCGTGGTCGGGGATGCCCAGCAGGTCGATGACCCCTCCCTGCATGGAGACCGCCTGCCAGGGGTGGTCTTCATTGACAAGCCGGTATTCGCCGTTGTAGGTCGGGGCGATGGCAATCTGGGGATTGTCGGGACAGAAAGCCCTCAGCACCACCTGGTAGCCGGTATATCCCGTCTGAGGTTCTACGGTCACATCGTAGCTGCCGCTGCAGAGGCTGGCGACCGTCAGTTCCGGCACCGGTTGAAAGGAGGGGTTGTCGCCTCTGAAAACCAGCCGGGCGGGAACCGGCGGGGTGTTCTCAAGGGTGAAGGAGGCGGGGAACCGTCCTGCAAAGCTTTGGGTGAAGAGGAGTTTGCCGCTCAGGTCGAAGAGATCGGCCGTGAAACGGAATGCCGAGGGCAGGGAGGACTGGAAACGGATCGTCGCACCTGTGGGGCAGAAAGTTTCATCCGATGCTTCGGCGAGGGTGTACCCGGCGGGCAGGGCCGTGAAGGCCAGGGTGGCGCCCAGGTAATCCCAGCTGTCGGCGTTGAAGGCCATGAACCCGAAACGCTCGGGAAGGGGGCTCCCGGTATAACTGCAGGCGGCGGTGAGGGTCCCTCCGTTGAAGGAGGTGACGGTGGTGCCGTTGACCTCCATAAAGGAGACCGTCCCGGTTTCCAGGATGTGGAAAATCACCCGGTTCACCTCCCCGTTGATACGGAGGTTGTCGACCCACGAGGGGTATTCGCCGGAGGTTTCCGTGCGGATGAACATAAACCCTTCGGGATTGGCATTGTAGGCGGCAAGGAGCTCCTGCGAGGAGGCGAAAAGCGGGGCCCCGCCACTGTCCCTGAGCTTCAGAAAGTCGGCCAGCGACATGGAATAGCTGATCGTGAAAGGTTTTTCTTCGGCCGGGGCTTTTTTCACCGGCGCCGGGAAAGTGCCGGTGAACACGATGGTGGTGTCGCCGCCGCCGATCCGGATGCCGCCCTCCAGATCGCTGCTGTTGCGGTCCGCCTCGCTGGCCATGAAAAGATCGATGGTTTTTTTGCCTTCACTCAGGAAGACCACCGTTTTGGTGGTCGGAAGGTAGCCATCGGCCCGGGCGGTAAGGGTAAGATCGAAGGGAGAGTCTTCGGAAATAGCTACCGACGGATCGGCGGTCAGCTCCATCTGACCCTGCGTCAGCGTGTAAGAGGGATTTTTCCGGCCGGTAAACTGGACGATGTCGTTGCCGTTGCGTCCGGAAAAGGTTACCGTCACCGGCGTGGTGACCATTTGTCCGGTGGCTGCGTCAAAGACCCGGGTGGTGATGTGGGTCCTGAAAAAATTGAAATCGACGAGCAAAAGGTTTATTTCTTCTCCTGTTTCCTTGTCCTTCAGGGGATTGTTAAAAAGGCCCTCGCAGGCGGAGATGCCCAGGAGAAGTGCGAAGAGGGCAGTGATCCGAGTGATGGCCTGTTTTATCTTTCTGTCCATGGCGGCGGTTTGTCAAAGTTTGAAAAGCACCAGTGAAAGGCCCAGTTTTACAAAGGGATAGAAGGTATAGGCGCTGAACTGCCGTTCGAGCAGTTCTTTCTGTTTGTGCGATTCGTCGGCTGTGGGGGCCAGGAGGCCGGTGGCCTCGATGGCGATATCGGGGGCTCCCTGGTAATAGGCGCCGATTTCGAAGGTGAAGGCCAGGTTTTTCTTAAGGCCTGCGTTGCGGCCCACGCCGGCGCCCAGGTAGGGGGAGAGTGTGCGGGAGGGTTTGACCGAGAAGAGGAATTCGCCGATCTGGTCGGGCGGGATGCTGATATCGCCGTATTGCCAGGCATCGGAGGCCACGCCGGTGACCGCAGGCCGGAAGCGGTTGTAGCCGCAGCCGGCCGTGAGATAGAGCGACCGGGTGAGGTAATAGTCGGCCAGCAGGCTGATGACCCCGGTTTTATAGTCCAGTTCGGCCTGGTAAGAGATGTCGTTTTCCTCGAACGAAAAGGGATAATCGAACGACAGGGTTTCGTAGCCGGCCCTGAAGGCCATCCGCGGGGTGAACTGGAACACCAGGTTTCCGCCAACGCCCATGGTCGACAGCGAGGTGCCGGCGGCAATCCTGGACGGTGGTTTCAGGGGTTTTTCCTCATCGCGGGGGGGAAGAGAGGAGGCACCAAGGCAGGTTGCCGCCAGCAAGGCGCACAGGAGGGTTCTGATGATGGCGCAGTTTATGCTATTCAATCCGGATGAAGTTGATAATGACCTGTAAAGATACAAAAAACAGCCGATAAAACAAGAGGCGCTCCGGCAGAGGCTGCGCCGGCACGCCGGGGGGCCGGCGCATGGGGAAGGATCATTGGCCGGGGTCGCTCCGGAAGGGAACGGCGGGCAGCCCTTCCAGGTTGTAAAGGTTGGCGTCGTCGGGGTTGTCGGCCCAGGCATAGCGCACCGCCACGGGGTCGGGGACGAAGGGGCTGACGAGCTCCACGCGCTCCTTTCCTATGATGCGTCCCTGCGCCCAGTGGTGGACCCCGTCGGTGCCGGCCAGGGTGAATCCCTTCAGGTAGCCGTAGCGGTCTTTGGCTGTAAGGCCTCCGCCGGTGCCTGTGAAGGTGATTTCAGCCTTGCCGTTCCGGAAGAGGACCGTGTTGAAACGGGGTCCGGAGTCGGTGATATCCCTGCCATAGGCGAGGCGTAGGGCGGGGAGGGCCAGCCGGTAGCCTACATCCTGCTTGTTCCGGGGATGGATGTCTTTGGCATCGCCGATATCGACGGTGACGGCCATGCCGGTATTGGGCAGCGCCAGGGTCATGGCCTGGGCTTCCCTGATCTCGGCCCAGGCACTTTCCCCCGGAGGGTCGGCCGGAGCCATGAAGTTGGCCAGCGACACAAAGAGAAAGGGAAAGTCGCCCTGGCCCCAGTGGTTTCTCCAGTCGCTGATGAGGGCGGGAAAGATGCGCCGGTACTGGCGCGCCCGGCCGGCGTTGCTCTCGCCCTGGTACCAGATGGCGCCCCGGATGGCATAGGGGAGCAAAGGGTGTATCATGCCGTTGAAGAGCAGCGTGGGGTAGCTGTTGGGGCCTACGTTGACCGAGGAAACCACCGCTTTGGCAATCCGGAATTTCCAATCGCCCGACAGATCCATCTTTTCGTTTCCGATGGCCAGGAACTGGTCTTGGGGATTTCCCCAGATGCCGCCGTTGCCGCCGGTATCATTGACGCGCACCACCAGCATGTTCTTGCCCGGGCGGAGGTATTTGCGGTCGATGGTGTAGACGCGGTCCTTGTCGTAGAGCCCTTCGGTCTTGCCGATTTCAATGCCGTTGATCCAGGTGATGTCGGAATCGTCGACTTTTCCCAGGTGGAGGGTTACATTGCTGTGGGTATGTTCTTCTGTGAGGATGATCTCTTTCCGGTACCAGGCGATGCCGTCGATGTCGGCATAGCCTTGTTCTTCCCAGTAGCGGGGGGTTACCAGGGTTTTCCAGTCCCCGTCGTTCAGGTCGATGGCGTTCCAGACGGGCTGGCCGTCGTGGTAGTCCTGATCCCCGCGGGGGATCTCGCCGTCGAAGAGTTTCCGCAGCCGGGTGTTTTGTTCTTCCTGGTAGCGGTTCATGTCCATGTTTTTCAGTTCGTCCACCCTGCCGCCAAAGTCAGGGTCGGCCGCCAGGGTGTTGCCGCTGATCCAGGTTTCGGCCACGGTTCCTCCCCAGGCGCTCTGGACGAGCCCCACAGGGACCTTCAGCTCCCTGTGGAGGTGGCGTCCGAAGAAGTAGGCAACGGCCGAAAAGCGGGCTGCCGTTTGCGGGTTACAGTCGACCCATTCGCCGGCTTCGAGGTCGGCAGCCGGGAGCTGGGCTACCCGGCGGGGTACCTGGAAGAGCCGGATGGAAGGATAGGAGGCTGCGGCCAGCTCGGTTTCTGCCTGGTTGACGGAGGCCAGGGGCCATTCCATGTTCGACTGTCCGGAGGCGATCCATACTTCGCCGATCATCACATCGTCGAAAACGATCCTGTTTTTGCCGGTCACCTGAAGTACGAAGGGGCCGCCGTAGCTGCGGGCCGGCAGGGTGACCTTCCATCTGCCGTCGCGTCCGGCTGCTGTCCGCACGCTGTTTTTTTCAAGGGTGACGGT
>JAEAME010001439.1_pt1 | contig 16659 bp, 13 predicted proteins | sample 8958731 | NCBI WGS metagenome assembly JAEAME01 (sample SAMN16933194, study PRJNA681113) | bioreactor sludge metagenome | isolation source: anerobic bioreactor sludge (Control) | place: India:Bengaluru | collected 2018-10-24 | reverse complement strand
GACATGCCCGGATCCGCCGCCGCAGTAGAAGCTTCATGAATAATCCGGGTTAACTCTCAGGATTGTTTTTCCTGCCTTTTTCGAAGAGGATGCAGCCATGAAGATACGCTTTTTAGAGGTCGGCGGCCAGGTTTTGTTGGACGACAAATACTGCTGCCAGGATGCAAGAACCGGCCTGGTGATGGAGACGGGGGGAAAACCCTATATCATTTTGGCCGGAGACAACAGCTTTGCCCGGATGGTCATAGGAAGCGGATCTGACACGATCCACCTTGGCGCCAATTCCGTCCTGCATGTCAACTACCCTCGGCCTTGCCTGCTGGACAGTGTCGTCCACGACGTCAGACTTATATCAGGCAAACTCTGGGCGATGATTGACAAAAACCAGTGGAAGCCGGAACAATACAACCACGTAGTCGGCGTCCGCGGGTGATACGGCATTATGCCCCGATGACATGCAGATAGAGCAAAATACCGATGATCGCAAAGACGATGCCGATGCGCACCCATGCCCGCCTTGCCGGTGTCTTCTTGTCCTTCATCCGAAGGTAATCCCAAGCCGCCAACCCAAAGAATAGCAGCGCTAAGGCGATAAAAAGAAGTCCAATCTCGGTACTTGTAAGCATGTATTTATTGCCGCTTCAGCCCGAGCAGCTGTTGCTGCCGAAATCCGGGAGCGCTAGCGTTAAATAACGGTGTTCCAGGCTGAAGGATGGCGAGTTCGAGGGCTGCCGCCGCGCGCTGCCGCTGCATTCCATTGCGTAATGCCTGCTGCATCCAATCTACAGTGATTGGCTTGCCGATCAGGTATCGCGAGCCTTTTTGAAATTCTCCTTGGCGTTGGTTCCACCATTTGGTGATAAGCACCGGATCCGGCCAGTGAAGATTCTCGTCAGGATCCATCTCAACATTTTCGTCTTCCGGATTTGCGGTTGGCCCGGCTTCGAATCCTTCGGGGGCTTCAGCTTCCAAATCCTGATACGCGATATCTACACCCGTGATCATTGTGAAAGCCTCTCCCGCCACGCGGGCAAGCTTAGGTTCCTTCATCTGTTCCATCAGCCACGGAATATGAACGGGATCACCGATAGCGCTGGCCGCAATAATCGCAATTCGAATCATCTCGGCATCTTTGGCCAGCGTCGTCTGCCATGCATTTGCGTCAGCCATTTTCATTCGGCGAATTGCGATTTGCAGCGCTTTCTCTGAATATGGCAGGTTGGCTTCGGCAACAGTTTTTAGGATTGGCAGGGCATTTGAATCGCCGGAAAGAAGTGCCGCGGTCCACGCTGCCGAAAAACGCACGCGGTCATCCCGGTCGGCATATTGCTTCTTCACCTCCGTGAGGAAGCTACTTCCGAGACCCAATTCGCCCACAGCCCGAAGGGCACGCGCTTTCAGCGATGGATGGGGGTTTGAAAGGGCATGGACCAAGGGCGCACCGGGATTCTGCCGGTGAATGGCCGCTGCGGCAATTCCGATCCTTTGCATCGCGGGAGACGATGCAGCAAGCAGTTGCTTGATATGCGGCTCCGCTTGCGAAAATGGGAGCCAGCCCAGCGCGGAAATCAAACCATCCGCCAGTACTTCATCTGCGGAACCCGCCTGTAGCACCTTCTGAATCTTCGCCGGATCATTGGACTCGAAGGCCAAAACCGCCGCGGCAAAAACCTCCCCCGGCTCTTTCCACTCCAACGCCTCCATGCACAGCTGCCACCCTTCTTGTCCGGCGATGCGGAGGCCATCAATGTGTGCTTCCACTCTGCCATCCAGCTTAACCAAATCCGCGAGAGAATAATGTGGCTGGAAGGCAGCCGTGTTCCGCAATTCCCAGAGGAATGTAGCTTCTTCGCCATGTTGGAGTAGGATATTCGAAATAATGCTCACAGTTTTTACCTGCGTGCCCTCCAAATAATCCTCCTAAACGATGCGGCTCCATTTCTTGCCGTCAAAGGACATAATGTCATGCTCGCCATTGGACCATAGAACTCCCTTTGCAGTGCTCAGTTGGTAACAGCTCCCCGGTTGATCTTTTCCGAAGTCCACAGGTACCAGCTCATCTCCATTAAGCCAGAAGACATTCTCCATTGTAGATACATATAGCTTTTCCTCAAACCACTCAATATCCCAGATGTCCTCTTCAGTCGCTCCATGCTCGATGGTTGCCCAGGTATTTCCACTCCCTCGAACCAGAATTCCGTGATCTCCCGCAACATAAATTTTCTTGTCGCCAGCGCATTTGACAGTATTAAGATTGCCATTTGTAGGCAATTCGCGCATCGCCCAATTTTTCCCGCTGAAATGCCAGAGTGCACCCTTATCCCCTACTGCATAGATGTCAGATGCATTGAAGCCATGAATTGCCTCAATTTCAAAGCTGTCGGGTAAGCCTTCGTCGATGCGCGTCCACTTTTTGAGTGTATCCAGCCGGTAGACCATTCCGCGGAATCCTACGGCATAGCCTTTGCCTTCTATCTCTGATACCGACCGGATACCCCCAAGTCGAGGCTTTGGGGGCGATGGCTGGCTATTCTCAAAAATATCACCGCTTGTCATTCCTTTTTGTGTTGTAACTGAAAAGTAGCCAGGTTCCGATGCATCGATCAGACCCGGTTCCGGATTCTCGATGACACATGCCGTATGCGCTTCATAGTTGCGATCACCTGGGTGGAATACACCTGCATTCCATCTATACACAGCGGTATAAGGATTATCCTCGTCTTCTTTTGCCAAATCACCACAAAATATATAGCCCACATCGGGGCGTCTCACTACCGCTGTTCTGATTACCAAATCGTTTAAAGGAGTTTTATTTTTCATAGTTAGAACCCCGCTGATTTACCTCCAGGCGTTTGTGTAATTCTTCCCGCAGTCGTTGGCCGTATCTTGTCTGTTTTTTTGATGCCCATACTGTTATGCCCGTTGCGCGTCTGAGCTTCTATGCAATCCTTATCGCAGCCTGTTTTGTTGGCAACTGCCTGCGCGCCAACTGATTCGGCTTCACCAACCTCCCATCTAGCATTTGGATCAATCGATTTGCCCTTAACGTGAGGTTGTACGGAAGGATGATTCACGGTTAAATTATTGGTTTCCGTGTGTATCTTCCCATGCATTCCCACTGAATGGCTTTTGCCCGTAGCGCAAATACATGGAGCCTTGTTCGGTTTGTAATTGCTATGCAGCGATGCGCCCTTTTTCCCAGGCATCTTGAATTGCGATTTTGGGACAACATGATGCGGAGTTTTCTGCTTCGCCCCCTTAGGACAGCATTTGTTGGGGCTGTAGGGAACTAGCATACATTTGCGGGCTTCGCAGCATTTTGATGAGTAGTCGTCTGCCGGCGGGGAGCCACAGTTGTCCTTTACCTTTTGTGCATCTCCGGACTTATTGCAGGGATTAGTGGAGCAATCCAGCGCCATGGAATCCATGTACGGCCAAGGAGGAGTATTCGGAGGATCAGACATATGGTTATGAGTGGTCAGATCTAAATGCCGAACGACATTCTCGCCCTCGAACTTCACATCCATAGACCATGCTTTGAAGAATACTTTGCCGCGGTTTGTGCTTGTAACAACGCCTTTCTTGGCGGCGGAGCCGGCTTCGTCGCCCGTGCTTTTTTTGAATGAGCTCTTGTTTTTAAGAATCACCTCCTGGCCGCTGATCTTAACCTTTTTGCTTCCGCCCGTTGTATCGCTTGCCATTCCCGTGTTGGGATATGGCACGGGAACTCCGGGTGGTGTCGCCGGATTCTCCGGAGGCGTCATACATACATCGGGGAAGGCGCAGATTGATTTGCCGTCGGCTTTCTTGCAGGAGATTTCGCGTCCGTTGGCAAATACGTCATTGCCCATCAGAAGCCCTTTCCTTCGGTTGTCCGGAGCATGAGAGCAAATCGCTCACCATCATCACTGCCGAAGTGACAGAGTGTTCCGGGACCCGGAGCGTAAGATTTTCGGGCAGCAGCCTGCGCAACCGCCAGTATACACGGCCCAGCAGCGGCGCCAGTTTCGCCGATGCAATCCGCAGGATGCCAGATGTCGAACTCTTCTTTACGCACACGCATGACACGCGTTAACGCCAACGCTGCCTCCTTGAACCAGTACTGCTCTCCGTTTGCGTCCGTGATTCGAAAGTCAAGGTCGGCAAAGCTGGCGCCTGAGTCAGCGAATGCGTTTTTGAAAGCCTGGACAAGACCGTCGGCGCGCAACGGTTCCTCGGAATCAATCGTTGCCTTTTCCTGACCGGCGCCTATGCCAAGGCATGCAAACTCAGCATTCTTGCTGCGGCCCGCCGGACCGACCAGCACCGCGGCTCCAGCTTCGCCGGGGATGAAACCGTTGGAGTTCTGGCTTGTAAGAAGTCTGTTTTTCTCTTCGTAGGCTGCCAGTGTGGCGGCTACAAGTAGACTGTCTACTCCGGCGATTATGCAAAGTGGAATATGCTCTTCATATATGAGCTTTCGGGCCTGGATCATCGCCAAAGCTCCTGCAACCCGGCCGCGGGCAATCACCATGGAGCGCGAATGGAATTGTACACCGAGTTCTTCCCGGATTTTGTGGAAGAGTTGATCATCAAGCCCTTCCAATCTGCCGGGACGCTCCTTCTCGGCGACGCACAGGAGAAGCGGGATCATTTCTGGTTTTATGTTGTCGGTTTGAGCCAGGCATTCCTGAATAGCGGGAACAGCCATATGAACGAGTTTAGGTAGGCCGCGCCACGGTTGTTCCAGAGGCACCTGGCTGCCTATGATCCCCTCGCCGCCCTTATCCATGAAGCGTGTTTCGGAGAAATTATCGATAGCACAACGAATAGCGGCACACGAGGAAGCCGCATTTAGCCCCACTCCCGTAACCATTCCCGATGCCAGGATAGCGAGAGGTTGCACTCTTATGCCTCCTCTTCGGCGATTTCAGCTTCTTCCGTTGATGCTTCTTCGCGGTTTGCCCTGCGCTCATCGATCAAGCCTTTTAACGATGGGTACCAGGTCTTTCCGAGTTCCCGAGCTCGGTACCAGCCGCGAGGCATCCTGCCGACAACAATCTGGGCTACCTCGAAAATATTCCTTCGGAGCGGCCGCGATGCACGCCATAGAACGGAGAACCGAGTAAAATCAGGCTCGATAACCAGTGCATCAGCAACAGCTTGAAATTCTTCGTGCGCATTATTTTTAAGATAAAACCTTATCGATACTTCTATTTTGGGAATCTTGAACGATTCTCTTCCACGAGGTGATAGATTTACCAATTCAACTAGCTCATCGCCCTTCAGGTAATCCGTTTGTTGGTCGGGTGGGACGGACTGATAATAGCGCTCGTCGAAATCTGCGGGCAGGAAGGGAAATACGTTGTCTATCCAGTTCTGATCATAGGTCCCGGCATACTGCAATCGCGGCTGCCATCCTCGGCCTATGGGGCCAAATGCCATCGGACGATAGGATCCAACAGTTTTGGTGACAGGATTTCCAGGTTCTTCAGAATTGGGAAGTGGCTTTCCCTCGATCATATCTGCCTTAGCAGACGGGAAATATCCTTTGCCTACGGTGTTCGAGAAATATGCCTGGTGTTTGGCGGGGTCCGGATTTAGATTGTCGAAGCCGCCATAGGCGTTGTCGTATGAAATAGGCATGACCGTGAAAGGTTGTGGACGCGAGGGAGTAAGTCCTAATGCGCTGTTCTTCCAGACGCGGTTCCCGACCACATCGAATTTCTTAAGCATGGAGCCGACACGCAAGGAGACCGAAACTCTTTCCGTCGGCTTGCCGCGCGGCGCATACGCGGAACCGAGCAGCAACACGTCGCAGCGCGGCTTTGTGGGGGCGTATTCGCTTTCATAGATCGTGGCGGATAATCCCGGCTCTCCGGTAAACGTGTCTGCCATGACAAGCGGAATTTGCTCAGGAGCGAGTTTGGCTTCCTCCCCTGTTTTGGGAATCAGGAATGTGCCTTTGACCACAACGACGAGCAGTTCACGGCCATCAGGGCGCATCCCCATGGTATAGCCGGCTTGCATCTTGGTAGCGTTCAGGAGTTCCATGGCTGTCAGTTGATCTGTACGGATCCGCCCTTTATCCGGTTGACGCCGGAGGATCTGCTTAGCAGATAAGCCCCGCGAATTATTATATTTCCCGCGCGCGTAAGAGTGATGCTGGATTTGCCGCAGCGCAGCACAATTTCCCTGTTGGCATTGAAGACCATCCTCTCGCCGTCCAGTTCGACATCCAGCGGTTGTTTTGCAGTTGCACCTGGCGAATCCTCGACTACATCCATCGGATGCTGGATCACTCCCAGGATTACGGGCCTGGACGAATCTCCCCCCTCGAATTGCACCGCTACGGTGCGGCCGATGGCATCCTTTGCCAATGCCACGGTGGATAGCGCTTTGACAGGATCCATCAATCCAAAGCCGGGAAACACCACCAGCGGTTCGCCCGAATCGTTGATCCCCGCAAGGAGGCCGATCGCAATTCCCGAAAATCTTGCGGGCTCTTCCACTTCTCCTTCCCGCGGAGCGGGAAGCACCATTTCGAGTACGGTTGACTTTGACTCTCTTTTCATTTCGCGCTCCGTGCTCTTCCTCGTTCCTAATTCTGGAGAATCTTCTTTCCTTTCAAAACAATGTTTTTCGACGCTTTTCCAGTGATTGCGCCGGAGCCTTTGATCGTTATATCCTTGCCCTCAATCTGAATCGTTCCGTCTTTTTTCATCAGGATGCTGGCCTTGCCGGTTTTTAGAACAATCTGATCGCCAACATCGACGGTTAGTTTTTTCCCTATCTTAAGCGAATCGTCTTTACCAACAGATGTGCTTTGGTTTCCGCCGATATCAACACCTTTGTTGGATCCCACAGTTTCGCTTAAACTGGCTCCAATGCTAACGGATTTTGATGCACCAACATTCTGGGCAAGGGCAGCGCCAATAGTCTGAGACATCAGCGCTCCCACCGTGAGTTCCATGGCGATTCCCACGGTCTCCGCGTAGTTCAGGGCTACCGTCTCGGTGAGATTCGATCCGACATTGATTGTCATATTGGAACCGATGTTTTCGTCGTGATTGGCAGCGACCGTAATCGACTTGTTTGCGCCGACGGTTCCGGTCTGGTTGCTGCCAATTGAATAATCCTGATTGACACCGATCTGTATCTTCTCGTTTTTGGTGACATCGCGGCTGCGGTTGTTCAGGACATGTTCGCGCAGGTCGTGCTCGATCGTGGTGTCCATGTCGTACTGGCCGTGGACGCGGATCAGCTCGTTGCTCTTGGTGTCGTCCATCACGAATTCGTTGTAGCCGCCGCCACCAAGAGTGCTGTCGCTTTTGAATCCAGCCTGAGATTTTCCACCGGGGAGGGGGAAGGGAGGACGGTTGTCGCCGTTATAGACCGTGCCCGTAATGATCGGCCGGTCCGGATCGCCTTCGATAAACTGAACAATCACTTCCTGGCCGATTCGCGGAATTATGATGGCGCCCCAACTCGGCCCAGCCCAGGTCTGGCTCACGCGAATCCAGCAGGAGCTCTTCTCGTCCCGCTTTCCTTCTCGGTCCCAGTGAAACTGCACTTTGACCCGTCCGTGCTCGTCCGGATAGATCTCCTCGCCCGGCGGGCCCGTGACTATCGCCGTTTGCGAACCGTGAACCATCGGCCGCGGCGTGATACAGGCCGGCCGGAATTGAATATCCGACGGAATGCATTTGAACTCCGCATGATATTCATTCGCTTGCGTCGCCCCGGCCGCTTCCTTCAGCGATTGAATCTGCTTCCCGAAATGGAGCACCTGCGTCAACAAATATTCCCTGTTCAAATCCTTGCGGGCATGCTGCTCCATCGTGAACTTGAAACCCGGAAGCAGGCGTTTGCAGTTGCTTTCCCCTTCTCCAACCTTGCGAGACGCCTGAAATTCCTGCAGCCGGATTTCGCTGAGCGTCTTCCCCTCGGACGGCTGGACATATTCGCCGGGGTAATCATAGATCTGAAGATTGGTGTCCCTGTCCGCCGCCTTGTCGGCCGTGAGATCGAGTTTCGGCTTCTTGAAATCAAAATCGCGCAGCACAACCTCCCCCGGACGGACCTCCTGCGCATACCGGAACTTGTGAATATGTTCGAACTCCGGCTCCTCTCCAGTCGCCGAGTGGAAGATCAGGTTGGCATCTCCCGCAATCGGCACATGGGCCGATGTCGCGTCACCCAGGATCATGGTGTGGCCTTTGTCCGTATGCTCGAACCAGTAATAAATCCCCTCCTCCTCCATCAAACGGGAAATAAACGCAAGCTCCGACTCTCGATATTGCACGCAATACTCGCGCGTCTCGTACTTCCGCTTCGTCTTGAATTGCAGTTCGCTGGCGGGGATCCCGAAGTCGGTAAGCACCTTCCTGATGATGTCGGGTACCGTCATTTCCTGAAAGATTCTGGATTTGTGCCTGAGGCCTAGAAGCCAGATCTTGGGTACAATTTCCACCCGGTACTGTATCAGGCGGGTGGGTTCGCCCGACTGTTCGAAGCGGCTTACTATCCCGCTGACGTAGCGCGTGCCTTCCGAACCCTCGATGGTAAGCAACGCGGCTTGCCCGAGGATGGCCTCAAAATCGGGTTCGGATTCTTCCATCACGATGTTCAAAAGGAAAAGGAATGGCTGCGAAAGAGATTCCCGCCCCTCGATCTGCACTACCTTCAGTTCGTCACTGGAATAAGGACCCGCCTGGAAATAAAAGTCGGCCTCCATTCCCGAGCGACGCTGGACACCCGCACTGCTTGCCATGATCCATCCCCCTTTTCTCGCCTATTGAGGGTTGCACATTACTGTGAAATTACAGCAAGTCAAGAAGTGTCGCCCCTTCAGGGCTAAGGGCTCGCGCAAAAATAACTTCACATTCTGCTGCCAGCGTTCAGGTTTGATAAAACCGCGAAAAAGTGACATAGAATTTTGCAGTTCTGATGGCCGGCAGCCCTCCGGGGCGCGGCGGCGGGCGGGCATCTGCTGCGTTGGCGCTCCTCGACGATGTTCCACATCGCCTGCGTCGCGCCGCCTTGCATCTGCCCGCCCGGCGCTCGCGCCAGAATGTGAACTTATTCTTGCGCGAACCCTAAGCCTTGCCTGATCCATACCCCGGACCTACTCTCGGGGCCATTATCTTCCGCTCCCTCGGAGCTTAGATCACGATTTGCGCCACTACTATGCGCGCTTCTCAATCACTGCTTCTTCGGAGCCTGGATGACGGCATGCTGCCATCACAATATATAATCCGAAATAATCCCTAAAAAACGCAAAAACCCGAGGTCTCAAAATCATCAGAACTGAAGCTGGAAATTGTTCTCGGCATCCAGTTCCACCATGAGAGAATCCGTCAGCGTTCCGGTTCCCATTCTCTCCAGTATTTCCGTGGAAATCAGCGGAAGCAGGGTTCCGTTGATGATGTGATCGATATTGCGGGCGCCGGATTCTACCTCCGTGCAACGCTGCGATATTAATTCTACCACCGCCGGATCATATTCAAACTTCATACGCTGGCTTTCCATCAGTCGCTTGCCGACCTGGTTCAGCTTCAGGGCGACGATTTCCTTCATCGCGTCCGTGGAAATCGGGTAGAACGGAACGACGGTCATCCGCCCCAGCAGCGCCGGCTTGAAATGCTTGATCAATGCCGGGCGTATGGCATTCATGACCTCGTCGACATCCGGTTTCACGGGTCCGCCGCACATGGAAACAATCGTTTCCGAGGCGAGGTTGCTCGTCAGAAGGATCACCGTATTCTTGAAATCCACCACCCTCCCTTCGCCGTCGGCAAGCATCCCCTTGTCGAAGACTTGGTAAAAAATGTTCAGCACTTCCGGGTCGGCTTTTTCGACTTCATCCAGAAGCACGACGGAGTAAGGGCGCTGGCGCACGGCTTCCGTCAGGACGCCTCCTTCGCCGTATCCTACGTAGCCCGGCGGAGAGCCGATGAGGCGCGACACGGTGTGCTTCTCCTGAAACTCGGACATATTGATGGTTACCATGAAACGCTCGCCGCCGAAGAGAAGGTCCGCCAGCCCGAGGCCGCTTTCCGTCTTGCCCACACCGCTGGGCCCGACGAAGAGAAACACGCCGATCGGTGTGCGCGGATTCTGCAATCCCGCTTTGGCAGCCCGGATGCCCTGGCCGAGGGCCGCGATCGCGTGATCCTGTCCCTTAATGCGCTCGCGCAACCGGCTTTCGAACTGCAGGATACTTTGCGATTCGTCGCGCACCATTTTGCCGAGCGGGATCCCTGTCCAATCCGACACTACGCGCGCGATGACTTCGCCATTCACCTCGATAGGAATGAACGGCGATTTTCCCTGTATCTCCCTCAACGTTGCCAGCGCCGGCTCCAGATCCTTCCTTGCTGTATCCGGATCGATTGCAGGCGCAGCCTGCTTTTCGGCGCCTGAAGCCGCCGGTGCATCTGCAGCCGAGGCTGCGCCGGATTGAGCTGCTTCCGGTTGCGCCGGCCTTTCGGGAGTTTCGATTGCGGCCCTCAAATCCAGCACTCTGTCCACGGCTTCCTTCTCGCGCAGCCAGCGAGTTTCCAGATCGGCCGCTTCCTTTTTGGCGTCTACTATCTTCGCCTTCAAATCGTCGATTCGGGTGATTTCGACCGGTACGCCGGCGGCATGGTCGCGTTCCAGTGCGCCGAGCTCCCGCTCGAGTGTCTGGATGCGCCGGTTCGCATCCTCGATTTCGCCGGGACGCGAAGACAGGCCAATCCGTACCCGGGCGGCACAGGTGTCGAGCAAATCCACTGCTTTATCGGGAAGCTGGCGGCCCGAGATGTAGCGGCTGGAAAGCTTCACGGCCTCCACGACCGCTTCGTCCAGGATTCTGATTTTGTGCGACGATTCGTATTTGTCGCGCAAGCCGCGCAGCATAAGAATCGTGTCCTGCTCGCTCGGTTCGTCCAGCTTGACGAGCTGAAAACGGCGCGCCAGCGCCGCATCCTTTTCAAAATATTTTTTGTATTCCGACCAGGTCGTCGCCGCCACAGTCCGGAGTTCTCCGCGCGCCAGCGCCGGTTTGAGCAGGTTTGCGGCGTCGCCGCCTCCAACCGATCCGCCCGCCCCGATGATCGTGTGGGCCTCGTCGATAAAAAGCACGATGGGCTTTGGCGATTCCTTGACTTCGCTGATCACGGCTTTGAGGCGGTTTTCAAACTCTCCTTTTACGCCTGCGCCCGCCTGCAGGAGGCCGAGATCCAGCCCGAGGAGATCGACGCCTGCAAGGATCGACGGGACATCCCCCTCAACGATCTTCAACGCAAGCCCCTCCACGACCGCCGTTTTGCCGACACCCGCCTCGCCCACGACGATCGGATTATTTTTGCGCCGCCGGGCCAGGATGTCGATCATTTGACGGATCTCTCGATCGCGGCCGAATACCGGATCGATCTCTCCGGCCCGCGCGCGTCCGGTAAAGTCCATGGTGAACCGCGCCAGCGCCGAATCGGCGTCCGGACGGCGTACTCCTCCCGGCGCCTCGGCGCCTCCCGGAGCTACTGCGCCCATGGCTTTCGCGCTCTCCGACGAGGCCTCAACAATCGAGAGCAGATTTCTTCGAATCTGCTCTTTGGAAATTTTATCGAGCATTTCCACAAAAGCCCCGCCGGTGTAACGCGACGGACGATCCACGAGCACAGCCGCGAGAACGCCGGAGCGTATTTCGGCAAGTCCCAGCTCCAGCGAAGCCACCAGCCAGGCGTCCTGAAACCATTCCAGCAGGAGCGGCGAGAATACAGGCTTGCCGGTATTGCCGGTCTTAAAATCCTCCACAGTCCGTTGCATCGCCTTCTGGAAATGCGCCGGCTCAATTTCAAAATGGCGAAGAATCTGGTGAAGATCCGCTCCGGGATCATCTGCCATTCTGAAAAGAAAATGCTCTACGGTCACTTCGTAATGCCCCCGCGACACGCAGAGACCGGCGGCTCCTTCGAGAGTGCGGGTGCAATATCGATTCAGCCGCCGCAACAGGGTCTTAATGTCAACGCCTATCATCTTAACCTCGATTCTTCTGTTCTTCGATCCTCACGGAAGTGGGACCCGGCCACGGAAATGTGATCTGTGGAATTTGTATTTTAGGTTGCCGATGTACGACCTCCGGATCCCGTTGCGGGCCCGGCAGGCAGGCGGTCCAGCCCAGTCTTTGAGGAGTCTTGCTCGAGAGGCATAGCGGCGGGACTTCCTTAGCGCTCAGGCGGACTTGTATATCGAAATCCAGCCTGTCTGTCGCGAAATAACGTATGACGTTGACCATTGCAGCAAAATCCCGAGCAGGCGGTGTAAATCGCAAAAAATCCTTGAGACTCAAGGGACCGATCGCAACGCGAAACTTGCCGCCGTAATCGCGCACCCGTTCTCCGATGCTCAAGTCCCGCCCCAGAGAGCAATTGCTGACACCCAGCCGATTTTGCTGTTGCGGCGCGATTCGAACCCATCGATCCCTGCACTGATCGATCCGGATCCGGGGCAACGAAAAATAATCTCTCAGAATGCCGGAAAGCGCGCCAGCCGAGTGCGGCTTATGCGTGATGAGACCGGCATAGTGGAGAAGCCGCACCGATCGGAGCCCCGTGGACTGGATCAGTTCCTCGGTGCCCAATCCCAGGAGAGAAAACATTCGACGGGAAAAATCATCTTTTCCCCCTTTGCGGAACTGAATGCTGTAACGGTATTTTTCCCAGGCGCGGTACAGAAACGAAAGAGCTCTGTGGTGGAACAAATCGACAAAATCACGAACGGCCTCCTGCGCGGTTTCCTTCTGGAGCAGATCTTCAGCGTAGAACGTAGGCAGCGGGGAATCAGAGGAATACAGGCCCATGAATGATGTTGTAATCCTGTAGCGCTGCACCGCCGAAGGCGCTGATTCAGTGATCACAGCCCGTTGCACGTCCGCTGCGGGGAAAGCCAGGGAAACAGATGGCTGGAGCCGCAGAGTTTCTTCGTCGGCCCGCGCTTCCGATCCCAGCTTTGCCCCTCCCGTATAGCGCTGAAGCAGGTGGATCAACTGAAAGAAGGAGAAGTTTTGAGGTCTCTCCAGCACTGCCTGCATTAAACCAGGATTTGATTCCCGAGTCTCGGAGGCCATTGATAAACCTCGCCCTGCTTTACGCCGCGCACCGTCAGCCTTGTAAAAGAATTGATCGAGGCATAAAGAGCGAACAGTTCATTCAGAATTGTGGAAAAAAGGTACAAGTCGCCTTCGCCGGAAAAGTTGTTTTCCAGCAAGTCCAGCTCCACGGAGACGCCGCGCACCGGTACGCCCTTGATCAGCCACTCCATTGGTCCGGAACGCACGTTCTGGATCGCGTCCAGGCGAAGCTGATTGGATCGCGCCGCCTGGCGATCATGGAGAGCCTGGAAATTATAGATCTCCAGGATGGACCGCAGCGCTTTCACATCCGCAAGGCTCAGGTAATTCAGGGCCAGGTGCGAAAGCAGCCGCCAGTGAAGCCCCTCGTCCAAAGGGGGCCGGACGGAGGCAGTCACGCGCGTGATGTTCCGGAATGTTGCATATTCCGGCGAGTTGGCCGTAGCTTCGCACACGTCATTGATGCGAAGTTGCTGTGCCAGGTTCCTGTTCGTGCACATCAGATCGACCGAAACCGTTTCGGACGGCGGGAGGATGTGTTCCTCCTGTTCCGATACAAACGCGATGAACGTTTCGGCGCCGACGCCGGTCACGGAAGGACGCAGCCGCGATTGATAGAAAACAGGCGGTTGGTCGCCGCCGGTGTCGTGGATGAAACTATAAAACGCCGGGTACTTTCTCGGCCGCACCTGTCCCTGTTCCCAGCCCTCCACTTTCTCTATGGAATAGATTTCGTAATGCTGAGCTTCCACGGATGCAGGGCGCAACCGGTACTCAACTCTATCGTGCTCAAGCCGGAAAGGATCGGCCGTGTGCGGGAACAGATTGACAATCGGCGTGCAGTGAAGCCGGAAATTCTCCCGTGTAATTTTTGGCAGTTTCTGGGGTCCGGGATTAAGACGGAACAACAGCTCGAATCTGCCTCCCGTTTCAAGCTCAGCAGCCCGGCGCAGATCCCGAACATCCACGAACATGAATTTGTCGGGCAGGCTGAAATATTCCTGGAGAATGCGAAATCCGGCAAAGGAGCTGTTCGGCGACGGCAGAAGAACCTCATCATCCGAAAAACCCGCGGCTGCCAGAGAAGATGCGGGCAGCGTCAATTGCTGGCTCGGCCGTCCCTCCAGATATCCCTGGAGAACGACTTCCTTCAAATTGCGGCAGAACCAGAGATAGATCAGACTGGTTACTTCCGGCTCACCGCAAAGGAACAGTCGCAATGAATCCATGCCCAGCTGCCGGAATTGGACGCCCTCGAATATCTGGAATCCGAGCCGAAGCGTCAGATCCGCTCCCGCCCTTTCCTCCATTTCAGCCGTGGTCAACTCCAACGGATACAAATCAACTCCGAAGCAGGTTTGAAATCGGCAGCGAGTTCCTTCGACAGGCACGGAGGTTATTTCGGTGCCCCGAGGGATATGCTTCTTGTCGCGGACCGCGCCGGGGACGGCCCGGAACTCGAGAACGGACATGCTGGGGATGGGGCGCAGGTAATGCGGGTAGAGAAGGCTCCAGAGAGCGTGAGTGATTTCAGGAAATTCATCGTCCAGTTTCTGGCGAATGCGCCCGGCCAGAAACGCGAATCCTTCCAGCAGGCGCTCGACATCGGGATCGCTGCCCCGCTCCGCCAGCATATACGCCAGGTCAGGCCAGGATTGCGCAAATTCCTTTCCCATATCCCGAAGAAAAGTCAATTCATCCTGATAGTATTTGTTGAACATGCGAAACGCCTATCCGCGCACCGTGACCTTGCCGTTGTTGGTCACCGCGGTTTCAAACCAAACCGATTTTTTGCCGGAGCCGGAGGAGGAAAGCTGCGCCGTCACTTCAAAATGAAGCGAAAAAACCTGGTCCTCAAACCTCACGTTCTTCACGCGTATGTTGGTCAGGCGCGGCTCGTATTTCTCGATTGTGCAGCGAATGGCCTGTTCCATGATTCGGACGGATTCCGGAAACGAGTGCACCATATCCGCCAGATCGGGAATCCCGTAGTCCGGAGCTACAGGGGCATTTCCTCTTCGCGTGTTCAACATTTTTCCGAGATGCTGCAGGATGGAGGAAACCAGCTGGGCATCATCGTGCCGGATGGTCCGTATCGCATCGGCCCGGGGATCCGCCAACCGTTCAAGAATGCTTCGCTCACGAGACATGTTCGGTCCGGAAATGAACCGCGGATTTTCGCGGATTCTCAGGGGGAAAAATACCGCACCGACGAAGATCCGTGAGAATCCACAGCCAGAAATATCCTCGCTACCTGCATGGCGCAAGATATGGGTCCCTTGCCGGGCGGAGACTATTTTTTATCGAGCTTGCCTACCAATCCCAGAGTAAAGTAGGCGCCCATGTATTTGAAATGCGGCCTGACGTTGATACTCACGCGATACCAGCCTGGATCGCCTTCCACGTCTTCGACCTTAACTTCCGCCTGGCGCAGCGGCTTTCGGCTCCGCACGGCCGGCGATGGGGCTTCCATGTCCGCGACATATTGCGAGATCCATTTGTTCAGCTCGAGCTCCAGATCCGTTCTTTCCTTCCAGCTCCCGATCTGTTCCCGCTGCAGGACCTTGATGTAATGAGCCAGTCGGCTGATTATAAAAATATAGGGTAGTTGCGTTCCCAGTTTATAGTTGGTTTCCGCCGCTTTGCCTTCGGCAGTGTTCGCGAAGATCTTCGGTTTCTGGCAGGAATTCGCCGAGAAGAAAGCCGCGTTGTCGGAGTCCTTTCTCATGGTGAGGGCGATAAAGCCTTCATCGGCCAGCTCGTATTCACGCCGTTCCGAGATCAGCGCTTCGGTAGGAATCTTGGTCTGAATCTCGCCCATCGCCTCGAATTGATGCATCGGCAAATCTTCAACAGTGCCGCCGCTTTGAGGGCCGATAATGTTGGGACACCAGCGGTATTTTGCAAAGCTGTCTGCAAGCCGGGATGCGAATGCGAAAGCCGCGTTGCCCCACAGGTAGTGTTCATGGCTCGCGCTGACTCGCTCCTCATAGTTAAACGATTTCACCGGATTGGTGTCGGGACTATAGGGGAGCCTCATCAGGAATCGCGGCAGCGTCAGACCGACGTAGCGGGAATCCTCCGATTCGCGGAATGAGCGCCACTTGATATACTGCGGCCCCTCCATGATCGCCTTGATGTCCTTGAGTCCGGGGAGCGACAGAAAATCCGAGGCGTCCTTATCGAAGAATTTGGGGCTGGCGGCCGCAATGAAAGGCGAGTGCGCCATCGCCGATACGCTGGCGATCTTCTGCAGCAAGGCCATGTCCTGAGGACCCGGCCCGAAATCGAAATTGCCGATGATTGTGCCGAAAGGCTTTCCCCCGAACTGGCCGTACTCTGCCGTATAGACGGTTTTGTACAAACCGGACTTTGTTATCTCCGGTGCATTATCAAAGTCTTCAATCAGGTCTTCTTTGGAAATATTCAGGATTTCTATTTTGTTATTCTCGCGAAAGTCGGTTTTATCGACGAGATATTTCAGTGAACGCCAGGCGGACTCTATTCTTTGAAAATCCCGACTATGAAGAATCTCGTCCAATTGCAGAGACAGCTTCCGGTCCACC
>JAEAME010001438.1_pt1 | contig 16666 bp, 14 predicted proteins | sample 8958731 | NCBI WGS metagenome assembly JAEAME01 (sample SAMN16933194, study PRJNA681113) | bioreactor sludge metagenome | isolation source: anerobic bioreactor sludge (Control) | place: India:Bengaluru | collected 2018-10-24 | reverse complement strand
TAACCCGGTATTGAAGCCCTCGGCAGCACATACTGATTCGAAGAGATCAGGGAGCATATCTTCTTTACCTTTTTTGCAGTAGATCGCATCAAAGACAAGGAATTTGAATTCCCCCGGGCTGAATAATTTCCTTAAGTAAGGAGCTCCCGGCAGTACTTTCATTATCACCCAGCCCCAGATACCCGGAATGTTATACACCTTGTAAGCAGAAGGTATCGCACATACACCCGCAATGATCTCATCGCCATCCCTCAGTACATAATACCTGTCATTATAAAAAACAAAATCGGTGCTGAAAAAGGAGTAATCCCGGTAAAAATCCAGAAGCAGTTCTTTCATCCTCTGTTTACCTGAATCCTGAAGCTTTGAGACGCGGTTATCAGGTTTTGGGTTGAAACGGCTGAAAGCAACTGTCAGGAAAGATCTTATATGTTCATACCCGGCTTGCTGTACGATGTTTTTAGATCGTTCATTCATACTTTCGATGAAACCGTACATGATATGCCTGTCAGCTTCAAAAACCTGCGGCAATTCAAGAAGATGAGGTTTACTGAAGATCTCCAGTGTCTTACGCTTAAAGGAATCATCAGGCTCCTGCCTTATCTGTTCCCTTTCCCCTTTTTGCCTATGTATATCTGATTGGTAAACAGATTGAAATGCAAAATATCTTATATAAGTTGAAGGAAAAGACAAAGCACCCTGGCCGGACATTCTGAAACAGGCACCGACAGTGCCGGTTATCTTGTTCTTTTTGTACAACGACACGAATCTTATCTGGTCACCGTAAGCCTTTATCTTTTTCTCAATATTCTGAAGCTGAAATCTCATCCCTCCTTCAGAACCCTGAACAGCATGGTTCAGAATATCAAGAATACCCTCATTAGCTTCATCTGTAACTTTAACCCCAAGTCCGCCAAATTCTAAAATTGTTTTTTCCAACATATTCTATCTGTTGATTAATTAGCTGGTTTGTTATCAAGTGAGCCAAAAACTTTTTGCAGCAGGGGTGTTACCCTGGCGGACACTTCTTTTCTCATCTTTAGCTCTTCAGCTTCGACTTTCAGAAAAATACCTGAGAGAGCTTTATTCGTAAGATAATCATTGAGGTCCGTGTTGACCGGCTTCAGATTCGCCAAACGGCCTGCAACAGAATTGGCAAGAGTGTTCCATCTCCCTGTAAGCGTCTCCCACGAATCCATTGTTGAAATATTCCCTACAATATCCTTTTCAGTTGAAGACCGGATCTTTGGTTTATATAATGAATACAGTTCGTTATATGTTGTGTTTCTGAGGTATTGTGTAGCAGCATTATCTGCTCCGTTAAGTATGTTGAATGCATCTTTTATTGTCATCCCTGTTATACTGTTCACAAAGATAGGCGCTACCTCCCTGGCCGCATCTTCTGCTGCCCGATTGATCCTTAGAATAACATCTTCGACAAGCTGAGTACCCCCGGGTATCCTCGATATATTGTCAATTATAACTCTTGCCTCATCCGGAAGTAATATCTTCACCAGTTCATCACCATAATATCCGTTCTCAAGAGCAAGCCGCCGGGCTGAGTTTTGCGCTCCGGTGCTGAGAGCTTCTTTTAATCCGCCGATAACTTCAGCTTCTGTCAGTGGTCCGCTTCCAACAGTCTCAAGAACCTTCATAAGTTCAGCACATGAGGTAAGGATCAAAATGATTGTAGCAAACAACACTATCCTTGTCTTCATATCAATGTTTTTTTTGCAAGATACAAAATATAAAAATTCAGCATTGACCAAAGAAGAAGACATGAAAGATTTTACCGGTAAATCCTGTCAGTCAGAACCACGGAATACAAATTAACTTATAAATCACATTCTTGAAGTGAACAGGCTTTGTGCAATAATCAGATCCTCCGGGTTTGTTAACTTAATGTTTTCCCTGTTTCCTTCGACAAGGTTTATCGTCTCGCCCAATTTCTCGAGAACAGTGGCATCATCAGTGAATTCGGGCAGATAATCCTGCTGATATGCTTTTTTAATCAGGTCGGTCCTGAAAACCTGCGGGGTCTGTATAAGCTTAATCTGCATCCTGTCGACCGGAGCATTGCTGCCATGGGTTACAATCCTAAGCGTATCTGCAGGTGATATAACAGGAATAGCATTACCCAATTTTTCAGCAGTTTCGAAACATCTTTTTATTGTATCAATACTCACCAAAGGTCTGACTCCGTCATGGATAGCCACAAGTCCCTGTGAATCTATTGCTTCCAGTCCATTCTTCACAGAGAAAAACCTGGCTTCCCCTCCCTTCACTATTTCATGTGGAATATTGAATGAATACTTCAACTGCAGTTCATCCCAGAGCATCAGCTGATCGCCGGGCAGCACAATAATGAACTTCACCGATTTGTCATAAGTGAAAAATCTTTCGATGGTATGCATCAATACCGGTTTACCGGCAATTTCAAGATACTGCTTGGGAATATCAGTGCCCATGCGACTGCCGCGGCCTCCGGCAACTATCAAGGCATAAAGCTTCATGGCAAATCAGGTTATCAGTTTAAAGCAGGATCACTGACCGAAGCCCGGGATCGAATTTTCAGCTTGTTTCAATCCTTTGTATAAAGGAATCTCCTGATGCTCCTTTTGGGTGTTTTGGCAAATTCCTCAGGATGTATCCTGAACTTGGTTACAACCATATAGTCAGGAACCTTTTCATTGACAGCTTTTCTTGTTTTCTCAAGGATCTGTACAAGTTGCTCTTCTGAGATATTGTCCTTTTTCATCATCTCTTGATCAGGAAAGATCAAACCTATAAGTTTATTATCTTCAAGAATTACCAGGGACTCGGCAATGTAGTCCATGTTATTTATTATTGCCTCAATCTCTTCAGGGAATATGTTCTTTCCTGAAGGACCCAGGATCATGACCTTGCTTCTGCCCTTTATAAAAATGTTGCCTTCCTTATCAATCACTCCAAGGTCGCCTGTATGCATCCATCCTTTATCATCAATTATTTCCTTAGTGGCCTTTTCATTCTTATAGTAGCCGAGCATGACATTATCGCCCCTCAGAATTATCTCCCCTATCTCTTTTTCCGGATTTGAAGAATCTATTGTAACTTCAAGAGTATCAACAGCTTTTCCTGAGGCACCAAGCTTTGTCGTATCCCATGATGAGTAGCTTATAAGGGGACCACATTCAGTCATCCCATAGCCAACGGTGAACTCGAAGCCAATTTTTCTGAAAAACTTTTCAGCTTCAGGATTTAAAGCTGCACCACCAATAACAACCTCCTTAAATCTGCCTCCGAATGAATCAGTCAGCTTAGCTTTAATTTTTTTATGAATAATCGTTTTTAAACCCGGAATTGCAAGCAGCACATTCATGTGAGGTTTTCGGATCACGGGCAGTATCTGTTTCTTGAATATCTTTTCTATGACAAGAGGCACTGATAAAATAAGCCTTGGCCTTATCTCCTTGAAAGCCTGAAGAATGATCTGAGGTGACGGGGTTTTTGAGAGAATCGTGATATGACATCCGAAAGTGAAAGGGAAAAGAAATTCAAAGGCACATCCATAAGTATGGGCCAAAGGTAAAAATGACACAAGCGGATCACCTGATTTAAGCGGCATATGTTCCTGGGCAAATTTAATGTTTGCAGCAAGACTCCTGTGCGGTATCATAACCCCTTTTGAGAATCCTGTTGTTCCGCCTGTATAGCTTATTACTGCAAGCTTGTCGTTTGAAATATCCGAGAATCTGATATGTTCAGGTTTTATTTCCGGCCAGGTTCGCGTGAATTTCTCATTTAGCTGCGAATATATCTCCTTTACCCGGGCATCTGAATCAAGCAATGAAAAATCATCAAGAGAAATTACACCCATTATTGAAGGTGTTTTGATGTTCCTGATCGTTTCGAAGATCTTTTCATCAGCGAACATCAGTTTTGAATCCGAATGATTAATAAGATTGACAAGATCATCGGGTTTGAAATCGGGCAGAATAGGTACAATAACTGCCCCGTAGGTAAGAACAGAAAGATACATTGCACACCAGTTTGCCGAATTCCTGCCGATAAGTGCAATTTTATCCCCTTCAGCTATGCCTACATCTTTAAAGAATAATTGATACTTAAGCATCAATGCGGCTATTTCTTTATAGGTGTAGCCCTTTTCCCTGTAGTTTGACAAAGCTTCAATGTCCCAGTTCTGCCTGATGCTTTGTTCTATATACCCTATTATCCGTTCCTTTATCATGGGTTATGGTTTTAGTTAATCACAACAAAATTACAATATGGCGATCAAATATAGCAAGTTTATCCCTGTCTTTTAGCAAATAACTGATTCATAAAGATTTCTTAGATGAAGTACATCAGCAGGATAGCCAGGACCGAAATAATGTTTACGACTGTGAAGAAATAGTTGTATCCCTCGCGCTTTTTACTGAAATGTCCAAGTTTGCGGGCAAGTATCCCGATCGTGGGGGCAAAAAGGACTATCAGAAAGGCAAAGAACTCCACACCAAAAAATACCTGTTCCAGACCTCCCTTGACAAGGGCTGAAAAATATACAACTATAAGAAGTACAAGTAAATAGAAAAGATAGCTGATCTTCAGCAATAATGTTGATACAAGTCTTCGTTTATGAAGCTGATGTGGTTTCAGGTATGCATAGGCAAGTGCAAAAATGATTATAATGAATACAACTCCCAGGATATGATTCAGTATTTCGTTGAAATTTGCCATTACTTCCTCATTTTATTTACCATTCCTTTTTCATTTCGGCCCATACAAGGGAACTGGCACCAAGCACCGCGGCATTCCTGGCGCTCAGCTCGGATGGAAGCAGTTTAACCTTCCCCCTGTAAATATCAAGAAGATTTTCCTCCATTGATCTCCTTGCAGGTTCAAAAATAAGATCCTCCGCCAAAGCAAGACCGCCAAATAAAAAGACAGCTTCAGGGTTTGTGTGTGCCACAACATCAGCTAGCTTGAACCCAAGCATCATACCTGTATGCTCAAATGCCCTTATTGCAAGGGGATCTCCCTGTTTTGCTGCATCGTGTATAATTTTTGCATCAAGTTCTTCAAAGCTGTACTTCCTTAATTTGCTTGGTTGCATACTGTCTGCCATGATCTTCAGAAGTGTCCTCTTCAGTCCGGTTGCTGAAACATAGGTCTCCAGACATCCTTTTTTCCCGCATCCGCATTCCCTGTTTGAGGGTCCGGGGCGAATGGCAGTATGCCCGATCTCTCCTGCAAATCCATCATGGCCGTATACAAGTTTGCCGCCAACAACAAAACCGCTGCCAAGGCCTGTTCCAAGGGTAATCACAACGAAATCCTTCATACCCCTTGCTCCGCCGTAGATCATTTCACCAACAGCTGCGGCATTTGCATCATTTGTTACAATAACCGGAAGATTCGTATGCCTGTGAAACAGGTCGGAGACAGGAAGGATCCCTTTCCAGGGTAAACCTGCAGCGTTCTCTATTGTCCCCCTGTTTATGTTTCCCATAGGGGCTCCTATACCATAGCCTTTGATCATTATCCCCTGCCCTGCTCTCTGACCTGTGTCAAGTATCCTCTTGTGCAATTCTGTGATAAATACTTCTATTTCATCAAATTGATTTGTTGCAACAGCATCCCCTGCAAGGATGTTCCCCTGCCTGTCAACAATCCCAAACACTGTATTTGTCCCTCCAATATCAATGCCGACAGCTGCCTCTGTTGCTCCCATTCGATTTATAGAAATAATGATCGTATTATTACACCGGACCTTATGTTTTAAGTACTATTCCGGGACGTATTCGTTACCAACCTTCCTGGCCCTCCTGGGATGATCAAGGTCAATACCGAGAGCAACACCCGTTTCGACAAGTACATTCCAGCCGGCTGTCAGCTGAAGATACTCTGCATACTGATCACTTTGGGGGATCACTATTGTCGGGAACATAGTTTTCTGCGAAGAGATGGCTATTATCTTTATGCCAACATTCTTAACAAGACATTCAAAGAATTTATCCTGGTCAACATCGAAGGGATCAACCCAGATAAGGACTTCATTCTTATCCATTACCTCCTCTATCCCGTGCAATGCATAAGTACCCTCGAGAAAATCAGATTTCTTCCTTGTTATCTCATTTGTTTTAAGTGCCAGTTCAGCTGCAACACCATTATCTCTTCCTGCCCAGTAAAGAACATCGGCATTTTTAATAACATCTATTACTTCCTTATCTATTTCAGCAGTAAGCACCTCTTCGGTCTTGTCGGCTAACGCCTTTAATCCTTCCATTTTCTCACCACGCATGTTCCTGAGGAGAGAATCATAGAAAAGACCCTGTTCAATAACTGATTTTGTTGCGGCAACCGCATCTTCCTTCCCGCAGGAAAGGACATGGGTATCAGTGGCAAACTCTTCAAGCTTGGTGTTCCTGTTAGCTGTAAGTCCGTATATTGCTTTATGATTCTTGTCTTTAAGGATCTTAACAAGACGGATAACCTCTTTTGTCTGTCCTGAATTTGAAGCTGTAAAAACAGAAAAATCATCAAGGTTGTATTCCCTTGCCTGGGTACATCCCTCAGTAATTACAGGAAGCAGAAATTGCTTCTTAAAATTGGAATAGATAGCCCTTTTAGCCGGAAATAACCTGCTGCTTCCCTCTCCGGTCATGAAAAGACCTTTTCGTTTTTTAATATTACTGACAAAGCGTTCAGAGACTGCCGGATCAAACGATCTGATTATTCCGGGGGTTTCCATCATTTCCCTTACAAGGGCGAATTTGCTGTAGCGGTTTTCTGTTAAGTTCATATAAATGTTTTTAAGAATTAGGGACTTAAATTTAGTTATTTTTTAATATAGAATTTTATCGTGATTTTTTGTTCCAAATAAGAGCTGCCGAGCCAAGGACAGCAGCATTATTTTCCGGTATCCCCGAGGGTAATACCTTTACTGTTCCCCTGAATATTGGCATGATTTTCAGGTCAACATATTTTCTGACAGGATCAGAGAGCATCTCTCCTGCCCTTGCAAGTCCGCCGAAGAGGAATACTGCTTCGGGGCTCGAGAACACTACAGCATTAGCTATCCCCGCTGCAAGCTTTTCAGCTGTAAAATCCATTGCTTCAAGGGCCAGGCTGTCTTTTAAAACAGCTGCTTCAGCTATCTTTTTTGATGTGAGTTCCGAAGGGGCTATCCCTCTTAGTATACTATCTTCTCTCCTGTCACTCAGGAGAAACAGCACTGTCTTAACAAGTCCTGTGGCTGAGGCATAAGTCTCAAGACAGCCTCTTTGCCCGCAGCCGCATTGACGTCCGTCAGGCACGACAACGGAATGACCCAGTTCACCTGCAAACCCGGTATGACCGTAAACAATCTCTCCGTTTATCACAATTCCACTGCCAAGACCCGTTCCGAGGGTCAGGACAATAAAGTCTTTCATACCCCTGGCTGCTCCAAATATCATCTCACCCATGGCAGCTGCATTGGCATCATTAGTCATCAGAACAGGTACATCGATCTTCTCCCTTAAGAGAGAAGCAAATGGGATGATACCGTTCCAGGCCAGGTTCGGTGCAAGCTCTATTGTACCTCTGTAGTAATTTGCATTGGGAGCCCCGATGCCGATACCAAGAAGCTGAAGGCCTTTTTCCTTCGACAGCATCCTGTTTACTGATGCCGCAAGAGCTGATATAAAGTCATTAACATCCGGATAATCTGTAGTTTTAAGCTCCTCCAAAGCTATTATATTGCCGGTCCTGTCGACCAGGCCTGATATAGTGTTTGTCCCACCGATATCAACACCTGCCACTACTTCTTTCATCTGCAATTAAAATTAGTGTTTATCTTCTTGTCCGGGATAAGTCGCTTGTATTCCTGAATTTCTTGACATGCATCCCGCTTACATCCCAGAATAATTCATTTTCCCAGTTTTCTTTTATCTCAATCTCCATCGGCATGAATGAGACAGGTTCCGGCTGCCTTCCTTGCTCAAAATCACCCGTTGTCCATTTCCCGTCACCGTTAAGATCATAGATTATCTTAAGCCTGTACATCCCCTTTTCGAGGTAGGGAAATTCTGCCTTCCCGTCCTGATCCATAAGGATTTCTCTCATTAGCTTCTCATCAGAAGATAACAGTTGAATGATCCTTTTCCCCTTATAATTACTGATATTCACAATAAGTTTTCCGAAAGTTGATTTATCCCTAATACTGAATTTTATCCCTGTTGAATCATTCCTTGCACCGTAAATGTCGCCAAAGGCTCCGGAATCAGTAATCAGAAGATAATTCTCACCCTGCAAAAAGCCTGCATCAAGCAATATTCTGCAGGAATTGATGCTGTCCGGCGTCAGTTTAAAGCTTACCCTGTATCTCTCCTTGTCTGTCAGCCTGTAGAGCATTATTCCTGATGTATCGGGTTCCCTGAAAGGGGTCTGAGACAGAAAGGATATTGTCTGGCCGGGAATAAGCTTCCCTGACGATGCTGAGGAGATCACCCTGTATGGTTCGGGTTTTCGCGTTCCCCTTGTTGCCCTGGGAGCCAGGAATCTCATAAGTGTTGTATCCTCTTTGATTATAATTGCACCTGTGGAATCTGTGAAGGGATACCTGATCAGCGCGTTTAGAACAGGTTGAGAATAGAGAGAAGTGTCTTTCAGCCATATCAAAAGGGTATCCCTGCCCCGGCTCCTTTCTGTCAGCCAGCTGCTTTCTTCCGTACCCGGTAATGAAAAACTGAATTCCAATGAATCCGGTGGCAATGAAAGAGTGAAGATCAGCTTATTTGCCTGCTGACGGGAAGATGAAGTAAGGTAGTAATTCTTCTTAATTGGTTTGAAAAGAAAGAGTTTGTATTCGCCCTTGAGGATAACCGTATCAGCAAGGGTGGATTGCAGGGATTTCATTCCCGGGATGTCTTTATTTTCAGGCAAAAAATCCTTGTCCGGGGAAATATGAACAAGTGAATCGCGGAAAGCAAGCTCTTCATCGGGAAGATTATAGTTCTTGGTGTTATCAGCATCTATCAGGGCAAAAATCCTGTATATGCCTTCCTTTATATTATCGATCCTGAAATATCCGTTCTTATCAGCTTTTGAGATATAGTCAGGTATCTTTTTAGTGAAAGCTGAATCCGTCAGATCGCTGTAAAGCATCACCAGCGTATTTTCCGGAGGATTAAGATCAGAAGCATTAAGCACATTGCCTGTAAGTGAAAGTGAATCAATCACAGGACCAGTTGAGAACACAAAGCTGTAATTGCCGATAGGGTTCCCTTCATTCAGATCCCTGATAGCATCCTGAAAATAAAAAGTATAGGTTGTGCTGTCTCTCAGCGCTTCATCATATTCAACAACAAGGTTTTTACCCCTGACTGAAATCTCAGGTCTCTTCTGCATAGGCGGCGAAACCATGAACTTATCATTTACATCCCTGAGTTCAATGTATTCATTAAATGTTACTTCAAACCTCTTCCCCGGGAAGTTCTTTGCACCGGATACCGGTTCGCTTTTAACAACTACAGGAGGAATAACATCTTTTGGCCCGCCGGCAGGGGAGCTTATCTTTGCGCAGGCTGAGATCAATATGAATCCAAGGATTACAGAATATGATAGTCTGAAATAGCTCGCTCTGGTCATCCCGGCCTTTATTTTGAGTTACAAACTTACATCATTTTTTTAATGAGATCCTTATTTTGTCTCTAAATCGAAATGAATAATGACAATTGAAGACAGGCAATAATTTTTATTTTCTAACTTTGGACTTAATAATAACATGTATGTTATGCATTTATATGTAATACCCTGGGATGTCAACCCGGAGATCTTCCGGATCGGTTCCTTTGCAATAAGATGGTATGGCCTGTTGTTCGCCTCATCATTCCTTTTTGGATATATAATAATGCTCAGGATCTTCCGTAATGAAAATCTGACTGAGGCTTTGCTTGATAAACTTACAATCTACATGGCTGTAGGTACTATCGTCGGAGCCCGTCTCGGACATTGTTTCTTTTATGAACCTGCCTATTACCTTGCACACCCTCTTGAGATCTTCATGACATGGCGCGGAGGCCTCGCCAGTCATGGGGCCGCGATAGGCATTCTCACAGCAATATGGCTCTTCTGCCGAAAGGAAAAGAAAGAGTATACATGGGTACTCGACAGGATAGCTATAGTTGTTGCCCTATCAGGTGTCTTTATCAGGATGGGGAACCTTATGAATTCCGAAATATATGGTGTTGAAACGACTGTCCCCTGGGGCTTCGTATTCCTTCGTAACGGAGAGACTGCACCCAAGCACCCGACACAGATTTATGAAGCGCTTGCCTACCTGGCTATTTTCCTGATCTTGCTCCGGATATACTGGCACAGGAAGGGTGAGCATATCCAGGGTACACTGATAAGCCTTACCTGTATTCTCATATTTGTAGCCCGCTTCTTTATTGAATTCCTTAAAGAAGACCAGGTTGATTTTGAGGCAACAATGAAACTCAATATGGGCCAGATATTAAGCATACCTTTTATTCTCCTGGGAGGCTTATGGCTCTTTTACAGTCTCAAAAAAAAGAAAAGAGCTGTTATTAAAAGGAAATGATTTTAAGTTAAGGGATGAGGCTGTTAACCGCAAAATTTTAGCTAAGGATCATTTTCGAACAATACCGTAGAAAAGGACGTCGAGGATACCGTTAAGCCTCTGTTCAATATCAACTTCTTTCTTTTTCCAGAAAAGCGGTACCTCCAGACCTTTAAGCGCTGTCTGCACGGCAAGTGCCGTGAATTCGCTGTTTTTTACTGAAAATACTTTCTTCCTGGCTCCGTCGTAAAGAATTAGTCTTAATATTGCCAGTTCCTCCCGGTCATATTTCGTCCTTATTGTCTCGACAAAATCAAAGTGATCGAGGTTCTTATCGAAAATTGCATTATAGTAATTCGATAGTTTTTCGAACGCTTTCATCCTTACAAAAACATAATTTCTCATTTTTTCAATGGGGGAAGCGACAGATTTGATAGCCTTAGTAAGCTCATTCCTAAGTATATTGGCCTCATTTAATACTACAGCCTCAAATATCTCCTCCTTGCCGGGGAAATAGTAATAAATTGAACTTTTACCCATTTTAAGAGCCTTTGATATCTCATCCATAGTGGTCTTTCTGAAACCATAACGGCTGAATATCTGCCCTGCAGTAACTATTATCTTCTTCCTAAATTCTTCTTTATTAACCATATACATCCAATTACAAAGCGGACATCCTATTATCTGCAAATTTACAACATAAATTTTTGTACACAAAATTTTCGAATAATCTGGTCGATTATTCGAATACTCCTGCCTGACCTCTTAATATAAGCATGATCATATTCTCTATCCCGGATAATATTTCCGGAATTTTGTAATTTTAAACCTGTGTATTATTAATAGAAAGAACATAATCAAGTGTTTGTCAGAGGGAAAAATTATCAGAGTATCTGGGTCGATGAATCTGATCCAACTTTAGTAAGGGTTGTCGATCAGCAAAAGCTGCCTTTCTCTTTTGAGATAAGGGATCTAACTACCGTGGATGATGTATACCTTGCAATAAGTGATATGACAATCCGTGGAGCCCCTCTTATTGGCGCTGCCGGAGCATTCGGTATCTATCTTGCGACTCGCGAGATTACTCCGGCAGTTAACCCGCGTCATCATCTTGAAAATGCATCAAAATATCTTACATCATGCCGGCCAACTGCTGTCAATCTTGCCTGGGCTGTTAAGTATATGATGCAAAGTCTTGAAAATGTCGCGGAAGAGGATCTGTCTTCTTCAGCTCTAAAAACTGCACGGGAGATATGTGATATTGAAATTGAGAACTGCAAATCAATAGGCAATTACGGATTAACCCTTCTTGAGAATATAAGCAAATCAAAGCAAGGTGCCCCCGTCAACATACTCACTCATTGTAATGCCGGATGGCTGGCCTGCATCGATTATGGTACTGCTACTGCTCCTGTCTACCTTGCACATGATGCCGGTATACCTGTTCATGTCTGGGTCGATGAAACGCGTCCCAGAAACCAGGGTGCAAGATTAACAGCCTGGGAACTTGAGCAGGCCGGAGTCCCTTATACACTTATAACTGATAATACGGGTGGTCATCTTATGCAACATGGAATGGTTGACATCGTTATTGTCGGGTGCGACAGGGCTTCAAAAAAAGGTGATGTCGCCAACAAGATAGGTACTTATCTTAAAGCTTTGGCTGCCAGGGATAACGGAATACCATTCTATGTAGCGCTTCCAACAACTTCAATCGACCTGAGTATTTCAGATGCATTTTCGGAGATACCTGTTGAGGAACGAGACACTGAGGAGGTGACATCAGTATCAGGCTTTTCAGGCGGAGAAATAAAGAGTGTAAGAATTTGCCCTGAAAAGGCTGAAGCAGCTAATTACGGATTTGATATAACGCCAGCCAGGCTGATAAGCGCACTGATAACAGAAAAAGGGATAATAAAACCTGAAGAATCGGAAATAAAAAGATTATTTTCACAAATAAAATAAGATAATGGAAGGGGTTGTTAAATTCAACTGTCACTGGACCCAGTCGGGACCTGTTATCACTGACGAACAGTATGAGATAATAAATTACTGGCGGGAGATACTTTATAATATGGATCTTATCGGGGCTTATGAGAACGGTATTGGATTCGGGAACATAAGCATGAGGATAAGAGGAGGTAACCAGTTCATGATTACAGCATCGGCAACAGGTGAGATACCCGAACTTGAACCCGGACATTATGTTAAGGTGAATTCTTTCAACATAGATGACAATGCGGTTCAATGCATCGGTCCGCTGAAGGCATCGTCGGAATCCCTCACTCATGCGGCGATCTATCTCGCCGATCCCGGAGCAAATGCAATAGTGCATGTTCACAATATTGACCTGTGGAATGAGATAATCTATAAGGTCCCGACAACAAATCCTGCTATGGATTACGGTACAACGGGCCTGGCAAAAGATATTTTCAGGCTTTTCAGCGATTCAGATGTTTTTGAAAAGAGGATAATTGTTATGGCCGGAGACAGAGCCGGCATACTTACTTTCGGACATGACATGGATGAAGCCGTGAATGTACTTATGCAGTATCTCAAAAAGAAATGATTCTTAAGACCTTAATAAAGTGAAAAGTACTGTGCTTATCTGATACTGTTTATCCCCTTAAATCATTTTTAATACAAACCCTTCGCAATATTCGCGCAAAGAGTACTTATTTAGCGTTTTAATTTTTTATGACAGGCTGGAAAAGAGTATTCGGGATCATTTGGACAGGGCAGCTGATATCTACTCTTAGCAGCGCCATTGTCGGATATGCTGTTGTCTTCTGGCTGAGTATGGAAACAAAATCCGCAGAGGTCCTGGCTTATGCAACTATTGCAGCTTTATTGCCTCAGCTTGTGGTTGGTCCACTGACCGGAGTATTCATAGACAGATGGGACAGAAGAAGAACAATGATCATAGCCGATATTTTCATTGCTGTCTGCTCATTTATAATGGCCCTTATGTTCCTGAAGGGGAACGTAAAAATTTCTTTTGTATATCTCTTACTCGTCATGCGCTCTCTGGGCAGTGCGTTTCATGTTCCGGCAATGCAGGCTTCAGTGCCTCTCCTTGCTCCTGAAGCTGAATTAATGAGGATATCAGGTGTTAACCAGGTTATCCAGTCTGTAAGTACAATCGCCGGTCCGGCCCTGGCCGCACTTATGATCAGCCTGCTCGACATGACATGGGTGCTGATGGCAGATGTTTTTGGTGCCCTTATTGCCTGTGTTTCACTCCTTATGGTTAGTATTCCAAATCCGGTAAAGAAAGAAGGCGCTCCTGAACCTCACGTCTTAAGGGAACTGAAAGAAGGATTGCATGAAATATATATCCGGCCCGGATTATTATGGCTTTTTATTGTTATCGTCCTTGCCCATTTCTTTATTATGCCTGTAGCTGCCCTCTTTCCGCTGATGACAATCAATCACTTTAATGGCGGGACATATCAGATGAGCATTGTTGAAGTTGCATGGGGCCTCGGAATGCTTGCCGGCGGGGCCTTACTGGGAATTAAGAAAGTTAAGATAAGCGAGATACTTATAATCAATGCAATGTTCCTGATACTGGGACTCACATTTCTATTCTCGGGCCTCCTGCCCGAATCTGGCTTCTGGTATTTTGCAGGCCTGACGCTTGTTGGTGGTATTACAATGGCTTTATTCTCGGCTGCATTTACAGTTGTCATACAGACTAGCGTTGATACTGCAGTGATGGGGCGCGTATTTTCCATCTATGGCAGCATCACTCTTCTCCCATCAATTTTCGGACTGCTGCAGACAGGTTATATTGCTGATGCCATAGGCGTCCCCAACGCGTTTATAATATGCGGCAGCGCCCTTACCCTCCTGGGAGCTGTCGCATTCTACATCCCCGCACTGAAAGCAATGGCTGTAAAAACTGTGCCCGGAATGGATTTAAACAAGAAATTTTGATAAATTTATTTGATTTTCAAAATCACGAATTCAATATAAACTGCAAATGAAAAAAATAACAGTATTATTAGTTTCATTATTCATTTTTAGCGGCATCTCAGCGCAGAAGCCGCCATTCTATAAGAATTTTACAGTCTCGGCATACGCCAGAGCCTACGAAGTAAGGGATATGGCCGACCAGAAAAAGCTTCAGGAGACATGGGACCTCATCAGCCGGCAGGTAAAGATTGATAAGATATATCTCGAAACCCACCGCGACAAACTGATCGTCGACGAAAAGACCCTCGCCTCAGCGATTAAATTCTTCAGATCAAAAGGGTTGAAGGTTGCCGGAGGCATAACCTATACCATTGACGAGAGCAACAATTTTGAGACCTTCTGCTATTCCAATCCCGAACACAGGGCAATGGCAAAAGAGATAGCCGAATATACAGCGAAGCATTTTGATGAATTTATTCTTGACGACTTTTTCTTCACATCCTGCAAATGCGATCTGTGTATCAAGGCAAAGGGCGATATGAGCTGGACAGATTTCCGTCTTAAGCTGATGACTGATGCTGCCCGTGATCTTATAATAAACCCTGCAAAAGCAGTCAATCCGAAAGTGAAGATCGTTATAAAATATCCCAACTGGTATGAGCATTTCCAGGGACTGGGATTCAATCTCGAAGACGAACCAAAAATGTTTGACGGGATATATACGGGCACCGAGACCCGTGATGCTGTCAGTTCCGATCAGCACCTTCAGCAATATGAAAGTTACCTGATCTTCAGGTATTTTGAGAATATTGCCCCGGGACGCAATGGAGGCGGCTGGGTAGATTCAGGCGGTGCTTCCTATCTTGACCGTTACACGGAGCAATTCTGGCTGACACTTTTTGCAAAGGCTCCTGAGATAACAATGTTCGATTGGAGGCAGCTTCAATCTGCCGTACGTCCAGGACAGAGAGGAGCCTGGCAGGGAACAGGCACAAGCTTCGACTTCGATGAGATGATGAAACCTTATAAGCTGGCTGATGGCACTGAGGTAAAACCTTCAACTATAGCCAGGGCAGCCGCAGTAACATTTGAGAACGTAGATAAATTCATCGGACAGCTCGGGAATCCGGTCGGACTGAAAAGTTACCGGCCTTATCATGCCACGGGGGAGGATTTTCTCCAGAATTATCTGGGAATGATAGGCATCCCGATGGATCTGGTTCCGGAGTTTCCTGACGATGGCAAGATGATATTGCTCACTGAATCGGCCAAATATGACCCGGCAATAGTTCAAAAGATAAGGCAGCGTATACAGTCGGGTAAAAATGTGATGATCACATCCGGTTTGCTGAGGGCTCTTCAGGGAAAGGGCATAGAAGATATAGCTGAGATTACATATACCGACAGGAAAGCGCTTGTAAGTGAATTCAAGGCCGGATGGGGCCGGATGCTTAAGTCATCTCAGGAGATCCTGATCCCTCAGATCAATTATCTGACGAATGATTCCTGGGAAGAGGTGTCTGCCATTAAGGGCGTAACAGGCTGGCCGCTTTTGCATCGTGCTCAGTATTCAAAAGGATATCTTTATGTTCTTACAATACCTGAAAACTTCTCAGATCTGTACCAGTATCCGCCTGAAGTGCTTAACCGTATACGCAGTGTGGCTTCACAGGGAATGAATGTGCGTCTTGAAGGTCCTTCGAATGTCAGTCTTTTCCTGTACGATAACGGGACATTCATAGTGGAATCATTTCTTCCGGAGCCTGTAAAAGTTAAGGTTATTACAAGCGGTACTGCGGGCAGCATTGAGGACCTGCTTTCAGGAGAAACGATTAAAGGGGCTGCTGTTCAGGCTTTTATGGCAAGGAACAGGCAGGCTGAACCCGAGCACAGTTATGAGATAACGATAAAGCCCCATTCTTACAGGGTTTTCCGGATAACAGGTTCAAAATAGGATAGTTTCTGCGAAGATTAACCTTGTATCACAAACGAGAATTAAGTGTTTTTGGATAATTCCTTACAAATAATTAATATTGCAGTCCGGTAAAAACCGGTTGCAGGGCCCATAGCTCAGATGGTTAGAGCACCTGACTCATAATCAGGGGGTCGTTGGTTCGATCCCAACTGGGCCCACTTCAAAATCAGACACTTACAAAAAGTGTCTTTTTTTTTAAGCCAGGTTTACGCCAGTTTTTGGACAAG
>JAEAME010001437.1_pt1 | contig 16678 bp, 20 predicted proteins | sample 8958731 | NCBI WGS metagenome assembly JAEAME01 (sample SAMN16933194, study PRJNA681113) | bioreactor sludge metagenome | isolation source: anerobic bioreactor sludge (Control) | place: India:Bengaluru | collected 2018-10-24 | reverse complement strand
TTAGTAGGATCTTTAGAGTAATTTAGCATATTTAAGTATGCGTTTGATTCTTTGAATTTTTCAGAAAATCTATACGATATTTTTGTTTTTATACTACTTTCAAACTTCAAAAGCTCTTTAAGGAGTATATTTCTTAAATCTCGATCAAAACAATATAGGGCATAGATCTCTTCAAAACATGCTCCTTTTATAAACTTTTCAGGAGAAATAGGGATGTTGTTTTGGTCCTTAATTAAAAACAAGTCTTTATATCCGTTTATCATGGCATAATAATTTTCTTGCTCCAAAATTCGCATTGCTTTTGATCCATTATTGACTGTAAGTCCTCTATCACGCAAAATTTTAAGTTGCTGCCTGTATGTTTTAAAAGGTTTCGTATGTATCTCCTCCATAAATTTAGCCCAGTCCTCGTAAGGAACATGGGCTTGATCAGTAAGGTCATTATAATATATGCTGAACAGCTTGTCAACATACAATTTTATTATAACCAATTTTTAAATAATTAATCTTTAAAGTTTAATAATTTTATAAATTGTGCAAAAAATAAAAAAGTACCGGAGCACTGAGCCCCGGTATTTTACTTTTACTCTATTCTATTTTCAGTCTTTCCTTTAAGTATCTCTAAAGCATTTTTTAATTTATCGGGCATAGGTACACCCATTAGACCTATGTTCTCAAGGATACTCAAGCCTTCGTTGACCACAAAAGTAAGTATTACCGCATCTCGGACAAACGACCCTTGCCCGGGTAGAAGCCTGTCTACCTGAGCAGCTACAATAACAAGTACAAGTGTAAATACTTTTCTACATAAACCTTTCCAACCTGCACGGCTTTCAAGTGCGCCATTTTCGGTTTTACCGCTCTTTTGAAACACACCGGCTACTACAAGCCCCGTAATATAGTCAACAATGATGAATATTATAAGTACCTGTAATGCCACACCCATGCCTCCAAACGCTGATGCAATGACGGATCCAATTACTCCTAGTATTGCAACAACCATATTTTTAATAACTATTAAGTTTCCCAATTTTATTTCACTCCTTAAATTGATTTTAATATATCTATAGCAGACTTAATCCCCTTAAGTCCGTTAATAGCGCCATTACGTTCCTCGGCCAGCTTCCCCATCTCTAGCTGGATCCTGGCCATCTCCTTCAGATAGTTCTGCTCAGCTTGCTTACTCTTTGCATTATCTGCTCTCAGTTCTTTTATTTCAGCGTATAAATCCCTGTTCAGGCTCTCTATCGTCGCCGGTCCGACTCTGCCGTCTGCCCCTAGTCCGTTCTCCGTCTGGTAGTCACGTATTGCCTTTTGGAGCTCGTCCGTCCATGTACCGTTGATAGGCAAGTCATAGCCGTACTTATACTTAAGTATCTGCTGGAGCTTAGTCACTCTGTCGGCTGGATGCGTATCGGTATTAATAAATTCCTTTTCCCCTAGTATTGGATATCCCATATCATCATCTCCTTGTAATGGATTTCCCAGCATGTCTGTCTGTCCTGATAGCCACGGGTAAGCATCTACCCACTCGCCCGGATATATAAGCTCTACATGAGCATGTGCAGCCGTAGAATGGCCTGTATTACCCATATAACCTAGTACATCACCTGCATGTACAATCTGCCCTAGCTTAAGCGGTATTGAGCCATAGGCCATATGTTTGATGCGTAAAGCTATTAGTTTGCCCTCGATAGTTTTATGCAACGTAACGTAATTACCAGATGAATTTTCTGTACCCTTAATCGTGGAGAGAATTTCCGTTACTTTTGCTCCGTCCATCTCTTTAGGACATATATAAGTTGCAGTTGCACCATCTCTGGTACCGTCTGTACCGCCATGCTTACGACCTTTTAAGCCGTTCGGATCAAATGGTGAAGTTAATCGGAATGAGCCTTTTTCTAAAAATATAGGACATTGCTTATATCCCATGTAGAATTCAGCCATTTGCTTCACCGCCCAATATAGCCTGTACCTGCTCCCTGTACTTGCCTGTCTGTTCTATAGTGATTTTACCTAATCTAACTTGTACTGCTAAAAACTCAATCATACGGCACCCCCTAAAATTATTTCAAGCATTGCTGATTCTAACGCCTGTAGTCTTTCCTCCTGTGTCGGCTCTGATTCGTTCTCTGTTGTTACATTAAAATCTTTATCATCAAGATTTAATTTTTCAATTAGCTTTTCTTTACTTGTCATATCGCATCACTCACCTTTACAATAAATGTTTCCGTACTTGGTAATAATAATCGTGTATCGTCTTGCTGATGAAGTGTTAACGTTCCACCTGCTTCAACCTCAATGAAGTTATCATCAGAAAGAATAGAGGATAAATCGGTTTCGATTGGAGTTTCAAGCTCGTAATAGAGATAAATACCACTCATTGCTGTTTTAAACGCGGTTGCGTCTGTGTAATTAGTGTTTTTGAAAACAAGTGACTTCAGGTTATTTCCCGTATATCTCATGGTCATATTGACAAGGTTTCCCAAACCAACATTGCCGTATGTGTAAACGCTTGTCAATAAATTACCCAATAAAAGGATATCATTAGTGGGTTTTAAATCTGTTATGTTCGATGACATAAAAAGATTTGTAATACTTGCATAATTTGCTGTATAAGTCAAACCCCCTAAATCAACCCTTGCTACCCTCTGCACATACTTCTTGTTCGCAAAATTAACCTCATTATAAACCGTTCCAGCACTCCAACCGTAACCTGTGAGAGATTGTATTTCTGCCGGAATTGTTGTGTCGATTGGTGCTTTGTATGGCGAATATGTGGTTGCAGTTATGTTTTCTTCAAGTTGCGGTTTAAAAACAAGATTATTAACGGTTTTGCCTGAAAAAACAACAATTACAATACGATATGTATACCCTTCTTCGCCTATGATATTAATACCACTGCCTACATCGTTATAAACACCTATATAAACACCGTTCAAAAACTTATCAACATACAACTTATAGGTTGCTGCACTTCCACCAACACAACCTGAAAGAGTATAAGGCACGCCATTTTTAAGACTTAATTCAGAAGTTGCATTGTGTATATTGAATTGTGCGTTTGCTGTTGCTGTTCCGTTGGCTGTTATTGTTCCATCTCCGTTATCGGTAAATGTTATTCCATTTATTACTTTGGTTGCATCAGTGTAAGGATAAGGTATTAAATTCTTTCCCACACTAACAACCTTATCACAATTCCCACTTAAAATACTTCCTGCGTCATAAGCATAATAATCTAAAGGAAACATAGCTTTGAACTGTTCTACCGTTGTTGGCTCGTTACCTGTTCCGAACATTTGTGTGAGGTCAAAAATATAAAATTTTAACGTTATACCATCAAAAACCGTTCCACTCGTCACTCCAAATATTCCTACGTTGGACGTTAGTGATGAATTCGTGTGCGTTATAATTTTGTCATTTTCCTCATACGCTAAATTTATAATAGCATTTGTTGTGCCTATTATGAATGCTACACTGTTTGGATTACTAACTATTTCTTTGCAAACATAATATTTATGATTTTGGATTAAAGATATACCCGAAAAACAATTCGAAAAAGCGTTTGTTATGGTTCCTGAAATATTCCATAATTGATTATTATGTGTTGCAGTTATGCCATTATGTAGGAGGGTTATGTCTCGTATTAACTGATTCCATACAACACTCTTTCCACCAACGCTATCCAATGTTGCATACTTCTGACTTCCTACTGGTACTGTTTTTGCATATGCAACTGCGTTATTAACTTCATCGTTATAAACAATACCCTTACTTGCCATTACAAGGTTATCAAATCTCTTTTGGAGTATGTCATATTCGGATTGATTGACTTTTAAAGGAACTGTATTTTCAAGCGTAGTTATTTTAGGCTCTGCTGTATCAAGCCTTGATTTACTTTCAACTATATCATCTAAAGAACCCTGCATCTCGGTCTTAATATCTTCTGTTGCTTGTTTGACTAAATTCATTTCATCTAATGCTGTGGTTTTTGTGGTATTTACATCGTTAACAGCGTTATCTTTAGCTGTGCCTAATTCGTTTAATGCTCCAGTTTTAGCAAGTCCTATGTCGTTTAATGTGCCTGTTTCTGCATCGTTAATAGCACCTACAGCACCTACTTTTGCGTTATCTATTGCATTTAAAGCACCATTGCCTGCTACATTAATATCACTTAAAGCGCTTGTTCTTGCTGTATCTACATCACCTAATGCACCTGTACGTGCTAAACTTATGGCTTGTAATGCGCCTGTTTCGTCTTGGTCTATGGCTTCTAATGCTTCATTTCCTGCGGTACCGATATCGGTTAACGCATCTGTCTTAGCATCCCCAATTTCTGTTAATGCACTATCTTTTATCTGCTGTGTTTCATCTTTAAAACCCTCTGCACTATTTCTAAATGCAAATGTTTCATCCCTTAATGGTTTTACTGCCAATGCATCCGGCAATATAGCTTCTGATAAATTCTTTGCAGTTAATGCTAGTTCTTCAGCGTTTTTTAATCCGTTTAAGAGATTAGCAAGCGAGGTATACTCACTGCTTGATATAATGTCACCCTGGTCATTAGTCGGATATACTCTTAGGCAGAATATCTGCGAAGTAGTTACCCCTACACTATCTACTACTATCAGCTCACAAGCTACAAGTCCGACAGCAGTATGTACCTGTTCTTCAAGCAATATGTTCACTTGGTTAGTGCCTTCCACCCAGGATACTCCTGTATCTTGACGCTGCACTACTCCGGATCCGTCCGCTTTGGATGCAGCAAACGTTATAGTAGCACCGGCAGCGGGTATATAACTTGTATTATCTGTGTTAAGCAACACAAGCTGCAGTAATACTCCTGATACGTCACTCTGCTTTATCGGAATATATAAGCTTGTGGGTTCGTGCGACATGTATATAGCATATGCTTTATTTGTTGCCATCTGTATCACTCCTTACTAATTGCTTTAGGATCCAGTACTCTTCTCTCGTGAGTGCGTACTCAGTATCTAACTTCTCTGCCTGGTCCTTATCCATCTCAGGGAGATCCGCTGTATCGTAATTGTATAGCTCTGCAAGAGCTTCTCTACCCTCTTCGGTTGGTAGCTTTATATTGCCGTGTTCGTCCTGGATCAGGTTTCCCTTTTCGTCTTTTTCTCCGTATTCTTTTAATATCGAGTCGTTCTCCTGTGAGAAGAATTTCAGCTCTTTTTCAAGAGCGTTTGACAGGTCAAATACGTACCTGTTCATTCCTTTAACACGCTGGTAGGCCATAGTATTTACGGCCTGCCACATCTGATTTAATAGATACATTTTAATTTTCATAGCTTCCTCCTACTTTGCTATTGTTGCAAAAACAACATAACTTGAAGAACTCTTATACCAGCGTAATTCGTACGCCGTAGATGTAGCTACGTATTTAATACATGGATAACCACCAGCGGTATTAAATGAGATCCCATCTAACTCTAAGTGACAGCCAGATGAAGTAAATCCGATAAAACTATTAGTAAGCTTTGTTCCTGAACCATAAAAACCATCAGTATTTATAGTCCATCCTGCCACCGTTCCGCCAGTAGCAGTAAGATTCTTACATGTTACTGCACCCGCTTGCGTAACCTTAAATATCGCATCTATTCTGCTTGGATTGGTAGTATAGTTATTTAACGGCTCACTTGCCCCCGCGTATAAAAACGTAGTACCGCATGATTTTAAGCCGCAGTATTTTTCGTTGAAAAACTCTAGAGCGGAGAAGCCAGTAGCAAATAATCTTTTAACTGTGTTAGATGGTGATCCGTCATCTTGTACAATTCCTATAGTAAAACCGCCTATTGTTCCACCAGTAATATCTGCATTCTTTGCGGTTAGGCTCCCTAAACTGTCCCACGATAGATTTTTTGACTTAAATGAGCCATCAGCCAGGTTAAGTACGGATCCCGCAGTGGGTGTACCCCCCGATTCTGCGTAATTCTCAGACTGCAGTTTTCCGGTCTTGATCATGTCGGCCGTTATTATATTGGCCGATACTAACTTAGCCACTATGGTACCATTAGCTGTCATGCCTGTGTCAGGAGCTCCGGCAACGCCATTGGGGTAGTGCGCATATCCTGCAGCACTCTGTACCCATACTTCTGTAGCAACATCTACATTTTCCTCCGGTCTGAAAGAAAGATACATGCCTTCTATCCATCCGTTTCCGGCTTGTTTATAGAAGGTGTAAGTATTAAAGCTTCTTGCCATTAGGCTTGTTACATCTTCTATCGCGCTTTCAAGGCTTGTCTTGTTCTCGTCAACTTTCATATCGAGCTGCTTAATGCTCTGTCGGATCTGCGCTGTACGGATGCCTGCATCACCTAGATAACTCTTCTGCTCCTGCGTTTTGGTCTTGGCAGAAGACGTGCATTTAATGCCCCCTGTAATGCTAAGAGTGTCAGCCATTAATATAGTGTCGTGTTGCACGTTGTTACGGTCAACCAGTACTATCCTGTCTCCAGGTTGATAGCTTATATCTCCTACCCAGTTAAGACTGTAAGGCCTATAAGTTGTACCAACTACGCGGTTATATACGGCAGTAAGCACAGTGGCTTTGTCTGTAATGTTATTAAGCAAAAAGTTATCCTTAATCTCAAAAGCATTAACATCCGTACCTACAATGCTATCACCGTATATAATGCCCGATATAGGCACCGTAGGCTCGTCTATCTCCATCTTACTGCAGTGGCCTGTAGTTATACTTAATCCGGCCGGCGGAGCTGTAAACCATACAAATTCTATCTGCTCATAGGCATTGAGTCTTACATATGATCCGGCCAACTGTGCTATCCAGCTAAGGACCTGCGAGCTTGTTATGCCGGTGAAGTCCGGAGCCGATGTAACAACTACAGTGCTGTTAGTAAAGGATGTACTCGCAAGGTTAATCCCTGTCTGCGAAGCTATATCCTGCGCGATCTGTGCAAGTGTAACAGGATAAGACGCGCCGCTTATATACGGCTTGTTAAGCCTATACAACGCGTCATATGCTGTAAGCGTTATCGTACTTGTTGGTTTACTGCGCTCTGTGATATAGCCTTTATTGTATGCTAGATTCTCGAATGCTTCTCCTACTTTAAGCCCTATCACGGGAGAGATAGTTGAGCCCTTAAAATCTACACTACCATATAAGTTATCCGGGTTGGCAAAGGTAAGCTCATAGCATACCGGATATACCCCGCCAAGCTCTAAGTTATCACCACAATTAAAATATCTCTCAAACTGTGTTATATCTTGTTTGGAGAGTGTTATTAATTGCGCGCTAGTATCTACCGCACATGTAACGTTAAACTCTCTTTCCGGCTGTCTTATTCGATTTTTAAAGGCAAACGTTGTATTAAACATATAATCACCTATTTTTCCACCACATTAAATGCTAGCCCTTCCCAGAGCCCTTCGTTGTTTTTCCATATCTCTAGTTTAGTTTTACGGTTACCCACATAAAAGGTCTTGGTTACTGTTCCATCTTTCGGATCAGGATATGTAAGGTCAAAATACACGCCACTTTCTACTAAATTAAGTAGTGTGCTTGCGTCCGTATCATTTAAAGGAGGAAACTTCAAATTTAGTTTACGTCTCCTCCTTATTATGTCTTTCCATGTCGTTCCGTCTAGCATCATGCCACTGTCTTCAGAGGATATGTCTTCTACTTCCCAGCCGTATCCGCCTATAGCTGGAGCCGGTATGTCAGTCCCGTTTATTTTAAATAGAGCCATGCCTTACACCCCCAGTATCGGACTGCGTCCGGAAAGGATTGTATCCTGGTTAATCATGTCAACAACATCTTCTTTAATTAACTTTCCATCCAGATATATCTTGTTAATTAGTTGGCATACCCCACCGCCACGACTAGATATCTTGTCGGCCAGTATGTCCATCCAACCTGTGTTGTTTTCAAGTGGTAGCACAGCTTCCCTGCCTGCTTCGCCTATTAGTGCTGTTGTCGGTGCGTCTACAATACCGCCCCTCGCCAACCTTGGTATTTTAGGGGGATCTTTCGGCATAGTTAATTCCCAATCTTGACCGAGTAACTCACCCAGAGCTTCGCCTAATTTGCCTATACCATTAGTTAGACCACTCATAACTTTATAGACACCACTCCACAATAGGTTTAGTCCGTCTATTATAAGATTAATAATCCCTTTAACAATGGAGTACATGCCATCCCATATGCCCTTAAATATCTTTTTTACACCGTTCCAGGCTCTCTCCCAGTCACCGGTAAATACGCCAATGATAAAGTCTAAGATGCCCGTGAGGACATCAAGCACCAGGCCTACAGCATCGGCTATAATGCCGAATGCCGTACTAAAAACTTCTCCGATATAACCTACTACTTTTGCGATCGGAGGCCCAAATTTCTCTACGATGAAATTCACAAAAGGCAACAAATACTTGTTCCAGTATAACTGTATGTACTCGATTAAAGTACCTACAAAATCCGCTATCTTATCGTACAAAGGCTTCAAATGTTCATCCCATAGATTACTTATAGTGCTGCCTATGCTATCAAAAACGGGTTTAAATACATTGTCGTACAGGTTAGCCCATATCTCTCTTAGCCCTTCCTGAAACTCCGAAAAGCCCTCCAGTATACTGGTGCCATGTTCGTCCCATGCAGCTGAGATGCTGTCGAATACATCAGTAGTCGCCGTCTTCATAAACTCCATAGCTGGCATAAATACGTCATCTACTGCTTTGCTTATAAGCCCTAAATTCAGCTTAAAGTTTTTCGCGCCCTCTTTAAGTATGACTGGCATCACCTTTTCAAAAATAGGTGCAAATGTCTTAGTAAACTTGTTAGCGATTGTAGGCACCCAGTCTTTTGTTATGTACTCATACGTGGGCTTCAGGCTCTTAGTTTTAAAGTCTACTACACTCTTACCCACCGTCTTAAATGTGTCTATAATAGGCTGTTTCAGTGATTTTATAGCCGTTCCCCATCCGCTGAATGTTGGTTCTAACAGTTTGTTGATTTCGTCAAATTCCCTTTTAAGGCCACTAAACATTAATCCGAAAGTCTCTTTTATATTATTTGCAACGTTTTGCACTTTAGGAGATATACTCTTAATTTCTCCCGAAGAGCCGCTCGATGGTGCAGAACTAATACCGCTAGTTGTAGTCTCTGCGGATCCGTCCTCTTTCGTCTGGATGATATTTAGCTCATCAAAGCTTGTCGTAGATTTTTTAGCAGCATTAGCTGCTTTTGTTGTCTGATCCGCTAATTCACTTTGTGCATCTGCAGCTTTTTGGGTAGATTTAGCCGTTTCATCAAGCTGTGATGCCTGGCTACTAAATAGTGCCGTCGATAACTGCGCAGTTAAGTTAAAAATCTTGGTAAGCGCTGTTATAATGGTATTAAGTATAGGCAGCAGTGTTTCAAGTATCGGTATAATCGTATTGCCTAGCGCTACTTTTAGATTGTTTAAACTATAACCTATTCTCAGAAGCTGGCCGGAAAAACCGCCAGATACTTTAGCTGCATCTCCTGTCTGAAATTTGGTTTCTTCCATGATTCCTAATACTTCGGCCTGTATTTTTTGCTGTTTAGTAAGGTTGTTGGATGTAGTCCCGATTGACTTTGCATAATCGTCCCACATCTTTGCAACGTTCTTTGTCACGCCGGCATTATCGACTAGGATACTGTTCTCATTTTTTAAGCCTTCCGTTGCGCTTTTAACAGCTTCGCCCATTGTATATGATGCTTGACGTCCAAAAGCAGAACTGTCTTTTAAGGCCTGCATTACTTGCTGTATCTGGCTATCATCATAGCCACGCAAAGCAAGGTTTTTGTATGCAGTAATTGCCTCTGTGGCAGGAATTAATCCATCACTTGTGTAAGAGTCTATAAACCCCTGTGCCTGAGCAAAGCTTCTCCCTTGGCCATCCATAATACTTTTTAACCCGGCCAATGCATTTTTTAGCTCCGTTGCAGCTTGTACAGATTTTTTTCCAAAAGAAACTATTGCAGTTGCCGAAAAGGCAATACCTGCTGCAACCGCTACTCCCTTTAGTGACTTTGTGATTCCACCAAGCCCGGAGCTAAGCTGTTTATGCCCCTGCTTAAAACCGCTCTGATCTATCTTAGTATTTATTATAATACTTCCATCTGCCATTGTTATATCACCCCTTTATGGGTATTAAAAAAAGGAACTACCCGTTCAGCAGTTCCATAAACTTATTCTTAGCTATTTTTTCCTCTTGTGTTTCGACTTTTGGTAGCTCTATTATCTTGTGTATTTTTGTGCAATATTCCCGTTCTTCCTTAGTGAGCTTACCTTTATTTTTGCGAGACCTGAGATCTACAAGCTTTGTAAAGAAGCAGTTTTCAGAAAGATCATTAAACATATAACAGAACTTCCACCAGTGCAGGTACCCGACATTATTTAGATCTACGTTGTGAGTCTGCTGCACTGCACTATAAATGTACCGGGAATCCTTTTCAAAACTGAATACTCTTTCAGTATCAGCTGGTTCTTCCTCGTCTACCTCACCACAGCTTAAGAATAGGAGCGCAAGCTCTAATGCTTTCTGCGTATTTTCTGGTGCATCCTTATAAAGCAGTTCTAGCATTACTGCATATTTTTCTCTCAACGTCAGCTCCGGATCCTCGAATGCCAGAATGATATTTAAGCAGTTTCGGAAGTCCGTGTTAAGCTCATATTCTTCTCCGTCTATCTCGGCTACAGTCGGTAGCTTATCAAGAAGTACGTTCATCGTAATGCAGCTCTCTTCTGTTTTCTGTCGCTTGTATACTTAGCTATTTTTTCAGATCTGACTTTCTGTATAAATGGTATAATGCCATCAAAGAACTCTGGGAACATATCCAATGTGTTAACATTGCCGAAGACTGTGTTGCTTGTACCTGCGCCGAATACACCGTCTAATTTATCACGTAAGTATTGGCATACTTCTCTTGTAAAACCAATACGTTGTTTCATATTTTTATAAATTCCGTTTTCGTCCAATTCCGTTTCTTCCTCAATCCCGTTGGCCTTTGCTTCAAACTCTTTAGATTTTTTCTCGAACTCTGATATTAGATCATAAAAGCTTTCCACAAATCCTAAGTCGTTAGGATTAAATGCTATTTCTCTGCTTGGGTCATTGTTTATAGTTAATCTTATTTCGCCTGTATTTATATTAAGATTCATAGTATCCTCCTCTTTATAAAAAACAAACCCGCCTTATAAGGGGCGGGAAGTTATTAGGCCACAGCTGTAAAAGTTTTTGTTACCGGATCAAAGGTGCCGTGTGTCTTTTTTCCCGTCCAATGGATATTAAAAGGAATATCCAAGCCGGATGAGTTACCACCATATGACTGTACTGCAACAACAGCTTTTTGCGTCCATGCTGCGTAAACTGTAGTGATATCAGGTTCTACACCTGAGGTCGTCGCGTCAAACACATTTACGCATAGAAAATCTTTCTCAACTTCCGAAAGGGTCTTTTCATCCCTTACTACTTCATACAGCCATTTAGCCAATTTGCTCTCTTTTTTTGCCCTCATAGGGGTTACATCCGTCTGCACTTCATATCTATCAAGTGTGGTTGTCGTATTCCCAGTAACATCAGTTACAGTTTCTACATTAGGGTTCATGTTCAGCATCATCTCTTCGACTTTATCACCTATGAGCTCCCACTCCTTTGTTTCTGCGCCTACATCCGCAAATGTCATAAAATCTGAACGTTTTATATATCCTTCACCTGTTATGGCCATAAATTACACTCTCCTTTTTACAAAAATAAATTGTATCTGCACCTGATAAGTACCGGTACCGTCTTCTGCTATGTCAAACAACATAGCATTACTTACTTGTATTTCTTCCGGTTCATAGCCGGCAGGAAGTACAGGCAAGTCCTTATTGTCGTTTTTATCTTCTATCCATTCGGTTAAACTTTCTAAAAAGTCGTAATTCTCCTGGCGATCTACTTCATTCGCAGCAGCCTCTTTAGCGTAGAAAACATAGCTATTCTGAAACGTTTTATTTCCCAAAATATCTGTACTAATCTTACCGCTGCCGGAAGGAGCTACTGCATACGAGGAGGCCTCCTCATCCGTCTGATCCGTTAAAACCTTTGAAATAGTTTTAAGCTCCATACCGTCAAACTGCTCAAGCCATGTTTGTATACTTTTAATAATACTCATAAGCCTGGTCTCCCTCCTGCATATGCTGCCACCTGGTTAAGCACTTTTGTTTTCTTATCAGCCCACATTCGTTTATCCCAGAAAGCTCCCCTTGTAGGCGCACCGTGATAAGTAAGATCTTTTTCGGTTACCTTTTTTCTTTCCCCGGTTTTAGCCCAAGGACTTCTACTTTCAACGCCCACCATCACCTTTTGGTTGTACTGGAACCTGGCATAAGGCATGTTAAATGTTACTGTGTCTATACCGATTGTCCTGGTGTTTTTCAGTATTCCTTTTTGCATCGGGACATACGGATCCATTTCCTTAGCACAGGTCATTGTAAAAAACTTCTGTACTCTTCCGTTATCCTGGAGTCCTCGTTTGCCCTGCATCTCTGCAACGCTGTCAAGATGTGTCTCTACTTTCATCTGCACGATACCTCCCAGTGCGACATATCCCCGCCTATATCTCTTGTGTCTATAGATGTTATAAGATACACGTCTTCAAACTGTTGAAGCTCTTTGGAGGACTTAGCAATAAGGTATGTACAGTGGCCTTTAACAACGGTATCACCCTTGTGCAGGGTCCAAAATCCGGTCTTAACAGCTAGATCCGCGAAAGCTTTAGGGGATAAGAACCTCTTAGTGCCTGATGCGGCGCTAAAAGGTATTATTATCTGTAAGCTGTCCGTATTAGATAGTCCTGTTTTTCGGTGTATTGCTCCTTTTATAGAGTTCCAGTACACACCCGTTAAAGTGGTAGACTGCCACTTTTCAAGCCCGTCTGCGTCTGTGTATTTGTTGTAAATGGTTATAACATCGTTGAACATTATAACCACCTCGACATAAATACTGTATTAGACAAGTAGAGCATAGCAGCGTCATACAGTCGCTCTTCATCGGTTTTGACTTTTTTATTATAAGTTCGTGACCAGCTGCCCACTGACTGACTTGCCACATCTCCACCTTGCTCATTGATGTGCCAGGCTTCAGCACAAGCACAAGCAGCCATCTTAACTGGTTCTGTGAGTTCCTTTATCCCGCCCCGAGTAAGCTTATCCAGGTAGGCGCTTGCTTTAAGCGCCAGCCTGTCATAGTCTCCCATTGGGATTACTTTGCCCTTATAAGTCTCTGTGTAGTAAGTATAGTCAGCGTACAACATGCTATCACCCCTATTAGCCTAAGTATCTCACAGCCAGCTCCGGATACATGGTTTTATATCCATACAGCACGTCCATGGACAGCATTTCCTTTTTGTACTTCATATCATAGCCACGGACTACTCTTAAAGTAACTCCGTTGTAGTTGGTTACATACGACTCAACACCAGCAGGAGCTACCAGAGGCCTCGTTACAAACGCGAAAGCCTGAGGGCAGAAAGCAAGGTTAGCTGTATGTGCAGCTGTTATTGTAACAACAGAGTTATCTGCTGCTGTTAATGCCGGATAAACGCCGACACTAATCACATTATCCTCAGCGGTTGCGTCTGCCGTAACAACTACGACTGAGGCAGCACCGGACGCAGGAGTGAATGTCAATATATCGCCCTTTTTGAGCGTGCCTGTAAGAGCTGTGTCATCTGTGTCTATCTTTACAGATGTTGCAGCAACTGCAGCGCCCTGAAGAAGCATCTTTTTCCCCGCCGTGCCGGTTATTGCAAGAGTACCAATAGCATGGCTCTTAACCGCCTGAGACATGTAGTTTTCAAAGCCCATTATACGGCCTAAAGAACCGTTCCTTAAAGCTTCAGTCGTTCCGCTCTTATCGGCTTCCACGAAGGTATCTATCTGAAGGAACTTTGCTTCGGCTTCCGGATCCCATAGCGCGGATCTAGGAGCCACAGGAGCCTTGTTGGTATTAAGTATCTTTCTAGCATTAGTTAAATCTTCTAATGCGTCGGGGGTTGTTCCTGCTGCACCACCAATATAAGGAATGTCCTTATAGAGGTTGAGACCGTCAGAGTTAATCTTCTGTGCCAGAGCTACTGCTGCGGGCTCTAAGTATAATCTGTTAAGATCATCAACGTTGGTTGCTCTTTGTATTGCGCCGAAAGCAATATCAACAGTTGCAAGCTTATCAAGAGTTACTTCTACAGATTCTTCCTTTACATCTTGCGTTGTAACACCATTAGTTTCGTCAAAATCGTTAGCTGTTAGGATAACAGGCTTTTTGACCTGTATTGTTGCGCCTTGACCTGTCACAAAGTCATTGGAATAGTCTTTGTGGATAAGGTTCGGGAATACTAGATTTTCAATCAATCTAGGTAATAGCTGTCTGGCTATATTTTTAGTAGTAATAAATTCGTTAGGCATTCGTTAGCTCTCCTTTTATAGTTTATTTGTTATCTTTCTTGAGCGTGGAAGCGTAATACTCCTCGTCGCTCATTTTTTCATAGTCGGGATCTGTACTGCCTTTATGGGTACCTCCGCTATTGACCTTTACCGTTGTTGAGCTTCCTGTAGTAGGAGTTCCGGGTGGATCCGTGTTTGGCTCTTCGTCAAACAGGTAAGCATCCTTCTTTTTAAGCTCTGTCAACTGGTCCTCTAAGCCTAACAGCTTATCACCGTCAAGCTTGATTTTATCGACATCTAGCAGAGCCTTAACCGCTTTAGTGTTCTTTGCCTTACCGGTTACAAGCGCAGATTCCAAAGCGTATTCAAGCTTAAGCTTGGAAAGGTCAGTATTGTACTTAGTTTCCCAAGTAGATACATCGGTTTTAAGCTTTTCTACATCTACTCCATCAAACTTTTTCACAGTATCCTGCAGGTTTTTTATAGTCTGACTTGCAGTCGTTAATTTATTTGCCTCAGCTGTAGTTTTAGCCTTTTCAACTTCGATGTCCTTTCCGTTCTCGGCCATTATTTTGTCGATGGTTTCTTTTTCGATCTTTAAATCTTCTAAAAATTTACGTTCCATATTTCCTCCCTGTAACTACGCTTTTTTACGTGGTCGCTCCACGTGTTACCCCACCGATTACGCCCGTGGTCAGCGAATTCGATATAATAAAAGCACCTGGTAAAAGGTGCTTAGATTAACAGTTGTACAAGTTATTTGTTTATGGTATTATTTGTATATACATATACGGTAAGGGGGTGATACACATGACAAGATCTGAAATAGCGTACGAATTAACCAAAACTCTTATGGAGAAGGGGTTCGTCAAGGGTAATTACGACGATGGCAACAAGTCAATGGCAAATGAAGTGGTAACTATTTTCAACACAATACTTAATGGTATCGGTACAAACGATACACCGGTAGAGGATAAAACGTTTACAGCTCAAATAGTTAATCTATAAGCCAAAAACTAAAAATACTCATTAAGCTTACCACTTAGTGAGTATTTTTATTAATAGTCAGCATCATCGAGATATTCAGGCTCGTATGGTTTATTTTTGTCGAGGCTTTTTTGAACAAGCTTGATGATCTCATCTTCAGCCATTCCTCTAACATAGAAGATAGGAAAATTATCGCCAAATTGTTCAGCGTATCGATTTAATAAATTTTCAAGCATTATCATCACCCTTTCAAAATTGCATCTAACATCTCTTCGAATATTTTATACGATTCAGGAAAGTACTTCTTTATGGCATCCAGTTGATAAGAATTAGCGACACTCGAATCAAACATTTCAGCAAAAGCTTCTGTAGATAGTTTATGTGCTGCCTGTGACCAATATGATTTACCATGGCCAAAGCCACATTGAATCTTTCCTTTTGTTGCACCCTCTAGTATATCAGATAAATTTGCTTTTGCAAGCATGGGCATTCCTCTTACTTCTTTTTCAATTGCTTTGTAAGCAAATGACTTTGAAAATTTCGGTTCACTATCTAACCACTTACCGTATTTTTTATAGAATTCATAACTCCAATCGGTTGTGTAACCGTTTTGGATTAACCATTCATAATCTTTGGCATGAACATTAAAATCGGCTTTCATTTTTAATGCAATATTGTCTACTTTATCGCTTATCTCCTTTTCTAGAGTATTACCGAATATGTTGTTTTTGTAAGTGTAGGAGTACGGTTCTAAAAATCGTCCGTTTCCGTGCTCAACATTTGCTATGTAGTCAATATTATGCCCAAATTCATGAAAAGTTGTTTGGTAAGGCTTTGAATAAGTAGATCCTTTTGCATCGGCATCAACGTCCATTTTAATACCTGCTGTCTGATAGCAGCAAGGATGAACATTTGAATTTGCACTTATAACTTTTAATTTATTTTCAAACTTTGCCCATACAGCTTTTTGCTTTTCAGGCGCATCTTTTAGTATGTTATGAAGCTCCGTGTAATGGGTATCACCGAGTTTCTTATAGACTTCGCTTTCTGTGTTTTTTAACAGTTCGATTCTAGTACTCTTTTTATTCTTTTGCAATTTATCTTTCTTTTTAATACCATAAACTTGTTCCCTATCATACTGCCTCTTAAGACCTGTTTGCTCGTGGAAGTTTTTTTGCTCTTTCCTCCACTCGGCTAGATTAGATTTAGCAAAGTCGGATGAGAGGCCTGCTGCTTCCATTGCGTATTTTTCACGTCTGAAT
>JAEAME010001435.1_pt1 | contig 16695 bp, 13 predicted proteins | sample 8958731 | NCBI WGS metagenome assembly JAEAME01 (sample SAMN16933194, study PRJNA681113) | bioreactor sludge metagenome | isolation source: anerobic bioreactor sludge (Control) | place: India:Bengaluru | collected 2018-10-24 | reverse complement strand
GTTATTCCTATTATCTTACTCTTCTTAAGGTGTCCGTTTTATTAGACCACATCTCCTGTCAACTTGCTCCAGCCGGGTTGGGAGATTATGTCTAAGGATGTCATCCTGAGGAGCAAAGCGACGTTCGACTGCGGTCGACTGACAGCAGTCAGCTTCACAATGACTGTGGCGGGATGGGGGTCCTTGCCCCTTACCAAGAACCTGTCCTGAGAGAAGCCGAATGGAGGAAAGCCAGAAAGGGGTTGTCGATTTCCTCCCGCTGATACGTTCGGCTTCGCTTCCCGATAAATGCGGGACAGGCAGGATGAGTGGGTTGGGGGAAGACTCCCACGTCCTCACGCACGAGTAAACGGGCGTGACTCTTCTGAGTGGTTGCCGTGAGGTACGGCTCCTTCGGCTTCGCCTCAGGATGACATTTTGAAATCGTCTCTCCCAACCCGGCCGGGGCGTAATAACAGGCGGGACGCCTATCATACCAGGCTATTTCTTAGCAGCGTTGATAATAGAGTTCCCTCGCCAAATGTTTTGCAGAGGGCTAAAGCTTGCCCTAAGCGGGACCCATCAATACGTTGATGGGACGAAGGGGTGAGGACTATTATCAGGCACCCTCATCCCGGCCTTTGCTGATTCATAATATTCATACGGCACCCCGTACGAATGAAGTGAGTCAGGACTCCCATCAAGGGAGAAGGCGCTAACTAAGGTTGCTAGTTCTCTCGCCCCTCTGTGAGAGAGAGTCAGAGTGAGGGGAAAAGCTGCAACCAAAAAAGGCCTGCCGGGGGGGGCAGGCCTTTTTAAGGAAGAGGATCGCTTTATTTCTTGACTAATTCCTTGATGGCGGCAATGGCCGCTTTCTGGTCATAGCCGTACTTGGCACGCTGTTCCGGCCCGGAGCCAAAGCCGGCATAAACCTGGGGGATGCCCAGCCGCTTGAATTTCTTAGGATAAACGCCGGTCTCAGTATATACATCGGCAATCGAGCTGGCGAGGCCGCCTTCCATCAGGTGGTCTTCCCAGACCAGGACGTTCTTGGTCTCTTTAGTAGCTTTAACCACCAGCTTGGTATCGATCGGTTTGATGGAATACATGTCGACGACGCGGACATCGATGCCTTCGGCTTCCAGGGTCTTGGCGACTTCAAGCGATTCGAAGACCATTTCGCCGTGGGAGAAGATGGTGACATCTTTACCCTCACGGGGAGTCAGGCCCATGCCGATCCCATACTTATACTTGCCCGGTTCGTAGAGGACGCGGTCCTGTTTGCCCTGGGCCAGGCGGATGTACAGGGGGTGGGGGAAAGTCATACTCAGGATCATGATGTCGCGCACCATGTTCGGGTCGCCGATGGAAAGGACATTCATATTAACCATGGCCTTCATGATGGCGATGTCTTCCATGGCATTATGGGTGGAACCGCCGCCGGAAGTCAGGCCGCCGCCGGTGCCGATCATGCGCACGGGCAGGTCCTGGTAGCAGATCTCGGTACGTACCTGTTCGCAGGCACGCATGGTCATGAAGGGGATCATGCCCATGATGAAGGGGATGTTACCTTCCAGCGCCAGCCCGGCGGCGATGCCGGCCAGGTTCTGTTCGGCGATGCCGACGTCGATATACCGGTCCGGGCAGTCCTTCTTGAATTCCTTGATGGCGCCGCCGGTATCGGCCGTCAGCGCCCAGACATTGTTATGCTTGACGCCCAATTCATGCAGGGTATCACCAACTACGGACCTTGCCGATAAGAAAGAACCGAAATTAAAAGTCTGTCTCATTATGATGCTCTCCTCGCTTTGGCATAAGCCGATTCGACATCGGCGATGGCCTTGTCCATATCGGCCTTGCTCAGGGCGCCGGCATGCCAACCGACATTCTTCTCCATGAAGGAGACGCCCTTGCCCTTGATGGTATTGGCCACGATGACGGTCGGTTTCTGGGCGGTGACGGGGGGCAGCTTATCCAGGGCATCAACGATCTGCGCCATGTTGTGGCCGTCGATCTCGACGACATCCCAGTTGAAGGCGCGCCAGCGGTTTTCATAATTTTCGAAACTCATCGCTTCTCCGGCCATGGTCGTCATCAATTGGGCGTTCTTGTCGACGATGCCGATGAGGTTGCCGAGTTTATAAGAACCCGCCGTGTTGGCGGCTTCCCAGATTTCGCCTTCGCAGGTCTCGCCGTCGCCCATCATGCAGAAGACCCGGTGTCCCTGCTTACGCTGTTTGGCGGATAAGGCCATGCCTACCGCCACTGCCAGCCCCTGGCCGAGCGAACCGGAGGAACACTCGGCGCCGGGGAGATACACCTTGCAGACATGCATGCCGTATTTGCTGTCCAGCTTGCCGTAGGTCGCCAGGATCTCGTCATAATCGAAAAAGCCCCGCAGCGACATGGCGATGTACATACAAACCGCGCCGTGCCCCTTGCTGAGGATGAAGCGGTCGCGGGTGGGCATCTGGAGGTCCTTGGGATCAACATTCATACCGTGATGCCAGAGGCCGATCAGGACGTCGGTCATCGACAGGTCGCCGCCGATGTGTACCGCGCCCTCGTAGTGGCCGCAGAGATTGAGCAGTTTCTTACGCATTTCAAATGCCAGGTCTTCAAGCCGTCTTACTTCTTTTGGATCCGCCATACATACTCCTTATTCAATAATGAATTCCTATACTTTTCCAGTGTGCTTACATTTTAAGCAGAATTTTAATAGACTTTCCCTGCTTATGCATTTCAAAGGCTTTCGCCACGTCGGCGAGAGGTAATATATCGGTAGTCAATGAATTGACATCGATTACTGACAGCAGTTCCAGCGCCCGGGGGAAGCAGTATGGTGAGAGGAAAACGGAGCGGATAGTCAATTCATACTGGTACATGTAGAAAGGCGGGACCTCGATGCGGGCATCGCCGGGATATACCGAAGCCCAGACCACAGTACCGCCCTTATCGGCCAGGGTAAGCGCCTGTTTGGCCACCGCGGCTTTACCCGAAACATCGATGACGGAGCGGAAACCGCGGCCGTCGGTGTATTTCTTACCGGTTTCCTCCAGGTTTTCTTTGAGAGGATCTACGGTCATGGTGGCGCCCAGTTTACGGGCCAACTCCCTTTTTCCCGGAATGGGTTCCGATACCAGTATCTTCACCGCCCCGGCACGCACCGCCAGCTGCAGGGCCAGCAGGCCGATGGGGCCCCCGCCGAGGATGGCCACCGAGCTGCCGGTGATGATATTGGCAATATCGATGACATGGACGGCGATGGAGGTGGGCTCCAAGAAAGCACCAACTTCAAAGCTGAGATTATTAGGGAGAGCGTAAACCGAGCTTTCCTTATATACCGCGTATTCGGCATAAGAACCCGAGGCCGCCAGGGGGCTTTCGCAGAAATTCTCCATGCGGGAACGGCAGTAGAAACAGGTGCCGCAGGGGCTGCGGAAGTTGCAGGCCACACGGTCGCCGGGTTTAAAATGGCGGACATTTTTCCCCACTGCTACCACGGTACCCGAGGCTTCATGACCGGGGATATGGATGGTATCCGGGGTCCACTCGGGCGGGGCAAAATGGCCTTCCACGATCTCAGGATCAGTGCCACAGATGCCGCAGTAAGCCACCTTAACCTTGACTTCATCATCGGCAGGCTGCGGTTCGGGGACATCTTCGATTTTAATTACATTCGGAGCTTTCAGGACAGCGGCTTTCATGACATACACCTCCAATAATGATAGAAAGAGCATCCGGCAGAAACGGCTTCTCTCCACCCCACACAAAATTATTAGTTGAATGCCCGCGTATTATAACACCGCCTATCTATTTTAGGAAACATCGGTCATAGTTGACAATAAGGCCGGAAAGTTGCAAAATGGCATTTGGTGCTAAAACAGCGCAAATATCCACTATAAATTCAGTTGAATCTCGTCTGACGATCGTTGTTTAACCTGGAACATCGAAGTAAGGCGCGTCAACTAAAGAACAGGAGGCTAGAGAATGCCGTTTCAATTATCTCCCGCTGAGGAGATGTCCCGAAAAATTGCCCAGGAATATACCGAGAGGTATATCATTCCCCGGCGTAAGGAAATGATGAAAGACGACCATGCCATGTGGGAAGAAGAGGCCGTCAGGCAAAACAAGTTTGGTTTTCACCTGCATATCATCCCCCGTGAAGAAGGCGGTACCGGCATCGGTTACGTTGCCAGTATCATAGCGATCGAAGAACTCTGTGCCGGTTGGCCGGACCTGCAGTTTGTCACCTACGGGGAGATGGCTTATTACTTTGCCAAAGCTACCGGTGGCGAAGTAGAAAAAAAATTCCTTCCCGGAATCATTTCAGGCGATATCAAAGCGACAACCGTGGTTACCGAACCCTCCGGCGGTTCCGATATGCTCGGCCTGCGCTCCTTCGCCCGGAAGGTCGATGGAGGTTGGATCCTTAATGGGCGTAAATGCTTTATCAGCGAAGCACCCTGCACTGATTTCATCATGACCCTGTTTAAAACCGGCGATCCTAATGATCCGGCGACCCGGGGTTCCCGTTCTTTAAGTGCCTTTATCGTAGAAACTGGCATGCCCGGTTACCGCATGGGCCGTATGGAAAATACCCTGGGCCGCGACGATGACCTGGCGGAGCTTATCTTTGATAATGTATTCGTTCCCGACAGCCACCTGGTGGGACAGGTCGGCCGCGGCATCGGCCCGGTATTTAACGCCGTTGCCTTTACCGGGCGCATGACTATTTTCGGTATGCTGAACGGCATCACCCTGGGTTGCTACCGCTGCTCGGTAAAATATGCCAAAGAACGCAAATTATACGGACGTCCCATCTCCGAACTCCAGGCGATCCAGCACCGCATCGCCGACATCGCCATTGACCTGGAAGCTGCCCGGCTATTGACCTACCGCGCCGGCTGGCAGCGCACCAAGAACATGAAAGTCGAAGGCGAGTTGGCAATCGCAAAGTACTTCGCCACCCAGGCGGCCTTAAGAGCATCGTTGCATGCCGTCAATATTCACGGTGCATACGGGGTCAGCGAGGACTATATGCCCTACCACTACTATAAGCATGCTCCGCTGCGTATCGATGCCGGTGGTACTGATGAGCTGATGAAAAATATGATAGCTGCTTCCGCCCTGGCTGATGCTAATCCTGACTTGAGCAACAAGCCGATGGAAGAGTCATATTTCGGCACCTGGTAATAATATTTAAAAATCTGGAGGAGCAAACATGCGACCTTTAAATATGATAATTTGCGTTAAACCAGTCCCGGATTCAAGATATTGGGACAAGCTGAGCCTGGATCCGAAAACCAAGACGCTCAAGCGGGAAGGGATCCCGGTCGTCATCAGCCCATTGGACAAGAATGCCATCGAGGAAGCCCTGCGCATTAAAGAAGCACGCGGCGGGAAAGTCAGCGTCATCAGCATGGGCCCCCCCAACACCACCGAAGTGCTGGCCATGGCCTACGCCCTGGGCGTGGATGAAGCCATCCTGCTGTCCGACCGGGCTTTCGCCGGGGCTGATACCCTGGCGACCGCGGCTGCGCTGGGCACGGGCATCAGGAAACTGGGTAAATTCGACCTGGTGATGTTCGGCAACGAAAGCCTGGACGGCAGCACCGGGCAGGTGGGGCCGCAGGTGGGCGAATTCCTGGGCATCCCCAGCCTCACCCGGGTGGAAAAGATCGATGTCGTCGATGACGAAACGATCCGTGCCCGTTCCCGCATCGAAGGCGGTTACATGGTCACCGAAATGAAACTCCCGGCCGCCTTAGCGGTCACCAAGGACATCAACGAAGTCCGGCTGATGCCGGTATTCGGTGCCCTGTGGGCCACCGAGAAGCAGACGAAAGTAATGTCGGCTGCTGACGTTGATGCCAATAAAGAACAGATCGGCACGCCGGGTTCACCCACCTGGGTTTCGGATGTTTCCAGCATCGATATGGCCCGCAAGGGTGAAATCATCAAAGGCGAAGCGGCGGATGTTGCCCGCAAACTGGTCGAAAAGTTGAAAGCCGCCGGCGTCCTCCCTGAAGCATAACCCGGAAAAGGCGAGAGGAGTAAGAAATTGAATATTGCAGATTATAAAGGAATTTGGATCTTCGCAGAACAACGAGACGGCAAACTGGCAGACGTCGCCCTGGAAATGCTGGGGGGCGCCCTGAAGATGGCTAAAAAGACCAAAGGAGAAATCAGCGCCGTTCTCCTGGGGGATAAGATAACCGCGTTAGCCGACGAACTGGCAGCTTACGGCGCCGACAAAGTATATGTCGCCGACAGCCCGGTATTAAAACAATATACCAACGAGACCTATGCCCCGATCCTGGCAGCGCTGGTAGAGAAACATAAGCCCAGTATTTTCATCATGGGCGGTACCAGCCTCGGTATGGATCTGGCGCCGCGGGTAGCCGCGAAAGTCGGCACCGGCCTTTCCGCCCATGCCGTAGATGTAGATATCGATAAGAACGGCTTCATGACAGCCTTCATCCCTTCTTTCGGCGGCAGCGTTATGGCCCAGATCACCTGCGACAAGCGCTGTCCCCAGATGTCGACCATTCCCGCCGGTTTCCTGCCCAAACCGGAAAAACAGAGCGACAAGAAAGCCATCATCGAGAAAGTCGCCGTAAATATCGACCAGACCAAGTTGAAGACGAAAGTAGTAGAAGTCTTCCATGACGAACCCAAGTCCAAACCCCTGAACCAGGCCGAAGTCGTCATCTGCGGCGGTTACGGCATCGGCAGCAAGGAAAACTGGAAGATGGTAGAAAATCTGGCGGCCAAAATGAACGGCAGTGTCGGCGCCACCCGTCCCGCCTGCGACGAAGGCTGGGCCAGCCTGGAAGACCAGATGGTCGGCCAGAGCGGCAAGACCATCCGGCCCAAGCTGTACATCGGCATCGGTATTTCCGGCGCCATGCACCACCTGATCGGCATCAAGGACTCCAAGGTCATCATCGCCATCAATGCCGACGAAAAAGCACCCATAGCCGCAGCCTCGGACTATGTCGCCGTCGGCGATTACAAGCAGATCGTCCCTGCCTTGATGCAGGAACTGGAAGCTGCTAAAAAATAACGCTAAAAAAAAGGCGGTTTTCTACAGAGTTAAAAAAGGGGGATGCCCGGATGGGCATCTCCCTTTTCCTTGATATCAATACTCTAAATCAACCGGCAACCGATATTAATTTCCCGGGGCGGCCGTTAAGATGCGATTTGACCGCTTCTAAGAAAGCTGAGGAACCCCGGACCAGCGCAGCCAACTCTTCATCGCTTAATTCACCTAATACTTCTGTAATATCATCCCGGGTCTGCTGGCGGATGCCGTCCAAAAAAGCCTGGCCTTTTTCCGAAAGTACCAGCCACTGCACCCGCCGGTCGGTGGAATTGACCGGATGCCGGCGTTTGACCATACCCTGTCTTACCAGGCGGTCGGCGATCCCGGTGATGACCGACGGGGTGACCCCCAAAGCTTCCGCTAATTCTTTAAAACTGGCTTTTTTACGGCTGTCGATATAGATAATACTTTTTAGTTGGGATATAGTAATGTCGACGGACAACCACTTTTCCAGTTTATAGGTCAATTCGTACTGGTTGATGCTGTCCTGGAGACGGACGGCTTGCCGGATCAATTCTTCTTTTTTCATCACACACCTTCTTTGTACACGACTGCCTAATAAAAACCCTCCTGGTAAATTCGGCCATATATCCCACACGAATGCCTACTATTACCAGTATATACCTGCTGCCTATTTTGCTGTCCCGGTGATAATAAAACGGTATCTTAGCGAAGCCCGGTTATTTTATCAAGTACGGCCCTACCGCGTACCAAAGCTGACAACTATCCGGTTAATGGCCTTTGCCCACCTATTATCTAATCTGCAACCAGGAAATATGTTAATTGCCTTACTTGCTATTTCTTCTGGCGCTGATGATGCTCCGGAGTACACTGCCAACAGTAATGCCAACACCCAGGATCAAGAAAACGATGACGCCGGTAAATTTGCCCAATTTAGATCTCTCCTGTAATTATTGTTACACCATTAATCATTATTATGTCACATAATGTATTGGTTACGGATACAGTATATATAACAGAAACTAATAAGTCAAAACCCTAAAAAAGGCGTAACCGATATCAACTCAGCTATTTTTCTGATAAAAACAGAAAGCACTATGACGAAAGATTTCGATTTAAGAAATATGATTGATGCTTTAGGCAAGAAGTATTAACGAAAAAAGAAACGGCCCGATATTTCTACCGGGCCGTAGTATAATTACCAGACAGGCTAATGTTTTGGAGGCTCGACAAGTTCGACGAGAACCCCGTTCATTGATTTAGGATGTACGAAAGCAACCTTGCCTTCCAGCCCCTGGCGGGGTTCTTTATCGATCATACGGTACCCTTTATCCGACAGGTCCTTGATGGTTTTGACGATATCATTAACTTCAATGCAGATGTGGTGGATGCCCTCGCCCCGGCTTTCCAGGAATTTGGCGATCACACCACCAGTACCGGCAGGCTCCATGAATTCCAGCTTGGTCTCCCCCACTTCCACCATCTGTGCGGCCATATCCGCAGTGCGGTGAACTTCCGCATCCACTTTACCCCCCAGACCGCCCCCATAAGCCTTGATCGCTTCCTCGAGGCTTTTTACAGCGATACCGATGTGGTTGACACCCTTAAGCATTGACTTTACTCCGGATGTAGTTGGCCACGTCTTTAACCGAACTGCCGCCGGCGAAGACGGCGCTGACGCCGTGTTCGGCAAGATAGGGGACATCCTCAGGCGGGATATTGCCGCCACCGATAACGAGGACGCTGTCCATGCCCTTCACTCTGAGCTGGTTGACGACTTCGGAGAACAGGTAGTTGTGAGCGCCGGATAGGCAGCTTAAACCTATGACATCGGGTTGCTCTTCAACGGCAATTTTAGCAATCATTTCCGGAGTCTGGCGCAGGCCGGTATAGATCACTTCCATTCCTTCATCACGCAAACCCATGGTAACTACCTTAGCCCCACGGTCGTGCCCGTCCAGTCCGGGTTTGGCAATAATCACTTTTATATGTTTCTTTGCGTTCAATTATCCATCTCCTCCGTGTTAAATGGAGCCGAAAGCGGAATATTCACCAAGAGTCTTGCGCAGGACACCGCAAATTTCGCCGATGCTGGCATAGGCCTTCACGGCATCAATCGTTGCCGGAATCACATTCAATTTCTCGTCGGCAGCCGCTTCTTGAACCGCTTTGAGGGCTTTTTTAACCAGTTTATTGTCACGTTTCTTGCGGATATTCTGCAGTTTTTCCACCTGCAGTTCTTCGGCCTTAGCCCGTTTGCTGGCATCGTAGGGATAGGGAATCGCCCGGTTTGGCAGGACTTCCACTTCTTGCGGGCCGTTGAAGGCATTCACGCCGACCACCAGCTCTTCCTTATTTTCCAGTTTCCGCTGATATTGATGGGCACTTTCGGCAACCGCCCGCTGCATAAAACCGTTATCGATGGCGCCGACGGAACCACCCATAGCATCAACTTTGGCGATAAGCTCCCAGGCTTCTTTTTCGATCTGGTCGGTCATGGATTCAAAGAAATATGAGCCGGCCAGGGGATCCTGGACTTCGGCTAATTTCGCTTCATAATGCAAGATCTTGGCCGCATCTTCGGCCAACTGCTGGGCTTCGATGCTCCAGCCAAGGCCCAGCGGCTCGTCATAAGGCGGTTCCGCAGAGGGGATATAGCCGGCCAGGGCGCCGGCGAAACCGCCGATGACAGCGCGGGTTAGGTTGTTCATAGGACGCTGCGTGGTGCAGTTCCAGGCCCCGGTGAGGAAGCCGCCGGCTTCCCGCAAAATCTGGCTGCGGGGGTTGGTACTGCCGAATCGGTCCTTAACGATCTTCGCCCACATGCGGCGGGAAGCCCGGCGGGCGCAGATCTCTTTGAGGACTTCCATACTGCCGCCGAGGGTATTGAAGGAAAAGCGGCCGATGAAGGAATCGACGTTCAATCCGGCATCAACGCCGACCTGGACGTAGGCGATGGCATTACACATGGTAAAAGCCAGTGCCTGAACCCGGGAAGCCCCGGCTTCCCGCATATGATAGCCGGAAATACTGATCGGGTTAAGGTTGGGGAGTTTTTCATTGCAGTAGACCACGCAGTCCCGGAACAACCGCAGCGATTCTTTAGGTGGGAAGATGTAGGTACCGCGGGCGACATATTCCTTAAGGATGTCATTTTGCAGGGTGCCCTTCAGCTTGGCCAGGTCAAGGCCGCGCTGCTGGGCCAGCGTAACATATGCCGCCAGGATAACGACTGTAGGGGCGTTGATCGTCCAGTTGGAAGCGATCTTGTCGAGGTCCGTATCACCTTTAAAAGGCTCGTAAAGGACCTCAAAATCGGCCAGGGTATCGAAGGCTACGCCGGTCCGCCCCACCTCACCCCGGGACTGGGGGTCATCTGAATCCAGGCCGATCTGGGTGGGCAGGTCGAAGGCGACGTTGGGGCCGCCCTTACGGCCGCGGGCGATTTCACGGTGATAATACTCGCGGGTATCTTCCGCCGTGCCGTAACCGGAATATCGGCCGGCCCGGACCAGCCCCCCACCACCACCGATATGATAGCCACCGGTGACCGGGCCGCTGCCCGGAACCGAACTGGCATAGGTACCGGCGGTGAAGGGATATTCACCGGGGAAACCGACCTTTTCAACGAAATCGAAATCCGGGATATCCGCCGGGGTGTAGAACTGGTTGGGGCTCTTGGAAATCTTAAAGCGGTCTAAGGCCTGCTTCAGAGTTCCCTTTTCCCATTCTTCACGTTTACGTTTAATGTTTTTTAGAGAATCTTTGTTGTAGTCACCGGACATGTTGTCCTCCATTTAACTAAATAAGGGTAGATGTCACCGAACCGATAGGGCTATAATCTAAGACACGGGCAACCGCTGCATATCTTTTCACTAATTATGAAACTAAAAAAAACAGCGCTGCTTCCGTTTACCAGACTTAAATTATGTTACATCGGTGTCTTTATTGTGTCAAACACTACTACTAAATTTTTCCAGGGCATATTTTGTCCAAATCTAACCCGTTACAGGATGGATAATATTCACATACGATAATTTAATGACAAATATTTTTTGACTAATATCATATGTAGTCATATAATAGTTATGGATTTGGACCTATGAGTGTACATAAATCCAAATTTAGTATCTTTTCCGTCTGTCCTTTAAACTGGTAGATTTGTGCATAGCCAAAAATATTAACATGTCGATTAGATTGGCCAGGTCAGTAAATCATGCGTCATTTTACTATCGGTGGATAGATATTCTCAGCCTCAATGTATCAATACTCCGGCGTTTTCACTACGCAACAGAAACAATACCGAGGTTTATCGCCCATTAGCATATTTTAGTAAACGCGCGTATTTCACGTCTTTTGAGTATTTATGATGGAGAGAGTCAATTGGATGATTTAATTAAAATAACTTTCGATGGTGAAAGTATTGAAGTCAAGAAAGGGATAACTGTTTTAGAGGCAGCTGAAGAAGCCGGGGTATTTATTCCCACTCTCTGCTCCGATGCTGATTTGCACCCCTATGGGGCATGCCGTCTTTGTGTCGTAGAGATCGACGGAGTTCGCGGTTATCCCACCGCTTGTACAACAACAGCAACCGATGGAATGGTCGTACGAACCGATACTCCCGACCTCACCAGGATACGGCGGGCCGCCATACAGCTCATTAGAAGTGACCATCCTACTGATTGTGATGCCTGCCCGCGGAACCAGCAGTGTGATTTACAGATGACAGAAGCCATTCTCGAAGCCGCGAAACCGCGTTTTCAAACGCTAACCAAAGATCTGCCCGTTGACAGAAGCAATCCTTTCTTCAATATAAACCGTAATTACTGTGTCCTTTGTGGAAAATGTGTTCGCTCCTGTGATGAGATCAGGGGTGTCAATGCCATTAATCTCTCCAACCGTGGTTATCAAACGAAAGTCAGCACTGCCGCGGGGAACCTGATCATCGAATCAAACTGCGAGTCCTGCGGAGAGTGCCTCGATCACTGCCCGGTCTATGCTTTGAATCCCAAGGAAACAAGGAAACCATCTGAAGAAATCGAGAGTATCTGCCCTTATTGTGGGGTAGGTTGTGCCGTCAATATCGGAGTCCGTCAGGGTGAGATAGTCACCTCCCAGGGGAATCGAGAAGGTGCTGCCAATAAAGGGCGACTTTGTGTTAAAGGACGTTTCGGTATTCCGGAATTCGTCCATCACCCGGACCGGATCAAGACACCGCTGATAAAACAAAATGGTGCATTGGTCAAGGCGAGTTGGGAGGAAGCACTGAACCTGGTGGCCAATAAACTCAAAGCCTATCAAAGTGCTGAGGTTGCCATGGTAACCTCAGCAAAATGCACAAACGAAGATAACTACATTTTCCAGAAGTTCAGCCGGGTCGCCCTGGGAACCAATAATATCGATAACCAGGCACGTTTATACTTATCCCCCAGTAATGCCGGCCTGACACACAGTCTTGGTATGGGGGTGACAACCAATTCTCTTGAGGAAATCAACGAATCGTCATGCATTTTGGTAATAGACAACGATACTACCGTAACCCACCCCATTGTTGGCTTGAAGATTAAAAATGCGGTTAAAAAAGGAGCAAAACTCCTGCTGGTCAATTTCCGGGAGACAAACCTGCTTCAATTTGCCAGTTTATGGCTACAACCCAGATTAGGGACAGATGTTGCCTTACTGATGGGAATGATGCGGGTTATCGTAGATGAAGGACTTGCCAATTCAACTTTTATAACAGACCGCACAGTAAATTTTGATGCCTTTAAAAAATCGCTTGCAGCATTTTCACTGGATTCCGTAGAAAAAATCACCGGAGTATCCGCCAGCCAGATTACCGAAGCGGCCAGAACTTATGCTGGCTCGAGTCCGTCTTCAATCATTTATAATACTGATTTCGTCCGGAATACGGTAGGTGCAAACGGAGTGCATGCAGTTGCCAACTTAGCCCTGCTTACCGGAAATATCGGACAGCCTTCATCTGGAATATACCCTCTGACTGCTCAGAACAACGCTCAGGGTGCTTGCGATATGGGATCACTGCCCGACATGTATCCAGGATATCAACCGGTAAACGATACTGCGATTAAAGCAAAATTCGAAGCCGCCTGGGGGTGTTCATTAAGTAGTGCTAAAGGGTTGAATTACACCGAGTCAATCGAGGCCGCGGCGAAGAAAAATATCAAAGCAATGTATATTATCGGAGCAAATCCATTACTAACCGAGTCGGCCAGTCAGGCCAGGGAAGCACTAGCTTCCCTGGAATTTCTAGTCGTTCAGGATATCTTTCTAACTGAGACCGCGAAAATGGCGGATGTCGTCCTGCCGGCGGGATCCTTCGCCGAGAAAGATGGGACGTTCACCAACACTGAACGGAGGGTGCAACGAATCAGAAAAACCGTCGATCCCGTTGGCGAATCCAAGCCGGATTGGTGGATAACCTGTCAACTCGGCCAGAAAATGGGTAAAAATGGATTTACTTTCAGCTACGCTTCTAGAATTATGGACGAGATTGCCAGTCTTACTCCAGCCTATCATGGGATATCTTATAACCGCCTTGATAATGGTAGCCTGCAATGGCCTTGTCCCGATAATCAAAGTCAGGGTACCCCTGTACTCTACACCGAGAACTTTAATGGTAATCCCGGTCAATTCATGCCTCTTGAGTTTACCGCTCCTGAAACATTAACTGATGAGAAATATCCGTTTATGCTGGTCCAGGGAAGGAGCCTATTTTATACCCAGACCGGTACCGTGTCCCGTATGGTCGGTGGGTTAAAAACCCTACGTGGTGAAGACACGGTTGAAATTAGTACCAAAGACGCTCAAGGCCTGCAAATAACGAACGGCGAGATAGTTAAGGTTATCTCCCCACAGGGTGAAGTATCGGCTAAGGCAAAAATATGCAGCCGGTTATTACAGGGTACTGTCTTTATGGAATTTCCGCCAGCCAACGGCCAGATAAATCTGATGACAACACCAGTTGTCGATTCTGAATATAGAGGCCCCAAATATGTTCCATGCGCTGTCAGAATCGAAAAACAAGCGCCGTAAGTTGAATCAGAAAACAGGGAGAATATTATGACATGTAAATGTGCTGAACAAGAGATACTCGACAAGATCCTGGTAAAACATTCTGCTGCTAAACAAGAAGACCTGATTCCGATACTGCAGGAAACCCAGGAAGCCCTGGGTTATCTACCAGTCGAAGCGATGGAAAAGATCGCCCATCATTTACTTATGAGTCTTGGAGAGGTCTATGGCGTCGCCACATTCTATGCCCAATTCAGGCTAGTTCCCTCGGGGAAAAACCGGGTCACGGTTTGCCGGGGGACGGCGTGCCATGTACGCGGCGGCACCAGGATACTTAAAGAAGTCACGCAGCGCCTGGGTATCAAACCGGGAGAGACTACGCCGGACATGGAATACACCCTGGAAACAGTAGCTTGTATCGGAGCTTGTGCACTGGCACCAAACTTAACCATCAATAATACGGTACATGGACAATTAACCACAAAGAAAGTGGGGGAGATATTCAGTGATAGAAGTAAGAAAAACGCCTAATAATCGCCGTTGTATCAAATTCTGCCACGGCACCGGTTGTGTATCCGGTAAAGCTTTTGAAATACGGGAAGCCATGGAGAAAAAAGTCGCCGAGTTGGGTCTTACGGATGTTGACGTAGATTTCACTGGTTGTCATGGTTTCTGTCAACAGGGCCCTATTGCAGTCGTTGAGCCGGAAGGGGTCTTCTATACTCATGTCACCGTTGAAGATGTCGCTGAGATAGCGGAATCGCATCTCCGCGACGGCAAACCGGTCGCTCGCCTCTTCTATAAAGACCCAAAAACCAACGAAGCAATCAAATACTACCAGGATGTCAACTTCTACCGGAAGCAAAAACGTTTGATCCTCAGGAACTGCGGCCACATCAATCCGGAGCGGATCGATGATTATATTGCGACCGGCGGTTTTGACGCCTTGAGGAAGTGCCTGAATGAAATGTCACCGGAACGTGTGATTGATGAAATCAAAAGGTCCGGCTTGCGGGGGCGCGGCGGTGCCGGTTTCTCAACAGGGACCAAATGGCAACTTTGCCGCCAGGCTAAAGGCGACCAGAAATATATGATATGTAATGCCGATGAAGGCGACCCCGGAGCTTTTATGGACCGCAGTATCATGGAAGGCGATCCTTATACCGTGATTGAAGGTATGACCATCGCAGCTTACGCGATCGGAGCTTCCGAAGGTTACATCTATATCCGGGCGGAATATCCATTAGCCGTAAAACGGGTACGTATTGCCATCCAACAGGCTCAAGATAAGGGCATGCTGGGCAATCACATAATGGGTACTGATTTCACTTTCAATATCCACATTAAAGAAGGTGCCGGCGCTTTCGTTTGCGGTGAAGAAACCGCTTTGATAGCATCGATCGAAGGTAAGCGTGGTATGCCCCGGCCTCGCCCGCCCTTCCCGGCAAACTACGGTTTGTGGGGTAAACCCAGTAACATCAATAATGTAAAAACACTTGCTTCTGTACCGGTTATCATAGGTCAAGGAGCAGATTGGTACTCAGAAATCGGTACAGATAAGAGTAAAGGAACCACCGTTTTCGCCCTGACCGGGAAGATTGCCAATAGTGGTTTGGTCGAAATACCGATGGGAACTACCCTCTACGATATTATTTTCGATATTGGTGGTGGCATTCCGAACGGGAAGAAGTTCAAAGCTGTCCAGACCGGGGGCCCGTCCGGCGGCTGTCTACCGGTGACTCATCTGGATCTATCGGTAGATTACGAAACACTCGCCCAGGCAGGTTCTATCGTCGGCTCAGGCGGCATGGTCGTCCTGGATGAAGACTCCTGTATGGTTGATATTGCCCGGTACTTCCTGTCATTTACCCAGGACGAGTCGTGCGGTAAATGTGTCCCGTGCCGTTTGGGAACCAAACAGATGCTTGCCTTACTGGAGAAAATCTGCAACGGCCAGGGTAAACTCGAAGATCTTGATAACCTTACTAATCTATGTTGGGAAGTGAAATCCGGTTCCTTATGTCAACTTGGCCAGACAGCGCCCAATCCCGTACTAACTACTCTGAGATACTTTAGAAAGGAATACGAAGATCACATCAAGCGACATCATTGCGAAGCAGCAGTCTGCCAGGGCATCGTCAGTGCCCCTTGCAGTCACACCTGCCCGGCCAATATCGACGTCCCCCGGTACGTCAGGTTTGTGGCTGACGGGAACGCCGACGCCGCGTTAGCCGTCATCCGGGAAAAGATCCCCTTTCCTTCAGTGTGCGGCCTGGTCTGCTTCCACCCCTGTGAAGCCAAATGCCGCCGCGGCCAACTGGATGAAGCCATCGCCATCAGGATGCTGAAGCGTTTTGCCAGCGAGCACGGGAATGGCCTGTGGAAACAGGGCGTTAAGATAGCCGCACCGACCGGGAAAAAGGTGGCAGTGATTGGGTCCGGGCCGGCCGGACTGACGGCAGCTTATTTCCTGAACACACTAGGGCATCAAGTAACTGTATTTGAATCACTCCCCGAAGCAGGCGGGATGATGCGGGTAGGCATCCCGGATTACCGTCTGCCGAAGGAGGTACTTAAGAAAGAGATCAAAGAAATCGAAGACATGGGTGTGACCA
>JAEAME010001432.1_pt1 | contig 16705 bp, 9 predicted proteins | sample 8958731 | NCBI WGS metagenome assembly JAEAME01 (sample SAMN16933194, study PRJNA681113) | bioreactor sludge metagenome | isolation source: anerobic bioreactor sludge (Control) | place: India:Bengaluru | collected 2018-10-24 | reverse complement strand
TACTGAGAGATTCCTCTATATGTATTTTCTTGATGGCTATGGCCAGCATTTCCGCGATGGAAAGCTGAACTATCTTGGCGCAGTTCTCCGCTGCAGCGGACAGGGGGATGGTGTTGGTTACAAAAAGCTTTTCGATCGGGGAGCGTTCGATGTTTTGAATGGCCTGGCCGGACAGCACGCCGTGAGTGCAGGCTGCCAAGATCTTGGTCACGCCGTAGCCTTGCAGCACATCGGCAATCTTGATCAGGCTGCCGCCGGTGTCGATGATATCGTCAAACAGGATAGCGGTTTTTCCGGCCACGTCTCCTATGATATTCAGCAGGATGGTCTGGTCGTCATTACCGGTGCGACGTTTGTCTCCGATCGCCAGGCCGCAATCCAGACGTTTGGCCAGGGCCCGGGCGCGGTTGGCGCCGCCGGAATCGGGAGAGATCACCACAGGATTATCTATCTCCATGCTCAAAAAATAGCGGGCGAAGGTGGGTATGGAGTATAAGTGGTCCACCGGAATGTTGAAAAACCCCTGGATCTGCTCGGCATGCAGGTCAACCGTGATGATCCTGTCGGCCCCGGCAATCGTGAGCAGGTCTGCCACCAGCTTCGCTGTGATGGGTACCCGGGGCTGATCCTTTTTGTCCGAGCGGGCATAGGCATAGTATGGAATCACGCAATTGATCCGCTGCGCTGAAGAGCGTTTCAGCGCGTCGATCATGATCAGCAGGTCCATCAAGTTGTCATTGACCGGCCTGCAGGTGGGCTGAATGACAAAGACATCGGCGCCCCGGACATTGTCGTTGATCTTTACGAAGGACTCATCATTGGCGAATTTGAACAGGTCTATGTCCGCCAGGGGCACTCCGGCAAAGCGTGCCACTTCCTCGGCCAAAAGCCGGTTGGCGTGTCCTGTGAACAGTTTAAGCTTCGAATTCACTTTCGTATTCTTTCCTTGATATGGTCCTTACTATTTTTGCCCAGTATCCGATCCGGTCAAAATGCAGCTTGCAAGCACGCATCCTGGCGGGGTCGGCAAATATGCCGAAGCAGGTTGATCCGCTTCCGCTCATCAGGGCGGTTTCGGCTCCCGCTTCCATGATCTCATTCAGCACGCGGTCCACCGCTGGGTAGGCCCGCCTGATCCCTTGTTCCAATCTGTTGAACAGCCAGGCAGTGCCCCGGGTTGCTTCGAGGCGCCTTCTGTTTTCGCCTGAGGCGACAGAAACCAAGCCGTAGGCTTCAGCACTGGTGATCCTGACGTTGGGATTCACCAGCAACAGCTCCATCCGGATGTCCGGACGGGGCTGGATCGCCTCGCCTTTGTGGGTGGCCCAGGCAGCTCCGCCGTGGAGAAAATAGGGGATGTCACTCCCGAATCGCGCGGCGATTACTTCCAGTTCTGCAATGCTTAAACCTAACCCCCAGAGGGAGTTAAGTGCTCGCAAAGTGGTCGCGGCGTTGCTGCTTCCACCTCCCAAACCAGCCGCGAGAGGAATTCTCTTCTCAAGGTGTATGTCCACTCCCTCTGCGGGCTTGAACTCATCCAGCAGAAACTGGGTCACCCTGAAGACCAGATTGCTTTCTGCAGCCAATTCAGGCAAGTTAGACCACAATTTTATCCCCTGCCTTTTTGTCAAAGCATATTTGAGCGTATCGTAGAGCGAGACACTGCAGAGCAGTGTCTCGATCTCATGATAGCTGTCCGGGAGTTTTCCCAGGACCTCAAGAAACAGATTTATTTTTGCGTAGGAAACGTGCCGCGCTTTTTTTCTGTTTCTGGGGTACGTCTTCTCCATAATAGTAGTAGTAATAGTAGTAGTAATAGTAGTAGTTTTGTTTGCTGTAATACTTTTGGACATAGACGCCGTTCACGATGATGCCGTCAATGGTGGCGTCGATGTTTTCCATCAGTTCCTTGGTGCGTTTGATGATCCCCTTTTCCGTGAAGCCGCAACGGACCACGATGAAAGTGAGGTCAACCTTTTTGGTGAGGATCAGGGCATCGGTGACGGCTATGATGGGCGGGGTGTCGAAGAGGATGAAATCATAGCGGGAACGAAGGTCCTCGATCATTTTATCGGTTTGGGACGAGGAAATCAATTCGGAGGGGTTGGGTGGGATGAAGCCGCTGGTGATCACATCCAGATTGGGTATGCCCGAAGCCTTGATCACTTGTTCCAAAGTGACGTCCGCGTCGATGAGGTAATCGCTGAGGCCGTTTTCCTTCTCCACGGCGAACTTGCTGTGGATCATGGGACGGCGCATGTCCATGTCCACCAGGATAACCTTGGCGTTCATCTGGGAAAGGGTGATGGCAAGATTCACTATGGTTGTGGATTTACCTTCCTTGGGCCCTGACGAAGTTACCAACAGGGTGGTGCTGCCGGAGGGCTTCTTGGCCAGGATGTTGGTACGCAGGGTGCGATAGGACTCAGCTATGGGCGATTTTGGCGCGTAGTGGGAAACCAGCTGCATCATCACGTAGTGCAGTGATTTGCTCAGCTGTTCCTTGTTTTCCCCCTCGGCCTGTTCGATCATGTTGTTGAATTCCATGATCCTTGATTCCGACTCCTGGATAACCGGAATGGTGCCCATGATCGGGAGACGGACATAGTTTTCCATGTCTTCCAAGGTGCGGAGTTTTGTATCCAGGGAATGCACCAGGAATGCAGCGCCAATTCCCAAGCCGAGGCCCAAAATAAGCCCCACCAAAATGTTCATCGACACCCGTGGTTTGATCGGGGCTCCTGGCATTACGGCATAATCCAGCACGCGGATGTTGCCGATCTTGGCCTGCTCAGCGATGCGGGCGTCTTCGTATTTCTCCATCATGATCCCGTAGATCTTCTCGTCCAGGGTCATGCTGCGCATAAGGCGCGCGTACTCCAACTCTTTGTCGGGAAGAGTGATCAGGCGGTCGTCGTACATGGCTTTGGTCTGTTCGAGACGGGTGACGCGGGTGTTTGCCATTTCCAGTTCAACCTGTCCCTGTACCAGCTTGAGCAGGAGATCGTTGCGCAACGCCAGGGGGTCGCTGCCCAAGGAATTGTTTTTTGTAAACTCGGTAATAGCTGTATTAAGCTCCTCGCTGATTTTGACAGATTTATCCGCAAAATCTTTTAGTTCAGGAGAGGTGATGCTGTATCCGTTTGCTTCCAGTCTGGCAATGGCGGCCTCATTATCGGCGTATTGTTTTCTCAATTCCTGAATATAGGGCTGTTGCAGAACGTTTTCCACATCTGAAAGCAGGTAGTTTTGATCAGCCACTTGTTGATTCAAAACATCCAGTGACTTCTGCTTGATGGCTTGGTCTGTAACAGCGGTTTCATATTCCGATTCAACCTCAGCCGATTGCTCTATCCACTTCTTGGTGGTTTCGGACATTTCTATCAGTTTGTTATCATTTTTGAAGGTTCGCAGATCATCTTCCGATATCTGCAACCGGCGCGAGATCAGGTCCAGCTGTTCGCCCAGGAATTCGCGAATGGTGGTGAATTCCAATCGGGCCATCTGGGTGTTTTGCTGCTGCACGGCGTCCGCTATGGCATTTACTGCAGCCATGGCTTCAGCCTGGTCCGTGGACTCAAAGGACAGGTTCAAGATATCAGTATCCCGTTTTGACTCCACCTGAATCCGGCTCAGGCTGGCTGCGGGATTGGAGGAAGCGCTGATGGGGTAGTTTTCCCAGCTGGGATTCTTCTTCATGATCTCGGCGGCAGCGTTCAAAATGGGTTTGCTGCGCATCAACTCGATCTGGTTGTTGATGTAGTTTTTCCCACTGCTTTGATCGGTGAGCAAGAATATGTCCGCACCGGCATTCTGGTTTTCCAAAAGGAGCCGGCCTGAGGCTGAATAGATACGGGGCTGCCTGAGGGTGTAGATAATGGTGCCGGCCAATACTATCATGAAAATGAGGATGATGAGGTAGCGGTATTGCAGCAGTATCCGCAGATAATCGCTGATCTTTATTTCTTCGCTCTGTGGTGCTTGGGTTGGTTGATTGGTTTGATCCATATTGGCCTTCAGCTTAAAGATTGGTAATGAGGTTGTACACGCTAAGCGCTATCGCGGCTTGAGATAATTTTTCCGCGGCCCAGCCAAACCAATACCAGATTGCGCCTGCCACATAAACTGTGTCACCTTTTCGCAAGCGCAGATCATCTGAGGTTACAGGCTTGCCATCGTCAGGTGTATTGACTGTTCTTAGCCAAGTATTGTCACCTGTTTCCAGGTATTTCTTGAAATTTATGGTGATCTTCTCGCCTCTGGAGCTGCTGTCGCCAGGTATTACCGTTTCCTCGTTGTCGTCTGTATTGCCAGAGGTTGAGGATGCATCTATTAAGGCCGCATTGTTTCTTGTGATCTCAATTTTGGATAGCCTCGCGTCTTCCAGCGGACCTCCGGCCAGAGCCAGTAAGGTGAGAAAATCCGTGTCATCAGGCACCAGATACAAGCCTGGCTTCTGCACCCGCCCCAGAATGTACACGTACATTTTCAGCCGCTCTTCACCGCTGCTGCGGTCTTCGTATATATAGGCGGAACTGCTGGTCGTGGAGGCGCCGGAATCGCCGCCCTGGGCAAACATTAGCACCGCTGTGGCCAGTATGATCAGAGATAATAGGAGCTTTTTCAACTTATCCTCATTTTTTCCAGTTTACGTTATTTTTTCCCAGTTCTCGATTACGTCAAGACAAATCTTTTACGCTTGCCAAGCGAACCGTTCGCGCAGGCTTCAAACATTTTGAATGAAAGCATCTTACCGGCATGTGATCACTGAATGTGCACAACCCGTTCGTAGGATTCGGAACCCAAGTAGGCTTGCATTTCTTGGTCCCAGTCAAAGGAATCCACCCGCCATCGCAGGGTCCGCCCCGAGTACTGGGAAGCCAGGTTTGTGGGCATGCTGATGGTGAGGGGGTCAACTTCCAGGGCTACATAGAGATCCTGATGCCAGACATAGTTGTAGCTTTCGTCCAGCAGCAACAGTCTGAATTTTCCCGCCGACCCGCTGCGGTTCCAACTGAACTGGGCGTTGAGGGGAGAAATGGTCTCTCCGTTTTCAGGACTGAGCAAAATGCTTTTGGACAGCAGAGCGTAAGAAGTGGTGTCCGAAACCGACACATTGCCGGCCAAATCTACCAGATCGACGAAATATGAGTACCAGACTCGCTCCGTCAACTGGCTATCCGTGTCCAGATAATAATCTTCCGTTGCAGAGATGGAGTCAATTAGCGCTGGCTCAGGATCAAAGTTACTGAAACGCCAAATCTTTACGTGGCTCAGATCGGTGTCCTTGAAAGGGTTCCAGCTAACGCGGATCCAGTTTCCGTCGGGGACAGTGTCGATTCCGTTGTTTTCATCGTTCAGGTAAATGGTTTGTCCTTCGTAAACAACCGGCGGGTCGCCAGTATCACCCAAATGTGGCACCAACACAGGCGGGACCGGAGGAGTCTCGTCTTCTTCGTCCTGATCACTTCCCGCACAGGCGGACAGCAGGATCAACACTGCCAGCAGTCCGATTATCAGAAGCTTGTTCATGCATCTCTCCTTTAGAAGTTAAATCGTAGCCCCAAACGGTTGGTGATCCCCACCGGGTTGGTCACGAGGGCGTAGTCTATCCCCATGTTCTTGTAGTTCACTGTAGCGCCGCAGGAGTAATTGCTGTCGTAATAGCCAGCCCTCACGGCAACCTCAATGTCATCCTTGGATTTGGGGTCTTTGTAGGTCCACTCAGCCCCGTAGTGGCTGCAGCCCTCATAGACATAGTCGTAATCGTAGGCGAAGACAAACTCCGATTTTAGCTTTGGCAGAGGTTGGGAAACCGCCACGCCCAACTTGGTGTTGAACAGGACCTCATCCCTATGCTCGGAATAGGTGTCCCAGCTGATGTCTGTTCCGGCGATGTCCTGAAAGTTCAGCCCAAAGTTGAAATTGCCCAGGCGATCGGAGTCGAACAGGATGTTCATGTCTGTTTTAAGCAGCATGCCAAAATCTATTCCGGTGCCGCTGCCTTGGTTTTGCAGGATGTTGCGCTTGATGAATTTCACATTGGCCCCGGCATACAGGTCCAGAGGGATGTCAAAGAATTGCCAACCCAGGCTGAGATTGTATTTGAAGTGCTTGGAAAACGCGAACTGGTAGAGGTCGTCCGTGCTGTTGAACTCCCCGTCCGGCACCCCGGTCAACTGGTAAGCGCTGTTATTGATGCGCTCATCAACATTAGTCCCGATCAGATAAGACTCCGCGAAAACAGGAATGTCGTTGACAGTCAACCGCGTAACGTTGATACCAATGGTGACGTCGCTGGGCAGGGGTTGGCAATAGGTAACGTGGTCGTATGACGCCAGACCGTTATAGAGGAAGGCGTGCATGGCCGACAACTCCGGCCCCGTGGCCTCCGATATCTGCGAAATCCCCGCTGGGTTCCAATACATCGCCGAACCGTCGTTTGCCAACGCGGCGAAAGCTCCGCCCATGCCCAGCGAACGCACTCCTGAACCTATCATCATGAAGTCGCCGGCATATCTGCCTGCCCCAAGCGTTGCCGCGGCAGCCAGAATCATGATCAGTGAAAGGTATTTTTTCTGCATCTCAACATCCCTTATTTGACTATGGCCATTTTCATGGTTTTTTCGATCTTCTGGTTTCCCTTTCTGGCCGTGAGCCTGTAAAAATAGGTCCCGTTGGCCAGGAAAAATCCCTGATCGTCCTTGCAGTCCCAGCCGTATACGGTGCGCGGATACTCATGATATCCCACTCCCGTGGGCAAATTGGCAAAGGTTTTCACCAGTCTCCCCGCCACAGTGTAGATCTTGATGGTGACATCATCCGCGTCATCGGTGAGCACATAGGTGAATCGTGTTCTGCCATCATTTTTGGGATCGATGGCCCGGCCCAGGATGGGGTTGGGGTAGTTGCCCACGTTTTTGACGTCGAAGCTTTCGTTCACCACAAACTGGATCTCGCGGGTATTGTAATTCCCGTTCACATCCTTGCAGTCGATCACCAGGCTGTAGGTTCCCTGGCTCAGGTTGAGCTGATATTTGATGGGAACCCGGTTCACATTGTCTGTATTGACCGTGGTAACGTAATCCCCATCCGGGATCAGGCTTCCATTCAAATACAGCCTGATGGTGTTGTCGAAGAGGTCGATCCCATTGGCGTCGCTCAGCACCAACGAGAAGGTCCCCGTGCCTGAGATGTAGCCTCCCACGGTGAATTCCTGATCCTGCACATTCACGTCGATGGAAGGACGCACTCTGTCCCTGTTTCTGTAGATCGTGTAAATGCCCTGGCGGCGAACCTCGAAGACAACCTTGTCTTCATTGTTGGAGATGTTTCCGCCCTGCAGGATCCATTTGCTTCCCAGCGCGTCCCAGCGGTAGATCTTGTAGGAATTCTCGCTTTCCAGCATCTGGGTGTCCTCGTCGGTCTCGCTGTAAAAGAAGCTCAACTTCATGAGTTTGTTGTTGATGAAGGTATCGGTGGAATCAACCAAGGCTGGGTGCAGGGTTCTGATCTCATAGGCGTTGGAGGCCAAAGAGTTGGGATCCCCGTCGAAGGAGCGCAGTTTGATGGAGGAGATGTCCGGCTGGTTTTGAGCCTCGCGCAGGCCCACATTATTGATGTAGAAGATGGCGTTTTGGTCTGCGGGGACAAGATTTTCCGGTATCTCACAGCTTACGTTGCCATCCAGGCTGTTAAATATGGCTCCGGCCTGACCAGCGAGGTGATAGTTGAAATCCGCTGCCAGGGTGATCGTGTTGTTGATATCAAAGTTATCTGTGTTGATCTGGGGATTGTCCGGGCCATGCCATTCCGGGAATACCCAGGAGGAGTTGACTTTTGCTTGGAAGATCAGGTTACCGGATGGAAGTCCTTGCAGCGATATGCTTTCCCACCTTTCCTGATTTACCTCCAACGGGGACAGATCCTGGTTGGAAAACAGCGTTTGAGCGCCTCCCACAGGTGTCACATAAAGGCGCAGGTCTGTTGTGATCGATTCAGCGTTGCCGCCGTTTTTCACCAGCACCTTCATGTACTGGCCCTCATCAATGCTTTCCAGTTTGATGTCGGAAGTCATGAGGTCTGGCCCCCGGGTCACATAATGGTTTAGAAACGATTCATGGGTTCCCCCGGAGGTTGTGATCACATATTTGAAGGCAATCTCCCTGCCCGTGGTTTGGGTGCCCAGCATTTCCGTAGTGACAAAGGTTTCGGAGATCTCGGGATGGGCTGACATGGGCAGGCTCACCCAAACACCGCCTGCAGCAGTGCTGTCCACTCTCACCTTGCAAACCAGGGACTGGATATCCTCATTGCTGAAAACTCTGGCCAGGAACCGCACCGAATCTTTCCAGGCGGGGTTTGCGGGCAGGGTGGAATGGTGAGTGAGAGCTGCCCTGCCAACTCCGAAACCGCTCTTGCCCACATACTCCTGCGTGGGTGAATATCCTGCCACATGGATCTCTCTGCTGTAAGGTGGATCCTCATCTTCGGGGATAACATAGCTGGCGCTGTAGCTGCCATTTATCACCGGCAGATCGTAAGGTATGTTGACCGTCACCTCATTGCTGTTCAGAATGTACAACCTTGCCGCGGTTACGTCCGCCGGGAACTGCGCGTTCACGAACAGGGTGTCACCCGGCATCAAAACGTAGTTTTCGGCTTGAACCGATACGTCGCTTAGGGGTTTCAGAGTTTTGATCAGCGGGTCTCCCAAAAGGGCGGCCGCGTTGGTTAGCGCGTAGCGCGCGGCTGAAAGAGTGGTTGTGGCGTAAAATCTTGTAAGGGTGTATTGATACGCCTCGCCAAAGGTATTGAAGTCATGTTTGTAGATCGCTTCCGTGAGGGCCAGTCCCCAGTCCAGGTCCTGATACATATAGCCCAGTCCGCTGAACCCCAGCGTCACTATCGCTCCCTTGTTTGGCTGCATCACCAACGCCTCTCCGATGCTTGCGATCCCGTTGGTGTCGAAAGAAGAGGCATAGCAGGCCAAACTCACTACGATGGGATAGGTCTGGTTGTTCAGCGTGGCCACGTCATTGAAGTTGAACAGGTTGTAATCCGCCCAGATGCGTCCTCCTCCGTGGCCTATGAAGTGCAGGTACTGGGTTCCTGAGTTGATGGCATCCTTCAGGTCGAAGGTTCCGCCAAAGTATTCACTGCTCACCGTCTGAGTGGAGGTATAGACTCTGGTCGCGCGGTAATCCTGGGGTATGTTGCGCCGCCGGATGGTTTCAGACTGCTGGGCAAAAAGGTCGTCCGCGTCTGTGATCTTGCCGCCTGAAGTGATGGTCACGTGGCTGTTCCAGAGTCTGTTGGTGAGCAGGTTGTTGCGGTAATTGAAAGCTTTTTGGGCATAGTCCAGCACCTGCTCAGGCTTCCAGGCGTTGATGCGGGCCACTGCGATGTCCGGCACCAGATCGGTGCCCACGATGGTGGCGTACCAGCCGTCGCTGGCCGTCGCGCCGTGTTCGCTGGTCCAGGTTTTTTTCACCGGCACCAGCGCGTAAGTCCTGGCGGGACTGTTATCCCTTTCATCATCAACCCCCTCGCCCAGAAGCACCACATGGCTCAGCTGCGGTGATCCCCAGTTATTGTAGGCGTAGCTGAAGAATTCTTTCAGGCTCTCGGCAGAGCGGATGCCATGGTTGAATTCATCAAAGATGTCCTGATAATCCACCCTGGCCACAGAGTGTCCCTCAGCCTCCCAAACACTCAGCAGCAGGTCTCCGCCCTCGGAATGGATGAAATCCCGCCTGCCCACCACGATCACATTGGCCGCGTTGGCCGGATTGCGCAGGTCGGAGGGCAGGTTCAGCCTCATCTCCAGAGGCGTCAGTTTCTGGTCTTCGGTTACGGCGTAGTACTCCACATCTATGGAGGACACGCTGTCCTGGAGCGAAACTGTCCAGGGGGCGAATCCCTCCACGCTGAAGGGTTCGATCTGGCAGTTGTTGAAGATGCTGGAACCGATCTTATACACGGAAACCTGATTGTTGCTGAATCCCTCCACCTCAAACTGATAGAGTCCGGCGGGCCGGTTGGAGGGTTTGGTGAATTTGATCTTGTCCTCGCTGGTCCTGTATTCACGCCAGTATTTCAGCTCCAGATAATCGAAGAGCACTTGCTCCCTGTCTCCCGAAACGGTGTTGCCCGCGAGGCTGATGTACATGTTGTTCGTGCCATGCCGGAAATAGGAGTTGGCCACAGGCCCGGCATTTTCAAAGATCTGTTCCTTTTGCCCGATCCAGTTGTGCGTGTTGATCATGGCCTCGTTGATCCGCACGGTCGCGTTGTGGTCATACTGGCCGGGAGGCACAGACGTCGCGTAGGTGAGCCCGTACAGCGACACTTTCACCTGCGCCGTGCGCACCGTGCTGTCTCTGGGGTACTGCAGTTCAAAGGGAATGATATCCAGGTCCGGGGCGTTGATCTTTCTCCAGAACCAAATGTCCTCGCGGTAGAAATTCGGGTTTTGGAAGGACCAGGAGTTGCCAAGCTTGTCCGATACCAGCTGTTGCTCGATATGAACAGTATGCTCATAGGCATCCGGCACAATGTACTGGGCTGCGTTGGATATCACCAATCCGCCGTTCTCCACTGCCATCCGGGCGCCCAGGCTGCCCTTGTGGTAAAGGCTGTACACGTTTTCCGCCGTGTAGTCATCCTGATAGCCGCTGTCGCCGTAATGCCTGTCTCCAAAAAACTCGAAGTAATCTCCGGGATCGAAGCTGCCGTCGGATTCGCCCTCAAAATGGATGGGGATGGAGCCGTATTCGTCTGTTAATTCCAGCATGCGCGGATCCACGTTTTCCGGCAGCCAGGCCATCCCAACTTGCAGGGAATCGGCCATGATCAGGATGAATTCGTTTAGCTGTTCGTAGGTAACCTGGTAGATACCTTCCTGGTCCACCACGAACTGGATCTCATTCACCACCAGGGTCCCGTTTTTGGGCGACTCGTAGCTGTTGTCGCGCTGCTTGGGCAAACGCCAGCTTTGGGAGCTTGCGTTGTTGATGAAAAAAGCCTCGCCAACTTGATCTATGGGGTTTTCGCTTGACTGCCAGTTGGGTGTGGCTGATTTGCTGCCGGAAATCTGCACCCGGATGGTGAAACTGGTGTTCACCACCAATTCTTTGCTTGCCGCCCGGTACTGGAAGGGGAAGATCTGCAGAGGGATGAAACGGCGGTCGCCAACAAAGGCGCTTTCCCCGGTGCTGGCTATGCTGGCCGGATAAAGCTGGGAACTTCTGTAAGCCCGGGCATCCTGGAAAAACTCATGCCCCACCTCTTCATTGGCCACTGTCATGCGCAACACGGGCACGAGGTTGATGTTTTTGAGGGTTGTGCTTTTAAGGTTGGACACCTCGATGGAGATGTTTCCATCGATGGGAATGGCCACCGCCTCGCTGAACGACCTCAATTCCGGAAATCCCTCCACCGCGTGCACCAAGCCTGCGTCGGATTCGATCCGGTCCCAGGTGGTTCCGTTCAGGTTCTGATGCCCGATCTTGTAGTCTGGCAGGGAGAATTCCAGAACCAACTCTTCCGGTGTTTGGCTTACCACGCTAACCTGCGCTCCCAGAAACACCAGCGGAAGCAGCAGCAGGGTTATTGTCAGGAAAAATCTCATTTACTCTCCATCTTAAAGAAGGTTCTGGCGCAGGGCGATGTCCCCACGAAAATGTTTGCCTTCAAACTGTACGGTCTCAACGCCTTGATAAGCCCTGTCGCGGGCTTCATCCGTGTTCCGCCCCAAACCCACCAGGGCGAGAACCCGGCCTCCGGAACTGAGCAAGCTGCCCTCATGCTCCCGCACACCGCCAAAGCGGATCAGACAAGAGGGGTTTGCTGTAAAAGTGATCGGATGCCCTGTTTGAGGCTCCTCGGGATAACCTTTTGAAGCCAGGACCACGCAAGCACTGTGTTGCCGGCCCCAAAAAAGTCTCAGGTTCTTGACACGCTTGTCCAGGATGGCCCGGCAGATCTCCGTGAACGGGCTTTCCAACAGGGGTAGCAGCGCCTGGGTTTCCGGATCGCCCAAACGGCAGTTGAACTCCAAGACCTTGGGACCCTCGGCAGTGATCATCAAGCCGCAATAGAGAAAGCCCCGGTAAGGACAGCCCTCGTCCCGCAAAGCTTTGAGGATGGGGGCGATGATCTCTTCCTCGATCTGATGGCGGTACGGCTCAGCTTCGGGAACCGGACAGCTGGCACCCATGCCTCCTGTGTTGGGACCGCTATCCCCGTCCAGCAGCTGTTTGTAGTCCTGCGCGAACAGCGTGGTTTGGAAATCCTCTCCGTCGGTGACCGCAAACAGCGACACTTCCCAGCCCTTGATGAACTCCTCCACCAGCACTTTTCCCCGCAGGGAGGACAGGGCGGCAAGAGCTTCTTCGGCTGAATGCGCGACGAATACGCCCTTTCCGGCGGCGAGGCCGTCTGCTTTGATCACGAGGGGGTATGGCGTTTGAGCGGAAATGTATGACTGTGCTTCCGCGGAATTGTCAAAACACCGGCAGGATGCTGTGGGGATGTGGTTCCGGGCCATCAGTTCCTTGGCAAAGATCTTGCTGCTTTCGATCCTGGCGGCGTCCTTGCCGGGTCCCACACAGGGTGTTCCAGCCCCTTCCAGAATGTCCGCCCAGCCATCTGCCAGAGGCTGTTCCGGGCCAATCAGCACAAAGTCCGGCCGGTTTTCCCGACACCAAGACAGCACTGAATCGATGGATTTAAGCGGCAGGCAGGGATGTTCGCGGGCGATCCCGGCGTTTCCCGGCGCCACATATGCTTCGTGGTGGTCTTTGGCCAAGGCTGCCGCCAGAGCGTGTTCGCGGCCGCCGCTGCCGATGATCAGAACTTTCAAATCCTGGTTCCTTGCAAATCTTTGATCAGGGTAAGCAAAGCAAATTCCGCCGCCTTGTGCCGGATGGATTCCCGGTCGCCGTTGAAGGTCTGGGTCAGGCTCCACACCCTGTTTAAAACTGAAAAACCAAAACAAACGGTCCCGACCGGCTTCTGCGGAGTTCCGCCATCCGGACCAGCCACTCCGGTTACCGAAATGGCGGTTTGGGATTCTGTCAAGTGTTTTATTCCCGCCACCATTTCCAAAGCGCAGGCTTCGCTCACCGCTCCGTGGGTGGCCAGGGTCTTGGCGCTCACTCCCAGCAGGAGCTGCTTCAGTTGGTTCGAATAGCTGACCACGCCTCCCTCAAAGACTTCCGAAGACCCCGGCAGGTCGGTCAGCATTTTCTGCAGCAGTCCCCCCGTGCAGGATTCAGCCACGGAAAGCTTCAGATTTCCCGCTTTTAGCAAACCCTGCAGGCTGCTGGCAGGGCTGTCCTCATCTCGGCCCCAAACGAATTCGGAGACCAGAAGCCGGCAATTTTCCGCGGTTGCCGACACATTGTTCAAATCATCGCCGTAAAAACGCAGGTCCACCCTTCCAGTTTGCGGCAGCCAGGCCATATTGACGCCCGGAAGGGGTTTGAAGCCAACCAGTCGCTCGGCCAAAGCGGATTCCGAGATGCCGAAGGAGTGGAGCGTAAGCTGATGGATGGCCGCGGCGTCGCCATATTTCGCCTTCAGGAAGGGTCTGGCGCCGGTCAAAAAAACGTGCCGCATCTCCAGAGGTACTCCCGCGAAGGCAAAAAAGCTCTTGTCGCCTTGCTCGAAACAGAGACCGGGAGCGGTGCCCAACGCGTTGGGCAGGGCTGTAAATCCCCGCGGCACCAGAGCTTGGTTGCGGTTGATCTCTGGCGCGTTCAACCCTCTGGCCGCGAAGAGTTTTTGCACATGCTCCCAAAGTTCCCCGTCAAAAGTCAGTTCCATCCCGAAAAATGAAGCTATCTCGCGTTTGGTGATGTCATCGTCCGTGGGGCCCAAACCGCCGGTGGTGATCACCACGTCACAGCTTTCCCAGGCCTGTCTGAGGGCTTGGTTTATGGCCTGGGCTTCGTCTTTCACCACCAGGGAAAACTCGACCGGGAGGCCCAGCGATGCCAGCTCTCCGGCCAGCCAGGCCAGATTGGCATTCACGGTCCTGCCCAGCAGGATCTCGTTGCCGATGTTGATGATGGCGCTGGTGGGCATGCTAATATGCTTTGGCGAAGATCACCCTGCGGCCCGAAGCTTTTCCGCAAAAGGGGCAGAGGCCGGTTTCCGGCTCGGCATCGAACGGGATGCAGCGGATGGTGACTTTCAGCTCATCCTTGAGCCTTTCTTCACAGGCGCTTTCTCCGCACCAGTGGGCCAGGGCAAAGCCGCCGTGGATCTCCGGCTGGCGGCTGTTTTGGGGGGTGAAATACTCGTAAAACTCCTCTTTGCTGTCGATCTTGACCATGTTGGCGTCGCGGAATTCCAGGGCCCGCTTCAGAATGTTTTGCTGCATGTCGCTCAGCGCTTGCAGACAGTGTTCCACGATGTTTTCCACTGCCACGGACTGCTTTTCGCGTGGCGCCTGGTCGCGCCGGGCCACCATCACGGAGTTTGAGGCCACGTCTCTGGGCCCGATCTCGATCCGCAGCGGGATACCTTTTTTGATCCAGTGCCAGTTGCGTTCGCTGGAGGTGAGATCGCGGTCGTCCAGCTCGGTATAAACGCGCACCCCGTCAAATTCCTTGTGATCAAAAGCCTCGTTGATGCTGCTGGCCAGGGACATCACGGCCGCATGCTCCTCTTCATCGCGATAGATGGGGATGATGGCGATGTGGGAGGGCGCGATCCTGGGCGGCAGCACCAGTCCGTTGTCGTCGCTGTGGGCCATGATCAGGGCTCCGATCAGCCGGGTGGAAACACCCCAAGAGGTTGTCCAGGCATACTGGAATTCGCCCTCCCGGTTTTGGAACCTGATGTTCGAGGAGGTGGCGAAATTTTGCCCCAAAAAGTGGGATGTCCCGGATTGGAGGGCCTTTTTATCCTGCATCATCGCTTCGATGCAATAGGTGTTCACGGCGCCGGGGAATTTTTCGCCCTCGGTTTTTTCACCCTTGATCACGGGAATGGCCAGATATTCCTGCGCGAAGTTTGCGTAAACGTCCAGCATCTTGAGCGTCTCATCCATCGCTTCTTCGGAGGATTCATGCACCGTGTGGCCTTCCTGCCAGAGGAATTCCGTGGTGCGCAGAAAGAGCCGGGTGCGCATTTCCCAGCGCACGATGTTGGCCCACTGGTTGATCAGCAGGGGCAGATCGCGGTAGGAATTGACCCATTTGGCGAAGGAGGCGCCGATGATCGTTTCGCTGGTGGGGCGCACGATATAGGGCTCGGCGAGCTCTCCGGCGGGCTTCAAGCCGCCTTTGCCGTCGTCCTCCAATCTACTGTGGGTCACCACCGCGCATTCTTTGGCAAAACCCTCCACATGCTCGGCTTCCTTCTCAAAATAGCCCTTGGGAATGAAGATGGGAAAATAGGCATTGCGGTGCCCGGTGTCCCGGAACATCTCGTCCAGAAACTTCTGGATGTTTTCCCAGATCGCGTAGCCCCAGGGCTTGATCACCATGCAGCCTCGCACCTCGCTGTTTTCAGCCAGATCGGCCGCCCGGATCACCTGCTGATACCACTCCGCGTAGTTTTCAGCGCGGGTCGGCTCGATGGCCGTGCGTTCTTTCTTGCTCATCGCGTCTTCCTTCTTCTGTGTTTGCGGCACCAATCTCTGAATCCCCCCAAATTGTCAATAGCAAAGCTGGTTCTCGCCATGGATCAGGTTTTCCCGAACTTCCACCGGAAGGACACCGCGATCGGACTTTCCGCTTGAAGGTTCTAGCAATGCCGGGGAGGACCAGACCATCTGGGGCAGACGTCAAAATTCGAAAGGCCCTCTTTCAAATCAAGTGGGTGGAGGGATCGGTTGGATACAGACTGCGTTTGGATCGATCCCGACTTGGCCAGAGTCAGGGATTGGCTATTCCCGCGAGGGTTGGATTCCGGGGCCCCGGGGGTTGAAACTCCCACCCCGGAATGACAAACAGGGCTGGATCCCGGATCTCCGGCGCCAAAGCATCTGCGTCCGGAATGACATGGGTTCGGGGTTGGGTTCACGCAGATTTCGCGGATGAAGGGAATCCGTATAATCAATTGGACCAGTCGAATCCGTGGGAAAAGAAAGGGCTGGATCCCGGATCTCCGGCGCTGAAGCACCCGCGTCCGGAATGACGATTCGACACTTGTTGGGTTAAGGTTCTTCGGTCATTTTGTCACTCAACCCACTCGGTTTGAAAGAGTGCCATTCAAAATTACCTAAGCGGCCCCCGTTATCAATACGGGATAAATACGGGATCAATACGGATGAAATCCGTATTGATCCCGTATTTATCCCGTAATGATAATGGGAGCGAACCGGGCCAAACAGGAAAAAGTGGCCTGAAGGGGGCTATGCCAGGTGTGGTGATGTAGCAGCCAAACGCCCAAAAAACTCTGGTCATGTCCTTCCAAGGCGCGCTTGAGTATCCTGCACCGATCAATTGACCAGCATGATCCTGCGGCTGCACGAACCTTTCGCGGAGGTCAGTCTGAGCAGATAGACCCCGCTGGAAACATCCCGCAGGTTTTCATCTTTGCCGTCCCAGGCAAAGCTTTTTTCGCCTCTTTCCAATTGTCCTGTAAAGATCCGGGCCACTTTCTGCCCCCTGAGGTTGAAAACCTCCAGGCTCACTTCCAGCGGGACCCCGGTCCTTACTTCGATCTGGCAGGATGACCGGAAGGGATT
>JAEAME010001431.1_pt1 | contig 16722 bp, 10 predicted proteins | sample 8958731 | NCBI WGS metagenome assembly JAEAME01 (sample SAMN16933194, study PRJNA681113) | bioreactor sludge metagenome | isolation source: anerobic bioreactor sludge (Control) | place: India:Bengaluru | collected 2018-10-24 | reverse complement strand
AATACTGATCAAAGTGGAATTTTGCGGCCTACGGGTGGTAAACTCGGGCTAGGATTTACTGCCGGGTGTTTTTGATGGCTCGTGCAGGGACGCCGACGGCCACGCATCCGTCGGGAATCGGCCTGTTGACGACGGAGCCGGCCCCGATCACCGAGTCATTTCCAATATCGCTCATCACGACGGAACCGGTGCCGATCCACGCATTGCGTCCAATCGATATCGAGATCAAATGCTGCTCTTGTTGCTGAAAAGGAATGTTGGGATCGTCCGTTCCGTGCTGATGAGCGCCGCTGAGTATGTGAACATTGTCCGCAATCATGGTGTCGTCACCAATGCAAGCCAGGCCAATTCTGCTGTAGCTTCCGACATAGATTCGGTGGCCAACCGAGACGTTAGAGTGGGTAAAAAGCATTCCAAAGGAAAGGTTGCAGTCAAAGGGGCAGGATCTTAGAGTCAAATGATAGTAGGCATTGCGGAGATAGGAGCCGGTTTTCCCAGGCATAAGACTAAGCCATTGACTCTGGGCAAAAAAAAGAACATCCCTATGGAGTAGCCGGCGCAGGAGGTGTTCCGGCAACGCCAATGGCATGACAAGCAAGCATGCAAGTACCCTAATTGCCGCTTTCGCTGTTTCTTTAACCATAGGTCTTTTTATCGAATAAAATCGGGGAGCGCGGGCGGGGAAAAGGAGTATCTATCCTAAAACCGTAAGAATTCTCAAGGTGAAATGGCAAACAAACAACAAACATCATGTTAGGGGGCGCATGGAAGCGATAGATCGCGAATCAGCGGCTCAAATTTACCCATTCGACAAGTGATCGAACAATCATCTTCTCCAGTTGCAGACTTTCTTCGAGCGGTATCTCAATGTTGTAGTCATCCCGATAAACAAATGTGGATTTTTCTTTATATGCATAGTGGTGCCAAACCGGTGAGAATTCCGTAATCAGGTAATCGTCGGAACTCTGAAGAATATCAAGGGCAAGCCATCCATTTGTTTGAAGTTCTTGTGCGACCTTGATGGAGATCTCTATCACTCTGTCGGGAACCTTACTCCACTCGCCTATGCCTCCACCATCAATGTTAACCTTCCACTGCGAGGATGACGCTTGAATTCGCCAATGAGCCTCTATGATTTTCCTATTGCATACAACGACGCGAATGTCTCGACTGGTTTTCACAAACTCCTGGGCAAGAAGAGGAAAAGAAAAAAGCGGATATTGAAGCTTCTTTGCCTTAATCAGGTGGTAATAGAATTCCCTCTTGCTCAGGCTGTTTATGAGATGGCGAAATGCGCCCAGGCTCCAAAAATCAAGCATGGATAAGCGGTAATTCAGCAGCAATTGTTTTTGATTATAAACCTTAAAGACAGCGCCCCCACCGGCACCATGCCGATTTTTTAGGACCATTGGGAATCCCAGTTGCTTCTGGGCCAGCGAAACCGCTTTCATCGAAACGAGCGGGATGGTTCTGGGTGATGGCAGGTTTCTGGATTTTAGAAATAAAAACTGGCGGTATTTGTCATTGTAGTAGCCAATAGTTAGCGGATCCGGAAAAATCACCAGGTGCGGATATCGCCTGTGCAAGGCCTCGACAAAGTCCACTACATGGCTGACGGCATGTGGCGAACTGCTATCAAAGCCAAAACTAGGAAAATATATAAGGATATGGATTGAACTATAGTCATATTCTATCCACCCTGGATCTGAAGGATCAATAACGGTGATATCGAGTTTTGATTGACGCAATTCCTTCTCAAATGCGTCAAATCTCTTGGCCGACTTTACCAGAACCGCTTTCATATTCGTCATATCTTTGCCTTGAAATTGGTAAAATACCTTTCGTTTCGTGCCGGCAGGAACGCTATTCATGAGGCCGGTGACAGATGCTGAATTTTCCGCTCTTTGGCGGTTTTAGGAAGCTTTCCGGCGGATACTCAGGTTTCGATTGGCAGCCTTAAAAAAGGGAGCAGCAAAAGATGAACTAAATGCAACTCTACGGCGAAAGCATTTCCGCATAGATGGCTTCAAGCTGCCGGGTTTGCTCTTCAAAGCTGAATCGAGACGCAACCGTCCGCTGTGCGGCCGAACCCAGAGTTTGACGCATTGCGGGATTTCCCAGGATCTGAGTTACCGCGTCTGCAATGGATTCAGGTTTCCCGGGTGGAACAAGGATGCCGTTTTGGCCGTGTTCCACCAATTCCGGTACGCCGCCCACGCATGTTGCGACTGCCGTCTTGCCGCAAGAGAAAGCTTCCAGGACGACGTTGGGAAGACCCTCCGTGTGGGAAGGGAGGACCAGCAAATCCATTGCTTCAAAGATTTGCTGCAGATCCCGCCTGAATCCGGCGAAACGGACTCTTTCACATATGCCCAGGCTTTTGGCCCGGCTTTCCAGCTCGTTCCTGCATGGCCCGTCTCCGCAGAAAACAAAGGTACAATCCTCCGACCTCTGACCAATTTTCGATATCGCCTGAAGCAGGTCCGCCTGCCCTTTTTCAGGACTCAATCGACCGGCGCAGACCACAAGCTTATCTTCAGGCGGTATGGATAGGCTGGAAAATATCTTTTTTTTATTTGCATTCACATCTCCGGTCGGCTTCCGGATCGCTACGGCATTGTGGACCACCCAGCACTTTTTGGGATTAACGCCCAAGCTTTTGAGGCTGTTCTGCTGCGCTTCGGACACGCAAACTATTCCATCCAGGCAATTAAGCGCATAGCGGTCCAGCCGTTCATAAAATGATACAAAGCGGTTTTCAGACGTATAGCCGCGCGAGAAACCCAGCATTCGAGCCTTTACGGCGGATCGCAGGCAGAAGCACATGACCGTGGATTTGTACCCGTGCGCACAAATCAGGTCCACTCCTTGCTGCTTGATCAGTCTCTTTAGTGCGAAAAGTGCACGCAAATCAATTCTTCCGGCCATACGGACGCCAAAATGAGGTATGTTCAACCGAGATGCTTCCATAAGCATTTCGTTTTCCCCATTGTTTTCGATAAAGGACAGCAACACGCCCCGAAATCTTCCAGGATCCGCATGAACAAGATGTGCCAATATCTGCTTCTCCGGGCCCCCCAGGAAATTGGTTGCGATAACGTGTGCAATGGTTTTTGTGGATCTATCTTTCTGCATTGCCTTTGCGCGCAAGAGCATCCTCAATCCACAAGTGAAGCTGATTCGCTCTTTCCTCCCAGCTGTTTTCCATCGCACAACGACGGCGGGAAACTATCGCTGCTTCGCTATTTTCGGTTAACGCCTTTTTGATTGACGCAATAAACTGCTCCGCGTCGGCAGCAATGAATCCCAACGCGCCGTGTTTTGCTACGTCGGGAAGCGGCGTACTCACTACCGGGAGCCCAAGGGCCAGATATTCCATGAACTTTAGAGGGTTCACGGCAAGCGTCAGGTTGTTGACCTTAAACGGTATCATTGCGACGTCAAACCAGATTGCATGCCTCGGCAATTCATCGTAGGCAACGGGACCCAGGTAATGCAGGTTTGGGCTTTTGGGCAGGCTGCTTTTCGGAACCTGCGATGGGCCAAGGAGCACATAGTTGAATTCAGGAGTTCGCTCGGCAATTGAAGCCAGCAAGCCAAAATCGACCCACGAGCTGAGGAGCCCATAAAAACCGATTCGAGGCGGAGGTATTTGCGCAATCGGCAAACTGCCGTTGTCCGTTCGGGAAGCCAGGGAAAATTGCTCGAAATCAACTCCGTGTGGGAGATATTTCACAGAGCCGCGACAACCCTCAATTTGAGTTAGTTTATCAGATGACGCGACGACCATGTCCACTTTCGAAACGAACTCTCTTTCGCATTCCTGAAGGTATTGGCGTTTAACGCCGGGGAATTCCGCGAAATCGTCAACACGATAGTAAATGCTCAGGCTCTCTCCCAGCCGACCGATCAGTCCCGCCAGAAATGGCCATGTGGAAATGACTACACGATTTCCAGCCTGAGATTTGGAGCGGGCTTTTTCAATATCCCGGACCATTATCCATTGGTTCAGGCGGCGCACAGCGGATACCTGATTATAGGGAACCTGGGGCGGAGTGATGATATCGAGATTGGCTGGCAGTTGACGGAATGGCGCTTCCTTCCTGAAAAGCCAGGAACCGATTTTGCGGTATGATCGCCTCAAATCATAAATGTTTAATCCTGGTGATCGCAGCCCGATCGCTTCAATCCAGATCACCCGTTTTTGTGGAATAAATCTGGAAATTAGGTGTTTGCAGCTGCAGGGCAGTCCATCCCACTCTTCCGAGATGGCAATAATCTCATAACTCATGGTGATTGCGCCAAATCCTGTCCAATTGCTCTCATGCGGTATGTTATGTCAGGCCGAGCCAATTCAGGGATTTTGAATCTCTTCTACAGTGGCTTCCATCCATAATTAAGTTCATTTATGAATAATCGAGCAGTTTGCCGTCAAATACTTGAAAATAAAAGTGAAACGATCTGTTTTAAATGAGCTGCCCGATAACGATTGCCCAAACTCCCTGTCGCGGCCTTCCTGCCGCAAAATACAGCTTCGCCCTTTCACTTACATGTCTATGATTATCCGCCTGTTTTTAGCGATAATGAGAGAAAATGCCATCCCTAAATCGCTTTTTTATACAGTCCAGGATTGCATCGGCCGATTTCTTCATTGTGTTAACAATTTTCAGAATCACCATTTATTATAATTCCTTCATCTGCCAATACTATGCACGATTATTCAGCCGTTGAATCAATGGTGTCGCGTGGGCGGGGACTTGATGTACAATGCTTCATGTTTGCTTTTGCAGCCATTGACACACTGCCGATCCCTCGGCCAAAGCAGCCTGGAGTGTGGGAGCCTATTCGCAAATCATCCAATCGGAGCAGGACTCGATGTTGAATCCGGTTTATAGCCAGTGGCTTTCACTAGTTGCCGGTCTCTCTGCCGCCGTGCTTATCCTTTTCTTCCGCAGATTGGGGAGAGCATCCTGGTCGCTTACGCTTTTTTTGGCGGCCTGTTCGGTCTCCACGGGATCGCTGACTCTTCCGTCTCTCCTGAACAGCTGGACTGAGGATGCCGCGCTCCGGCTCTCATTCTCCCTTCTTGTCGCCGCGGCTCCTTTGGGCGCGATCGTCAGTTTCACGGTCGGGCGCGAAGGCTTTATGCAATATTTCCGCAAAAGGCGTACATTTGGGGCTTTGCTGCTGCTCGCTGCACCGGTCGGCATACTCTGGGTTTACCGCTATTCGCTGCCGCCCGGAATTCATTTGCCGCCGGGCGAAACGGCACTGGGCCCGGGCGGATACTTCTGCGCCCTCTATCTAGTGCTGATCTCGATCATCGTGCTGGCAAATCTTGAACAGACGCTAAGGAGCGCGCAGGAACATGTGCGCTGGGAAATCAAGTTTCTTCTGCTCGGGCTCGCGGGAACGTTTGCGGCGGTAATCTACATCGCTTCCAAGGTACTTCTATTCTCTCCGAAGTTGGGACTCGTTTCGCTGAATTCGATGCGAATCTTTCCGCTCGTATTCCTGATCACCTGCCTCCTCATAATGATTTCCTGGAAGCGGAGCACCGGACGATGGAAAGTATCCGTATCCCCAGGTCTCGTATACAGTTCCATTACGCTGCTAGGCGTTGGAGTCTATCTTATTTTCTCAAGCTTCCTCGCGCGCCTGGCGGGGCAGTGGGGCGGCCGCGAGTTTTCGATCGAGGCGGCACTGTTCCTCATACTGCTGCTGATCCTGGCTGCGATTCTACTCTGGACCGACCTGCGGCACCGTATCAAGCACTGGGTACGAAGACACCTCCTTGCCGGCAACTACGACTATCGCAGGTATTGGCTGGAAGCCAGTGAGAGGGTACGGTCCATCGACACGCCGGATGTTGCCGCGGATGCTCTCGCAGACATAGTGCAGAAGGCAATCGGCGCGATCGATGTCAGTGTCTGGTTTCGACTGCAAAATCCTGCGCGCCTGAAATTAATTGGCGTGCGGGGAGAGGTGGCATTTCCTCCCGCAGCGGAAGTCACCGGGATATTTGAAAAAATCATTCATCTGGAAAAGCCCGTTTCACTCGATGTATTGGGTGAGGAGGCATCCAGAGAACCTATGTCCGGTTTCCTGGCAAAAACAGTTTCCTCGGTCCTTGTCCCCCTGCAGTCGGGCAACCGCTTGGTGGGACTTCTAACCGTTGGTCCGGACCGGAGCGGGCGGCGTTATGACTGGGATGCTCTGGAGTTTTTGGGCGTGCTCGGGCAGCATGTGGCCGGGGAATTCCATAAAACGGACCTGCTTTCGACATTGGTGGAAGCCAAAGAAAACGAGGCATTTAATGCGTTCTCCACATTCCTTCTCCATGATCTGAAGAACTTCGCATCCACGCTTTCTCTCATCGCAAAGAACGCGTCCCGATACAAGGATGACCTGAATTTCCAGCGTGATGCCTTCCAATCTGTTTCCGAAACGGCTGAAAAGATGAAAAAGCTGTGCAACAGCCTGCGTGCCTTTTCCGGTACGGCGGAGGACAAAAAACTAAATAATTTAAATCAGATTGTACGGACGGTTGCCGATAACTTTTCCGGGGATTTGGGCAATCGGCTGGTTCTCGATCTCGGCGAAATTCCGCCCGTCCTCACCGATTCTGAGGAAGTGGAGAGCATTCTGCGCAACCTGCTGCTCAATGCGCGCGAAGCTATTTCGCCCGAAGGATCCATCAAGGTGCGAACCTGCGTCCATGGCGGACAGGTGGAGGTTCTCGTTGAAGACGACGGATGCGGAATGAATGCCGAATTTCTGCAGAAAAGGCTTTTTGTGCCCTTTCACACGACCAAAAGCGAGGGATTGGGAATCGGTCTGTATCAGACTAAAAAGATTATGGAAGCCCACAAGGGCACGATCCAGGTGGAAAGCCGGGAAGGGCACGGGACAGTGGTGCGGTTGCTGTTCCCTCTGTGCAATTAATAAAACGTGTCAGTGCGGACCGAAATCCGCATCGACGTGAACAGCTTTGAGATGAAAGCATGTTGCCGAAATTGCTGGTTGTAGATGACGACGAGCAGATACTCCGCCAGATCCGATGGGCCCTGTCCGAGGACTACTCCGTGCACACGGCATCGGATCGCCAGACCGCGATCGATCTGTTCCGAAAGGAAAAAATCTCGGTCGCGCTGCTTGATCTGGGCTTGCCCCCTCATCCGCGCGAGGCTGTGGAAGGCCTCCAAACCCTCGACGAGTTGATCGCGCTGAATCCTCTGGTCAAGGTAATTATCGTATCCGGAAATTCGGAACGACAGAATGCTCTTCGTGCAATAGAAAAGGGGGCGCACGACATATTCCCCAAGCCCGTGGATCTTGACTCGCTGAAGATCGTGCTGACAAGGGTTTTCAAGCGACTGGAGCTGGAGAAGGAGAGCATCGAAGAACGCCAACTCGCTCAAAGCGTTTCGCTGGAGGAGATTATCGGCAAGAGTCCCGTGATGCAAACCGTCTTCACCACTGTGCGCAAAGTTGCGGAAACCGAAGTCCCCGTCCTTATCCTCGGAGAAAGCGGCACGGGCAAGGAGTTGATAGCCAATGCCATCCACAATCGCAGTGCAAGAAAAAACGGGCCGTTCGTGGCCATCAACTGTGCCGCCATTCCCGAAACTCTTCTGGAGAGCGAGCTGTTCGGGCACGAGAAGGGATCCTTCAGCGGCGCAACTTCCCAAAGGCGCGGCAAGTTTGAGTATGCAAAAGGAGGAACCCTCTTTCTGGATGAGATCGGCGATCTTCTTCCGGAACTGCAGGTCAAGATTCTGCGGTTCCTGCAGGAAAAAGTTATGGAACGAGTGGGAGGCAGGGAACCTATCCCGGTCGACGCTCGCGTCATCGCGGCAACGAATCAGGATCTGGAGGTGTCGGTCAAGGATGGAAGGTTCCGCGAAGACCTCTATTTTCGCCTGGCCGTGGTCCGTTTGGTACTGCCTCCGCTGCGCGATCGGGGGGAAGACGTCATCGAGCTTGCGCACCATCTTGCCGAATCCTATTGCCGCGAGATGAAGAAGCCGCTGATCCGTTTTTCGAAGCCGGCGTATGATGCCATGCGGCAATATTCCTGGCCGGGAAACGTTCGCGAGCTGCAAAATCGCGTCCAGAGGGCGCTGGTATTGTCGGACGGCAAGATGATCTCTCCGGCCGAACTGGACCTGCCCGAGTCATCCGGATATCCGGACAGCAATCCGGCCACTTTAAAAGAGGCGCGGCAGGAATTCGAACGCGACATCATCGTTCGCGCTCTCAAGGAGAATGACGGTAACATCTCGAAGACTGCACGCGCGATCGGAATCAGCCGGCCTACACTTTACGAGCTTATGGAGCGCCATGGATTACGATAAAACAAGCGGCAGCCTGAGGGAAGGCAATTTGGGTTTGAAAAACGTCGGCGCTGCGCTGCTGATTCTTATCTGTTTTTTGATCCTGTTTCGCCAGGTCGTCGTTGAACTGGTGCAGGACTGGATGCATGACGACAATTACTCCCACGGCTTCCTTATCGTTCCCCTCGCGCTTTACTTCGTTTGGGAGCGGCGGCACAAATTTGCCATAGCGGAGGGAAATCCCGCCTTTTCGGGAGCAATTATAATTGTGCCGGCCATACTTGCCGCAGTGGCGAATATGCATCCCTTTGTAAATCGAATTGCAATGCTGCTGTGCATTGTCGGGACCGTAGCTTTTCTCTGCGGCTGGAGCCGACTAAAGGTGATGCTATTCCCAATCCTGTTTCTGCTGCTAATGATCCCGATCCCTGCGGTTATCTTCAATCCCGTAACCTTTCCGCTCCAGTTACTCTCGTCGAGGTTTGGAGAATGGACACTGGCGCTGTTCCAGATTCCGGTGCTGCGCGAGGGAAATATCATTCAACTTGCAAACACAAGCCTTGAGGTCGCCGAAGCATGCAGCGGCATCCGCTCGCTGATATCACTGCTGACGCTCGCTATCGTTTACGGCTACTTTGTCGAATCGCGCATATGGGTGAGGATTACTCTGGCAGTAGCTTCCGTTCCCGTAGCGATCGCGGCGAACGCATTTCGTGTGGCGGGTACCGGGCTCGCAGCCCATTTCTACGGGGCCGAAGCCGCCGAGGGCTTTTTTCATTCGTTTTCGGGATGGCTGGTTTTCATTGTGGCGTTTATTATGCTCTTCATCCTGCACCGCTTATTGCTGCTGTTCAAGCCGGCCAAAGCCAATTTGCCGGATTTTTCAACATAGATTGCAGTGCGGTTGTGAAGTTGAGGGATCTTAGATGAAACTGTCGATTACGGCTCGAGTATTTGTTCTTTGCGTGTGCTTCCTTGCGGGTGCCGGGATGATCGCGCGCGGCCGCGGACCTGTGACTATGGTGCCCAGGGAATCTTTTGCCACGCTGCCTATCCATATCGGTCCCTGGACGGGAGAGAATTTGCGCGATCTCAGCGACAACGCTCGCGATATGCTTCGTGTCAGCGATTACACAAACCGAACCTATTCAAAGCGGGACGGAGCGAGCGTAGGTCTGTATATCGGCTATCATCCGGACGGAGGATTTCATTCGCCGCTGAATTGCCTCCCGGGTTCCGGATGGATACCTGTTAAAAAGAGCCGCATCGATCTTCATGTGCGTCCGTCGGAGGCCAGCGGTGAGCAGATATCCGTTCGCTTGAACCGGATCATCATTTTAAAGGGCCTGGATAAACAGGTGACATTGTACTGGTACCAGGGATGCGGGCGCGTGATCGCCAGCGAATATTGGGGATTGATATACGGGATGATCGACAAGGTGCGTTTGGGGCGTACGGATGCGGCGCTGGTGCGCATCATCAGCCCGGCGGCATCGCTGGAGCCCGCGGCGGAAGAGGCTGCCTCGAAAAATGCCGTCGATTTCGCGCAGCAGGTTTTCCCGCTGCTGAGCCGCTACATCCCGGATTAGTCAGGCGGGCTGCAATCTTTTTTCGGATTGCGGCCACGGCGATTGCTGCGCAACCGGAACAGCCGGGCTGAAGCCGGCGCTACGTGAACCGTTAATCAAGTAGAAGCAGGCCTTAATCCGTACAAGATTGCTCTTTGTCGGAGCCAAGGCTCTGATCCTCACGTAGAGGTGGAATATCAAATATTGATCATAGCTGGAGGTAGATATGTTTAGCTTGAGGCGCTGTTCCACCGGGTTGCTGCTTTTGGCCTTGTTGGCTTCGCTGACGACCGGATGCTCGCGGAATCCGCAAAAGTATATTGCCAAAGGTAAAGACTATTTTGCTCAGGAAAAGTATAGTGAGGCGGCGATCGAGTTCCGGAACGCGATCAAGGCCAATCCCAATTTGTCCGAATCCCACTACAACCTCGCACTCGTGCAGCTTTCCAACAACCAGATAGCAGACGCTTATCAGACGTTGTTTAAAACCGTGCAGCTGAATTCGGAAAACTACGATGCGCAGCTTCATCTTGGCAACATCCTGCTGCTGGAACGCAAGTTTGACGAGGCGCGCCTTAAAGCCGAGCTGGTACTGAAACGCAATCCGAACAATATGCGGGCGCTAATCCTCCTGGGAAATACCTATGCAAAGATGATCCAGCTGGACGGCTCCATCGGCGAAATCATGCGAGGTATGCAGCACGATCCCCGTTTTCTCCCTTCCTTCTTGAACCTGGCGGATCGGCAGGATGTCCGGCGCCAGGCGGAGCTAGCGGACGCGGAAGAGTCCTATAAAAAGGCCGCGGCCGCAGATTCAAGCTCGCTGCTGCCGAAGATTGCGCTCGCAAACTTTTACCTGATCTCGAACCGATCGGCCGAGTCGGAAAAGCTGCTGCAGGAAATGCTGTCTGCAGATGCGGCATCGGTGGACGCCCTCAATGCGTTGGGTTTCTTCTATCTGCAGAACAAGAGGCTGGCGGAAGCAGAAGCGACCTATGCCAGAGCGAGGGATGCCCGTCCGAACGACGTGCTTCCCAAGATTATCTATGCGGATTTTTTGATGGGAACAGGGCAGGCCGGCCGCGCCTTGGATACATATAGAAAGCTCTCGGCCGAAAGCGGCAGCAAAATTTTGGGGCTAAGGCGGCTGACAAGCATTTATTTATCGCGCAAAGAATTCGACAAGGCGGCCCCTCTTATAGACGAAATCCTGAAGACGGATCCCAAAAATGCGGATGGACAAACGCTGCGCGGACAGCTCCTGTTGATGCAGGGAAACGTTGCAGATGCGATGAAGGCTCTGCAGTCGGCGGTCAAAACCAAACCTTCCTCTTCACAAGCCCACTATTTGCTCGGTTTGTCGCAGATCAGTTCGGGAAATTTGCAGCAGGGCAGGACAGAGCTGGTCGCGGCTTTGCGTCTCGATGGCACGCTGACGCCGGCTTACCTGGCTCTTGCCAGGCTGGAATTGAGCTCCGGCGATCCGCAGCTGGCTGCCACTTTGGCGCAACAAGCGCTGACAATCAATGCCAGCCTGGACGAAGCACAGCTCCTTCTCGGGACGGCGCATCTGCGAATGAAGGACTTTTCAAAAGCCAAAACCGTGCTGGATGAGTTCGTGAGCAAAAATCCCTCCAGCGATGTTGGACATCACCGGCTTGGCATGGTTTATATGGAGCAGGCAAATGCCCTGCAAGCGGAGAAAGAATTCGAGTTGTCTCTGAAATCCAATCCGCAATATTTTGAGGCTCTGGCCTCACTCTCCGCGCTATACCTGTCTCAGAACAATTCTCAGAAGGCCCTGGACCGGATCAACCAGGCCATAGCGCAAAATCCGAAGCAGGCGAGGCTATACGACATTCTCGGCTTGACCTATAAAGCAATGAAAAACTACCAGAAGGCCGAAGAAGCCTTTTTAAAAGCCGTATCCGTGGATCCAGGCAATGCGCAGCAACGCCAGTCTTTAAGCAGGTTTTATGCCGAGATTGGCAAGAGCGAAAAAAGCATTGAAACCATGGAAATCCTCGCCAGAGAAAATCCGGCCAAAGCGGAATACAAGGCGCAACTGGCTAGCGCCTATATCGATCAGAGGTCCTACGATAGGGCGGCGAAGATCGCCGACGAGATACTGAAGGCCAACCCAAAGAGCTCCGACGGGATGGTCCTCAAAGGCAGAATACTGCTTGCGCAGGACAAGAATGCCGAGGCGTTAAGCCAGTTCCAGGCCGCCGTGCAAGAAGCCCCGAACTCTGCCGTGGCCCGCTATTTCCTGGGACTGGCGCATTTCAAGTCGGGAAAGCGCCCCGAGGCTGTGACCGCATGGAAAGAAGCGGCCCGCAATCCTGGTCGTTTCGCGGCTCCTAGCCTTGCTCTGGCAAAGATCGAGCTCGAATCCGGAAACGCCGACGAATCGCTCCGGTACGCACAGCCGGTCCTGAACATCGATCCGAATAACAACGAAGCTCAGCTGATTCAGGGTTCGGCCAATCTGCTCAAAAAGAATTTCGCGAAGGCCGCGGCCATCCTGGCTTCCTATGTCCGCGCAAATCCCGAAGACCCCGTCGGACAACAACGGCTGGGAAGCGCCTATGTGGGGACAAGAGACTTCGCGCGCGCCGAACAGCAGTTTGAAGCTGCCCTCAAAATCAATCCGGCTTCGACGGAAGCCCTGCGGGCTCTCGCCGGTTTGTATGTGGAACAAAAAAAGCCGGAAAGGGCCGTTCAGCGTCTCAACCAGCAATTGGCCCGCCTGAATGGACCTGCTCAAGCGCCGGTGTTCAGCCTTCTCGGCGAGCTCTACATGTACCAGAAGGATCTCGCCCGTGCCGAGGAAGTTTTCAAGAAGGCCGTTCAGGCGGATCCCCAAAATCCAGCCCAGCGTACTGCTCTCGCGTCTTTTTATGAATGGAAGGGCGATTCCACAAAGAGCGCGGACGTGCTGCAAAACCTGGCGAAGGAACAGCCGGGCAACGCCTCGATCAAAAAGCAGATGGCGGCCCTGTATCGCGATCAGAAAGAATGGGACAAAGGGCTTCAGGTCATTGACGAAGCATTGAAGATAAATGCCATGGATGCCGAATCACATGTTTTGAAAACGCAGATTTTGATCGGGAAAGGCAAAGCCGATGAGGCCATTTCGGCGGCGCAGGCAGCGGTCAATGCCAACCCGAAATCGGTCGCGGCGCGCTACGCCCTGGGACAGGCTTACTACACAAAGGATCCAAAGTCGCCGCTGGCCGAATCGGCATGGAATGAAACCATCAACGTCGATCCCAAAAACGTCACCGGATATCTCGCTCTCAGCCAGCTGAAGCTGAATATGGGCGACCCCGCTTCTGCGGCCCGCTATGCGCAGCAGGCTTTGCGTGTGCGGCCGGATGCAGTGGAGGCGCGTTTGTTGCTGGGAAGCGCCTACGCCGGCCAGGGAGATACCTCTAAAGCGGCGATAGAATATCGTGAGTATCTGAAGGTCAGGCCCAATAGCCCCGAGGCGCGCTCGATGCTGGAGAACCTTTCACTTCGCCAGAACGATCCTGAAAAGGCTTTGGAAGCCGTCAACAAGCAAATAGCGCAATCTCCCAACCGGCCGAAACTGTACGAAATGCAGGGCCAGATTTATGCCAGCCGCAAAGAATACGCCAAAGCCGAGCAGTCATTCCGGAAGGCGCTTGCCCTCGACAGCAATAAATTCAGCCCGTACAGCAATTTGGGAATGCTTTATGCCACTCAGAATGCTCCTGAAAAGGCGATCCGTGAATTCGAAAATGCGCTCAAGGCTGATCCGAAATCGGCGCCAACCTGGTTCCGCGTCGGATTGCTGTATCAGCAGCAAAACAATCTTCAGAAGGCTATGCAGAATTACCGGGAGGCTTTGAGGATCGATCCGCAACATGCTGAAGCGGCAAACAACCTGGCGTGGCTGATCGGTGAGACCGGGGGAAATCTTGATGAGGCGCTGAACTTGGCGCGCACGGCCAAACAGAAGCTGCCCGATAATCCCAACGTGCTGGACACGCTCGGCTGGATTTTTTATCGCAGTGGCGCCTATCGTTCTGCCGTCGAGACTCTAAAAGAATGCGTCGCGATGCAGCCGAAGAATCCCATTTATAACTATCATCTCGGGATGAGCTACCAAAAAGTGGGAGACAAGGCAAACGCCAAAGCTTTTCTGTCGAAGGCACTGGAATTGAATTCGGCATTCAGCGGAGCCAGAGAAGCACGCGAGATTCTCGCAGCCCTGTAGCCTTTCGCGACGGCGTGTTTCGGCCCATTCAGCCTCCTCGCGCCGAGCCGAGACGAACGACTCTGGTGGATCGTCCGGCGGGAACGGCCGTACGGCAATCGGCAGTTTATACGGGATTATTCCCGCAGCAGATCCGCGGAATCCGGTCTTCCTACGGAGCCACAGTGAATTTTATTTCTCCGGGCAGAACGGTTTGGAGTTATCACCCTGGTACTGTAAAGGCAAAGTGACACGGAACAATATTGCCGAAACCAATCCGAGAGGCAGGATCGACCAAATAAAGGGGTATTCTTGCTTGCTTAATAATCGTTCGTCATGTTGACTGCATTCTCGAACTCGTTCCGTGGCTTATGATTGTCCTCTTGGTTCTTGCATGCTATTCGTTCGGGGATTTATCGGTAAGGGCCTATGGCAATAGTCAATAGTGTGACTGCAATCACATATCCTTCGGTTTTTATCGTCGACATAATCATAGGTGTAGTATTTGTCGGCAATTGGAGTGCCACGGAGGTAGCATGAATCAGCTTTGCAGCAAAAATGCAGCAACGTCTTTGGCAATTACATTTTTCCTGCTAAGTCCTTTTGCATTATTTGCTCGTGATATAGCTTCCTGTGGGTACCTCGATCAAGCAAACACGCTTTATGTACTGCAAAATGATGTTTATTCCGAGGGCAGCTGCTTTTTTATCGTCTCCCCCAACATTACTTTAGACCTCAACGGTCATAAAATAATCTATGACAACGCACCACCGATCGGCAGCTTCGGCGGAGATTTCGAAAATAGTGGCGACTGGGATTTATCGTACGCCCCCTCTGCCTCAATTGAATCCGGCACATATATAAATCCGGTCACTGTTTTTTCCGGTAGCAAATCCCTGCGATTCGCGATACCAAATTCCGATCAATATGTTGTTTCAAGCCGGAGAATTTTTCTGAAGGCGGATACAGCTTATTCATTATCGGCCATGGTTTACAACCAAACCGATAGCAACGCAACTGCTTATGTGGAGATTAGAGGAACTTCTCTGCAAGCATCCTATACCGGGAAAACATGGCGTGGATTTCAATATATTCGAGCCGAATTTAGAACCAATTCAACTCCAGGCGCAGTAGTTATTAGTGCAGGAATAAGAGGGGCGGAGTCTTCCAATTCTGGATATCTCTATATCGATGATATCCGTATTCAGCGAACTCGTGTCGGGGGCATAATTATCGGGCCTCCTGATTGGCAGGGCACAAAGCTAATCTCAGATGCAGCTCGGTTCGGAAATGCAAATAGCGCAACTGTATTAAATGGATCTGTGAAGCAAGGTCAGGGCAAGTCGGACTTTTCACCTGCAATCCTGGTAACAGAAAATTCAGGCACTGGCTGGATAGTGCATGATATGACACTTACCGCTGATGGCGTGAATAGCAGGGCATTCTTTTCATACAATGCAATCAATTCGAAACTATATAATAATCATATATATAATCCGCAACGAGCCATCGTTTCACGCGATCAATTTGATGGGGCAGCCGTAAAAATAGAAAATGGCGGATACGGGACAAAAATATACAACAATACCATCCATCAGGGAATACAAGGCGGAATCAGACTGCTCCAAAAAGCAGGAGGTCCGCAGAATGAAATATATGGCAACACGATCTCATTGCAGACCAAATATACAAACGATTTTGCCATTGTTACTAATGGTTCGTCGGTATATGAAAATGTTATTGACTGCAGTGGTGAAAATGACTCGTGCAGGGGGATACTGGCTAGTGAAGGCTCTGCTTCAGCCAAAATATACAATAATACAATCAGAGTCCAGGAGCTTAAACGCAATCAGGAATACGACGGTTGTGAAACTGGCGGGGCTTATGGCATACAGTTGGAGGCGGGAAGCAATGCCGCTGTTGTTTACGGAAACAACGTAACAGCAATTTCTGCTAACTGCGAGTCTAGCGCACTGCGACTAAACGCCGAATCGGGCAAGGGCAATACCATATTTAACAACAAATTTACGGCACTAACAAATGGCGCGGCCAGAGCAACGAGCATAAAATTGGATGGCACCGTGGCGAATACCGCGAACATCCATCATAATACATTTGTCACCAATCATCGGTGGATATATGTATCAGGCAGCAGCGTAATAGAACCGAGGTTCTTTTACAACAAATGGGAAACCGGCGGGACGATTCCTTCAACGTTTCATCCATTTGAGATCAACAAATGGAATAGCATTTACTTTATCGGAACATTTGTCGGCAATAGCTATGGTCCGGGAGATAGAGAACGGTTTGAATTGGAGTACTTCAGGACAACTAGTGGCAGTCGGGATCCCCATTCAAGCTTTAAAACGACGGCTCCAATTAACTCACCCACTAATTTGCAGGCATTGCCATGAATTCATTCATTCCGTTTATGGGATGTTAGAAAAACTGCTCTGTGGCCGATAATCCGGTAACGTCAAAGCATTCCAGCAGCATTGGGATTTAACCGGGTGTTGGACCTCTATGCCTGTACGTTCTATCGGTGAGCGTCAAAACATCCCCACATTTTAAAATCGCCGGCAGATCTCTATGATTC
>JAEAME010001430.1_pt1 | contig 16725 bp, 22 predicted proteins | sample 8958731 | NCBI WGS metagenome assembly JAEAME01 (sample SAMN16933194, study PRJNA681113) | bioreactor sludge metagenome | isolation source: anerobic bioreactor sludge (Control) | place: India:Bengaluru | collected 2018-10-24 | reverse complement strand
ACCATTTGGCGCCTGTGAATGTTGCGAGTGCTGCACCGCCGAGCCCAAAGGTTAGGGTTTGAGCTGTGTCTGCAAGCATTGCGTCCATCTCTGTTTTGCTTTCGAATTCGAATTTGATTTCACCGCTTAGTTGACGTTGCCCAAAGGGGACATATTTTGCGAGATAACCGTTAGTGCTGCGGATTACAGGGATCTGCCTAGCGTTATTTGCTATGTCAAATTTCCAGCCGACGACACGATCATCTGCGGAGCCTGCGATAGTAACTTCGCTTTCGTTGAAGGCAACTGCTCCGGTGTGGTCTGTGTATGTTGCGCCTGAGACTTTGCCTGTACCTGTAGCTATGTTCTGCCCGACCATTTCGAGAGTTGCTTTGATGACGTCGTCGATGTCACAGCTGACAGATGCCTTGTTAATCCGCATGTAGCTATATAGGAAGCTCAGGATGTCAGTTGCAGAGGCAAAGGCGCCCTTGTAGTAGAGCACTTGAACTGAGAGAGTTTTGTCTAGGTCTCTTTTGGCATACTGCAGCAGGTCAATCGGAAAAGCAGAGGGTAGCGGGTAGGTGACCTTCACCGTGGTGTTTCGCGTGCCCTTTTTGATAGAGACTACGTCAAAATTACCTCCAGCTCTAAGCAGGATGTTTCCGACGTCCATGCCGAGGTCGATCGATTCATGGGGGACACCTAATAGCGCAGGGTTTGCAGGTGTTGTTCCTTTGACTGTTTCGTCCACGTAATAGATGCGTTCTTGGTCTAATCCATAGGTTTCAACCATTTTTTCTTCACCGTTACCGTTAAGTTATGCTCTCGATGAGCCAGCCTCTTAGCAGGAATGTTGTCTTGTAGAGGTTAGGCTTGACGTCGACTACATCCTCGTTTGAGTAGCTAACGACATCACAGTAAGTTAGCCCCTTGACTTGGATCACACACTGGGCAAAGTCGCAGTACAGAGTTGTTGCAGCTCCAGCGCTGGGGTTTGTTGTTCGTGCGAGCACCCAGCAGTAGCCGTCTGAGTCGATGTAGTCTGTGATGCCTGTTGTTAATGTGATTGTTAGAGTTTCTTTGGAGCCCGCAGTGCCTGTTTGTGGGTTAGTCCATGCGTCAGTTGTGTCGTTCCAGACTTGGAATGTGACGCCGTTGCCTGCTGCAGCAAGCCCGTAGCCGACGAAAGTTAGAACAATTTGTTTTATGCAAGTCTCCAGAGGCTGCAGGTCGTAGTTTTCTTTTTTGCCGATTTTGAAGCGGAAAAGCATCTGGGGGTACTGCCCTGCAGTTGACGTTGCTTTTGAGTGGAATATGTCGTCGTTGCTCCAGATTTTAGCATAGTTTGTTGCGGTAAGTTCCGTCCAGGTAGTGCTCGAGGGCGCTAGCTCAGTAGCTGCTGGGGCGTCTTTTGCTTTATGAGGGTCGCCTTCTGGATACCCCAGCGTATAGAAATTGTAGGTTGTTTCATACGGGGTTTGGCGGCACTCGCGTATGATAGCATAGATTTGCTCGCTGATTTTATCGCGTAGTTTTCTACCCGAGTCAGCTGAGGGCATCTCTTTGTTTGTGCAGACGCCCACGACTTTGAGATTAGTAACTCGCTGCCGTACCTTGCCATTTAATGTTAGGCGCCGGTCCTCGTTTGACTGCAAGCTGCAGGTAATCTGAGCGTCCTTATCTTTTAGGAGCTCTCGGTCATAGTTCTCCTCACTGCACCTAATGGCTGCCCTAGCTGCGTTGTCTTTAACGATAACTATGCGGTTGTCAATGAGCCTGAGGATAGTCGACATGGGGTTTTCAGTTACGCTCAATTGTTTTGTAGCCTCCGCAATTGTGACTTATAGCAGACTGGCTGGTTTTCTTGGATAACTTTCTGCACAGTCTGGACTTCATAGTCACAGCCTCGACGCCGCGTCTTGTCTCTGGGTCGCACTGGCAGTAGCGAATACATCGTCAGATAATCCGTGATGATGTAACCTGCCTCGAGAAAGGTTTCCTTGACGTCTGCGTTTTTGACGACTGCAGGCATCGCCAGAGCTTCGGAGTAAGTTGTGGCGTCAGCTGCTTGCTGCACAGAGAAGAGCTGTACTCGTTCGCCTTCGCTCTCGAGCATGAAGCTAAAATCCGTCCATGGCAAGCTATAGTTTAGGAACATGCGAGCTACCCATGCGACTTCTGTTACTGCTTTTTGGGGAGTTATGGGCGAGTAGTCTGTATAGATTGGTCCCCAATAGAGGAACTCGTCTGGGTATTTGTTGACGATTTGGTAGGCGAGCTCATAGCTGGGTTTATCGACGACTTTACGGATGCTCTCAAGGATCCCGATTGTGACAGCGTCATAGTATGCGCAGTCCGGTGCTTTTGTAACTACATTGATGTATCCAGGCCAGCAGACGCAGGGCTGATAAGCAGGGTAGGTGCCGTTTTGAGAGATACTCTGAATGAAGTCGTAGACTCGCTGCACTGTTTCGCTAAAATCCTCGTACGTGTAGAGTCCCAGGAGAGCATAGCTGACGGGGTCGTCATAGATTTGCTCGTCTGAGAGTCCGATGCGGTACCAAACGCCAAGACCTGATGGCGGGGGTTGATAGTAGAGGTAGAAGGTCTCAAGCCCGTCTCTGTAGAAGTCAACCATGTCTTCCATAATGGCGTTGTAGCGAGTGGCGTTTGCTTTGTCGTAGACTCGAGCTAGCATGCATAGCCCAATGAGGTCGTAGAGGTCTTCAATCATGAAAATTGTGCTGTAGGCGTCGGTGTCTGTGACATACATTGCTAAGCCACCGTAGTATGTGTCTGTTAAGCCAAGGGTAGCGGGGTCATGTTGCATGTTATAGAGGAAGGTGTAACCTGCGAGTTTTGCTGCATTAAGGTAGTCGGCGTCGTTGGTGAGCTTGTATGCTTTTAGGAGTGCAGGGATGCATCTCCCAGCGTCGATTGAATAGTAGGCGACTGATGTTTCAGCGCTTTTGAAGCCGCCGTATGCTTTGAGAGCTGCGTTTGTGCATTGCTGTGTGACTATAAAGTCAGCTAATTCTATGATGCGTGCCAGTATTGCTGCTTTGGTGCTGCTGAACTGTCCTGCTTTGTATGCTTCGCATAGGTACTCAGTAGCAAAAGCAGCTGCAAAGGCAGCTCTCCCAAAGCTAAGGTCAGGGTGATCGACGACTGAGTCTTTTGCTGTATAGTAAGTGTTCTGCAGGTTAGCTTTCATAGTTACAACGTTACCGAAAACTGTGTCGACCTCGTTCCATTCGCTGTGTGCGCTGTCTTTTATCCAGACAGGCATATCAGCTGCGAAAAGTGAGCCATCCTCGACAGTGACGTCTTTCTGCGCAACCGCTGCATCCACGGTGACGTCTGCAGTGGCAACATAGAGCCATTCACCAATGTAGAAAACGAAGTCATGATAGTTCTGCGGCACAATCCCCAGGCACTAACCTCTCCTTGCCGAGGGTTCTAATGCCGAGCTAGCAGCTACTTTTTGAAGCTGTTGCATAACAATATCGTTGCTAAGCAAGTCTGCAGGTTGAAAGCTAATATCACCCACACTTTTTGAAGTTAAGTCCTTTAGGCTATTGTAGGTTGCACGGATTCCAAGCCAAAACTGACCCCTCTCTTTCGACGTTACAGTTAGCGTCTTTGCACCCGAGGACCCGCTCATATTGGGTAAATCAGCGCCTAAGTTATTCATTATGTCAATAGTAGCCTCTGCCAGGTCTTCTATCGACTGGTTAGAGACAGCCCCAGGAATCTTGAGCGTTGATTTGATGAGCTCAGCGTTTATGATAATAGCCATTTAAACCGCCTTCACTCCAGCAACAAAAAGGACACATTGCATATTTGTTCCAGCATTGCTGCAAGTTACTTGATTTAGAGCTATACTATTAGTCAAAACAGACAGGTCGCTTTTTCTGACTAAAGTTGCAACTTTGATGTTTTCTGCAGAAGACAACTCCTGGATAGTAACAGTGTCGTTTTGGCTCATCTCGACATCTACTTCCAGCCAGACATAATACTTGACATCAGCCTGTTTGTTAATCTGATAGTCCCGATCGACCAAATGTGTACCTCAAAAGCCAGTTCTCAATCAATGCCGTTTTTAAATTTTCGATGCAGTCAGACCCATATACTAATGGCTCTGAGAACCGTTTAACTGTCTCACTGGAGTACCTGGGCAAAATACAATCCTGAATTACAAATAGGCGTCTGCGCTTGAGGAAATAATCATGGCGACAACAACATAGCTTCTCTATATTTTGAACTGTTAACTTTCGGGTGATAGATCGACCGAGTATTTAAGTTATGAAGTTAAACCTAAGCGGTGTTTTTGAGAACTACCTTTAAACTAAAAAATGCTATAAATAAGGCGGTTTTATTATAATTAACATGGTTCTTACCTAATGATTCCATCTGAATACACGCTCTACGATGGAAGGTATGGAGCTTTAATACAGAAAGCTTTTTACCTAATAGGCTACAATATGACTTTTGCCAGCGTTTACCTTTAAATAAAGAGGTTTATACCAATGTTACCCCAACATATACCCACCATAAAGGGAAAAGATGCAGAAAACTTTATGTCGCAAGATAAAAAGCGATTAAGTACTGCTGAGAAGACACATTTAGAAAAATGCAGAGCAATCTACAAGAAAAACCCAATCAAATAACGAAGTTTTTCTATGGGTTCAATCGATTTCGATAAAATCTGGTTTAAAAAACTCGAAGTCACGGATGATTTAACCGCTTTTCACTGCGATAAAGATGATGATAGCGGATGCAATGATTTTATTAACAAACCTGACGAGGCTAAACAATATCAAACGGAACGACATGGCATAACATATCTCTTTTTTTATGAAGAAACTATGGTTGGTTACATTACGCTTGCTATGTCAAGCATATCGGCTGAACGACTAGAACAAGGCTCAGAAGCCATTCATTTACGTTTTTACCCTTGTTTACTGATAGGTAGACTTGCAGTCCATAATGGTTGGAGACATAAAGATATAGGTACATACATAGTCGAATGGGCTACTGGCTTAGCTTTAGAATTATCTGGTCAAATAGGTTGCCGTTATATTGTGCTTGAAGCTAAAGAGAGCAAAGTAAATTTTTACAATAATATTGGTTTTCAGAAAGGGGCTTCACTATCAACTGATAGACTAGTTTGGCTATACAAAAAAGTGGCAATAGAAGAGTAGTCATTATCAAGTTTCTTTTTTGTTACTTACGTTTTCGAATTAGGGTACACAAAGGTTGTCTCGCAGCGGCGTCTCAAAAGTATTTGGAAAAAGATGTCCGATAAGCCTTTTCCGGAGGTTTCTGCTTTCACGCTTGATGATAGAGATTTCTTGTTTCTTTTAGACTTGCTGCATAAAAACCCAGGTGTAGAGGATTCAAGGGTTAGAGAGTACGGTGTGGATTTTGATGACGTGTTTATTGAGGCTTACTCTTTTCAATTCGAGGGTTACTTTGTGGTTTATGTTAAGCAGTCTGCGTCGCTGACTGTTTGTTTAGAGCATGAGTTGAAGCACATTCTCAACGATGATTATAGCACTTAGCCGGAATCTGCCTTTTATTTCAAGAACTGAGATGTGAAATGTATTCACTTTTTGTAATAGCTATGTCTGTTAGGAGTCTCACATTAAGTCATCAAACATGCTGTCAGATTCTTCTGTTAGCCGGTCATCCCAGCACTCCCAACACATACCATCATAGCTGTCGTTGTCTTCTTTAGTGATCTCTCGACGACAAACTTCACAAAGATATTTCTTAGAACAGCTCATAAGCCTAACTCCAAGCCAGCTGTTATTAAATTTTAAATTAAGTTATATTTTGATTTTTCCACTCTTCACTTTCACAAAGCCCTCTCCACTGCGCCAAGTAGTCGTTTCTTAGATAGCTTAAAAACAGTTTTTGGTCAACTCTTGTTTTCCAAACTATTGTGAGTTGATTATTATGGGTAAAACTGTGCCGTCTTATAGGATAGCTATAGAATCGGAGATTAGTCGTTGGAACGGTTTTGTTAGAGCGCTTCGCAAGGATGATCGTGAAGCTTTTGAGGAGTTGATGGATGTGTGTCGGGGTTTTGCTTCAGAGGCGGGCAATGCGACTAATCCGATACTTTTTGAACACATGGTCATGAGCATATTGTTGGGGCAGCAGAAACGGATCTTAGCTCTGGAAAAGAAGTTGGGTGTCGGGCAGCAAATCGCGGGCATTTTGGAGCCGGAGCAAGCCCAAGAAAACTAATGGAGACCACTTTTATGGAAGGTTTAAGCAATACTGAGTCCCTTGAAGATTTCAAGCTTAGGCTTAATTCTTTAACTGAAAAACTACACAAGATAGCTACATTGCCAAGAGGCGAAGGGACCCGCTAAACCTGCAACGTCAGAGATGCTGTCATCTTATGGCCAACCAGTTACGGTTCCTTCAGGGTGGTCCTCCGGACTCTGCGACTTCTGCAGTTGTTTTTTTCTGGAATTGGAAAAGCACTTGAGGCAAGTCTGGGCGAGGATAGCTTTCAACGAGCTCACAGCCTTCTTTTTCAAAAAGCGGAACGTAGTCATGCAGCCAATTATGCGACGCCAGCGGTGACGTCTTCACTGTCTCAAAATACTCAAAAATAAGGAACCGATCAGCACACTTAACAACGTGGCGAATTGTTTTCTGGATTGCCTCCGGAGGAATATGCATCAAAACTGTTCGTGTAACTGCGACGTCATAGTGCCCTTGAGGGCTGCACTTGGTTATGTCATGGCGCCAGAGCCGTAAGTTCGGCAGGCAATGCCTGGCTTTGCGCTGATTAGCTCTTATGAGCATGTTTTCGCTCCAGTCGACGCCTACTGCGCTGGGTACGTTTTTGTAGAGGTTGAGGAGTTCTCCGTTTCCGCAGCCGATCTCAATGATGCTTTGGGGTTGGAGTTTATCGATAAACGCTCTTAGAATACTTCTGCCAAAGGGATCCTCAATGTAGTAGTTTGGCGCTCGATATTCCCAGTAGCTAAGGAGATCCTGCAGTGCAGGAGAGCGCCCTCTTGAACTCATTACCGGATTGCCTCGTCTGGCGTTTCAAGTTCGCTCCAGGATACGCATAAACCGTGCTGCTACGTTGAGGTCGTCGTGTAGTCGATGGCAAAACTCGTTTGTTTTAGCACCGAACTCCAGCTGCAGCTTGGGGTCTTGGGCGATCATGAAGCTCTGGGTTCTGAGCTCATCCTCATCGAGCCATTGAATAAACGGCTGCTTAAGTCCAGCTTCTCGCTCCAGGAAGGTTGCGACGTCGGGTTTTAGTTTGCAGAATACAGCGGCGCCAAAGATTGATGCTTCAACTGCTACCATACCGTAGGATCCAATGACATGCTGATCGTAGAGAACGTTGACAGTACGCAAGAGCCTGAGGCAGCTGTCCCATGGCAGGTCTTTGATGCTTAGGAATTCAACGTCATCTATGGTCTCCATGACTTCTGTGATTACCTTGTAGAAAGTTGCTGATCCTTTTAGCTGCAGGTTAGTTGGTGCATGCCCAAGGACTGTTCGCCGTTTGAGTTCAGCCCAGCCTTTGAGAGCTTCTGTGTCTAGGGCGTTGTCGCCATACTTGGTTTTGATTGCTTGGAAGTCGCGAGCAACAGGCATCCAGTGGCTATTTTCTTTAGGAACAAGAGTTAGCAAGTCAGGTGTTGAGACGAGGATTTCAAAGTCGCCCATAACGTCTTTTGCGTCTTTGAGTATTTGCTCGCCATAGTTTCTGCAGTCGCTGCCATGGAAATAGACAAACTTGCGTTTAGCTTTAAGTACCTCTTTGTCGAGCTCGAAAGCGTCAAAAAACGGTCTCACTGCAGTGTGAAATATAACGACGTCTGCGTCTTCGACTATTTTTTTGCAGCCAGTTTTGCCGTAGTAGCGAGCCTCTGCCATACTGGGGTAGTTTAGATAGTTGTTGCTTGTGCGCAGGTTGATGCTTTGGACGTCGCCGAGCTTGTTTAATGCGTGGCTAAGACAATAGCCTGCTCCTGCCATGTCTTGGGTTGCGAGGTTGAGCACTTTGAGCTTTGTTTTTTTAGCGTCAGGACCATCAACGCATCTAGGGTCATACTCTTGGTTGTAGGCGTCTTGACTCATTTTTTATCTACCCTCAGAATTTTGTTTTCTTGTTTCCTGGGAGCTTCTTGTTTAGCGCGAACTTCAGGCCTCACATCTGAAGCATCTACAGCTGCCAGCGAAACAGTCTCACCGTCAAAAGTAACAGCTAAGGTGCAGACGCCTTTTTTCTGGAGACCTTCAAAAATACCGAAAGCTCTGCCCTGCTCGATGTTCTCAATAGCTGCTCGAAGCTTCGGCATGAAGTCAGTGCCTCTAACAAATTCTTCTATAGTTTGGTTTCTTCTTTCCATGTTTTTTTTTCACCTTCTTTTTTAGGCGCTTGACCGGGGGTTATTTCAGTCCATCCCCTCTCAGCTAGCGTCATCATGTAGTGTTGGTGCGGAATAAGTCGGGACTGGTCTTTGAAGCTCTTCAAATGCACAAGAGCTGCCAAGTCCGTAAAAAACAGCGGATACTTTTCCTCAATAATGCGGTTGTTTTTGTCTCGCAGGTGCCAATGTGTGCCTTTGTAGTGCATGCCTGGGCGTTTAATGAAAACTCGAGGGTGCCAACGTGGAACAACGCGGTCTTGCTGCAGGCCAGGAGTGTAGAGCGGTGTTTGCATTGCCAAGCAGCCGGACTCGTAGAACTTTTCAAAAGCCTCTTGGTTGTCACCCATAAGCATCTCGTCAGCATCAATAATCAGAAAGGCATCATCGTCTGGAACCTGGTCTATGCAAAAGTTGCGTTTTACTGCTTGGTTTTCCCAGCAGGTATTCTCGTCTTTAGTTTTAAAAACACATACTTCTGGCTTGTCTTTGAAGGCGTCAATGATTTCAAGACTGCCGTCAGTGCTCCAGGCTTTGGCGTTAGGTACGAAGGCTTTGTAGTGCTGCAGATACTGAACATAAGCGCCGTCGACAACTATCAGCGAGTCCACGACATCTCTGATGCTTTCAAGCATTGCAGGAAGGAAGGTACGGTCGTTGTAGAGGTTCAGAACTGCATGAAGTTTCAAATGTTCACCCTGAATTGAGGGCAGGGTGTATCAAAAAGGCGTTATAAGCGTTAATCTATCGAATTATGCCCTAAAATTTTAGGTTGTGTATGTTTTGGATTTAAGCTAAAAAATACGACTGCTAGGATGGGTCTCTTTCACTTATTTCCACGAGAATTTTTGTATTATTATCTACTACATTAGTTGTATTGTCCAATTCATCGAATAATTTGTAACGTCAAAGCGCCTGCTAAATCAGAGAGGATTCATCGGGCTGTTAGACCTGAAAGGTGTAGACAGTTGTATTGACAGTTTTTGAAATTGAGTCAAATGTGTTATCATATACAAGGACATAGTCGCCAGTCATAGGCAAATTTACAGTAATGTCACCATTATGTACAAATGCGCTATCATAAATGGTCCCCGCTGGGTTGTGATTTTGCCAAGCAGTAAAGTTGGCATAGGTCATAATGCAGACCCTAATTAGCGGTCGCTCCATTGATTCTTCAGTTGAAACGCTAAAGGTGCCAGTCACTGTGGGGTAAACGTTTGCGCTATTTGATAGACTAAAATTGTAGTATGTGTACGAGCCAGCGTTTACTGTTATGTTGTCATTCACTATGTAATAGCGTAAAGGTGTTGAAGCGGGATGAAGCTGATTTTGCGAAAGAAATACCATCAATCCTGCAACAGCCAAGATTATTACTATCACAGCGACAACAATTGACACTTTGTTTTCCAATAGTTTCTCCAATTCAAAGTCTAGTTGAGATGGATATTAACTTATCAGAAGGGTTCTTGACAAACTCAGTTTATTGTTTTTGTTTGTCTGACTGTAAACCCAACTCCTACACCTACAGTTCCAGAGTTTCCCTCATAGATAATTCTGCCAATATTCATAGCTTCATTACTGTCAATTGTATTTATTAAAAGAAAAATAACTAAAAAATAGCCCTTCCTCATTTATTTTTTTAATGCTCAAAAGTCTTAAATTTGTATAGCGTAGGGCTCTACTCCGAATTTTCGGTATTTTTCTTAAAATAAGCTTTTTCCACAGTCCTTGCGTTTAAGTTATATTTGTTTCCTATCGTTCTTAATTCAGAGAGAAGTTTAATGTAATAACTGCTTGTACCGAATAGGTTTTTTGGCTCTTTTCCAAAGAATTCTCTCCAAACGTGGATGTCAAACACACCATAGTTTTTAGGGTCGTAGAACGTTAAAATCACGCTTGCTAACGCTGGACCAACACCATGCAGATTGTCAAGAATGCCTATCCTGAGTGAATCTTGACTGGGAGTCAGATTGAAAATCTGAGAACAAGCACTTACTTCTTCATTGCTATTTTTATCTACATATTTAAGTGTTCTAATCCTTCGACCCTTCAAAAACTCAAATTTCCACTCCACTATTTCAACCAAATCAGCCATTGTTAGTGTTTTTGTTCTTCTGAATTTGTCACCTAATTCTTTTTCCCTTGTAACCCAATTAGCTCTATTGTCTTTATCGTAATCAGTACTCCACTTCAAAATTTCGTCTCTGTCCATCATGCTCATCAAACCGTTAGTCTCTTGTCATTGCATTTTGAATTTATGTTTTAGGGAGAAAACCATGATAGCCAATTTTGCAATATTCTTTTTAAGCAACTCTTTTATCCATGAAACTGTGATTAAGAAACTATGGGAAATCTTGTTACTCTTGGAATAATAACTATTCTTATGGGTTTTTTTCTTATGTATAGAGGAAACAGGTCAAGGGGAGAAATGGGTGGTCAACATGGAAGTTCTAAGGCAATATTCAAAGGTCCAATCTGGTTTCTCTTAATTGTGCTTGGTGTTTTTCTAATTGCTATTGACCCTTATGTTCCACTTTGAGTAATAGAAATAATATTCTTAAGCAAGCTCAGAATATTAGCCTATTGGGTTTGAACTAAGAAGTAGAAAGTCGCAATTATTAAGATGAAATTAAGATTTAGTCCAACCAACTAAACTCAGGCGTAGCAGACCTAAAATTTTAGGAGGATTCTTTTTGAGCCCACTGAACACGGCACTCCAGGTTTCCAGCGCCTGCAGCAGTTGTCTTTCGTATCTCGATCTTTATGCTCGGGTCCTCAAGGGGAGCATCATAGCCAGCTAAGTGCTTGGCGCCAGTCTCAAAGTCAAGCCCTTCCGCATACATCTTCATGAACGCCCAATAGTAGGTCGTATGTGTCGCGTCAAAACTGCCGCTGATTGTGCGGTTTTTAGTAGTTATGCGCACCTCAAGAGTCTCGTTAGATGTCCAAACGATAGGTACAATCGAGTAGATGCGAGCATTCACTTGAGTGTCTAGAACTGTGTACCAAGTGTTTTGCACCGGCGCAGCTTGAATTAACACCGCGTCATCTTGCATAGCATAAGGGGCGTTGAGGGCTACGATTGCGTCGTAGATTGCTTTGTTAGCTTCCTCTTTACAGTTAAAATTCACCATAATCTCAGCACCAGTCGACTGCTACCAAAACTGCCCAAGCAACATAAATCGCCGCTGCAGCTTCCTCATCATTTCCGAAGTTGACGTCAACCATGATAGCAATCTCAAATCTAATGGGGCAGTAATCAGTTTATAAAAATTGAGATGCACTCAACGCATTGGTCAAGAAACCATGACAAGCCTTAGTCAAGAAACCTATACAAAAACGCTTTTATCGCCTCTATATACCTAATACTAATCATGGGCAAAATCAGCAAAACCTTCGCGTTACTCCTAACGCTAATTATCGCTATGTCATGTCTGACTTTGCTAACGGTTAAACCTGCAAATGCTGAACCTGATATTAACGCACCTATACCAATACCATCTGTTCCAGAATTCACTATAAAATACGTTGACCATTCATATGATGTACCAACAACCACAACTTCGCACACTGACCCCTATACGGGCAAAGTAACTACCGAAACACATGAAGGCTATCATGTCAAGAATTTCACGATAGATATAACGATTAAAAATCAAGCTTTTCCTTCAAGTATTGACGGAAACGCTTTAGCTATGAGATATCATATTCAGACGAAAGGTCATTTCCAGAATGAAAGTTACTGGCAAGAAAGCCATGTAGACACGCAATCAACTTCTGGATATACAACTGTTGCCTTTTCCGCCAACTCTTATCCTGCTGGCGGAACAGTCGACTTCCGAGTTATGGCATGGTTGGGTTATTATACACCCCCGATTAGCGACGGAAGAATTGCAATCACCGCATCGTTTCTTTATCCAAGACCAAGCGATTGGAGTAACACACAAACAATAACCATACCTGAGAGCAATACTTCTCCATCCCCAACCTCTCCAATGCCCACCATTAATACTGGTTCACTTATAGAACCGTTCCCGTTTCCACTTTTAATTGTCGCCTCAGTTATTATAGCGGTTGTTATCCTCTCAATCTTGTTTTTTATAAGGCATCGTAAAACCGCTAACTTGAAGCAATGACCTTTTCCCACGGTTGCTATCTTAAAAAAATTTGGGAGCGGTCTTTCCTTGATGGAAATCCGCCTGCGCTGCACTAGACTATCCTGCTACGTGGCTTGTCCAGATACGAACGATTTCCTTGAAGTCCAGGATCTTAACGCCAAACGTGTGACTTGCTGTGATTTTCAGCTTGCGCAACTCAGTTGCCTTGTCAGTTTCAATGAGCAATTCACGCTTGGGCGCCAACGCGACCGCACGCTTGCCTCTCATAGCAAAGCAAAGGTCAACGGTTCCGGTGTTTGCGTTTGTTCTCTGTTGGGTTGGTCTGTATCCGCCCACGACGATGCCTACGCCCATTAGTTCCTCGATTTCTCCAGTTCTAATCAAAGTGGGGTCAGCTGTTGCGATTACCTCGTTTGCCATCAGTTCCTCGAGCAATGCACCGTATGCGTAGCTTGTCAAGTAAACGACCATTTCTGAGGGTCTTACTTGTTTGCCTGCGTTGAGCAACGCACGGATTGACTGGGCGATGTTTGCTGCGTAGAAGTAGGCAGGACCAGAGTTGCGACCGACTTCTCCTGCGAAGTTGGTGCTTGTGCCAGCTTCGATGAGAGCCATAATTTTTGCGTCCTCAGCTCTCTTAGAAGCATTTGCGAGCATAGCGTTGATTTCATCGAGCAAGTTTTGGTTGATGCGCTCTAGAATGTAGTAGGGGATTTGAGTCCAGAGTCCAGCTTCATAAAGCGTTGTGGTTACGCTTGAAACCAGGTCAGTTGTTTCTGCTGCGAAGGCGTTGCCAACTGCTCCGAGAATTTCAAAGTCTGCATCTTTAACGTATGGGATGTTTGCTTGGTCGCCTGGCTCGTTTTTGAGGAGCTCATCAACCCAAACGTAGTCTCGTAGGCCTGCAGAGGTTTCTTTGCTCGTATAGTTGGGGATAACAACAGTCCACTGCTCAGTGAGCAATGAAGCGTTTTTCTCTTTGCCAACTTTTACGAGGTTCTCGACCAGTTTTTCCTGTGATGGACCGCTGGCGCGTAGTTGCCCTTTCTTGCGTTTGCTACTGTCGAGCCCTTCTTGTTTGCGGAGCTCTTCAACGATTGCTTTAACTAAGGTTTTGTCTCGCTCACCGAGAGCTTCGACTAGAGATTCTTTGAAGCCGCTGAAATCCAGCTTAATTTCCTGGGGTTCTTCTTTTGATGCCAATGTTCTTCACCTTGTTTTGGTGCCCATTCTGCGCTCGGTGCGCTGACGGCAGCTTAGGCGTTTTAGTGTCTGCCGCCCCACATCATCCAGTGAGGTTGTCTGGTGTCTCGGCTTCTCGGCCTTAACTTTACATGTTAACGGTTATTTTGGCTAACCGCTTAGCCTTCTTAAGATCCAAATCCAGTTTCTCAGCCTTCTGAGATGTGTTCAGCAAGTCCTCGTTGACAGCGGTGAGTTCATGGGTTAATTCAAGGTTCTTCTGCAGCTGCTCCCGGTACTTAGCGTCAAGCTCCTCAAACTTCTTTGCAAGTTTTTCATGCTCAGATTGGGTTTGTTCCCTAGCGTCAATTGTGTCTTGCAGTCGCCGTTCTAACTCTTTGATTCTGGCGCCATCATTGATTGTGCCTTTGTTGTTTTCGGATAGCTGCTTGTCGAGCTTTTCAACCTGCTTTTGCAGCTCCTCCACTTTACCCTCAGCTTTCTGTCGCCGTTTACTTTCCTCAATAAAATTCTCCTCTGCTTTAGCAGCTTTTAGCTCGGCGCCTTTAATCTTGGAATTAGCCAAGTCCTGTATACTCTGAACCCTGTTCTCAATCTCAGCAACTTTGAACTCAGCGGCTAAAACTTTGGCGTTAGCAGCCTCTTGAATCGCCTGAACCTTAGCCTGTGTTTCTAAAATCTTGAATTCAGCAGCTTTAATTTTAGCGTTAGCGGCATCTTGCACCGCCTGGACCTTGTTCTCGGTTTCTGTGATTTTAAATTCCGCTGCCCTAATCTTGGCCTTCTCTTCATTTCTCACTCGCTCAATTTCTGCAGCAGCTGTAATTTTGAGCTCCTCAAACTCCGATTCCGCCCGGGACTTGGCAACGTTAAGGCTTGAGATAACCTGTGCACTCTGACTTGTCTTAAGCAGCTCAATCTCCTTCTCCAGACTAACTGTTTTGGCTTCTAAACCCTGAATGTTACGCTTCTTGCTGTCATCCCCAACAAAGTCCCCGACGACAACGTCAGTTCCCTGCGGAGTCTTTCCTGTGCCTTCATCGGGCACGCAAACGCCTTTCTGGGCGTCCCAGTGTTGACCTGTGGGGCAGCTGTGTTGTTCAATCATTTTGCTTAAGCCTTTGACTTGGATTTTTACCATTTTTCCTTTTAGCATTTGTGATGTACTCAACGCCTCAGAAACTACTGCCTCAAGCGGAGAAATCTTAGAAAGAGGTATACCGGGCAAAGTATCCTTGGTCAACAGTGCAGAACCGACAAAATGGAACTCAGGATACTCAGATGCCTCGAGACTTTGGTTAACGATCACGTGCTCATCAATCCACAAATAGAGCGGCTTACCCTCGCCGATGTCATACATATGGCTTGTCAAATCGATGTTGCAACGCACCGACTTAGGCACCTTAAGCACAGCCTCGACAGCGCCATCCTCAAACTTGGCTGCCACATAACGCACACCGGGCAAATCGTAGCCAGGCAGGTGGTTGAGGTTACAGTCGAAAGCATCAATGAGGCCTTCAGCTGCAGCTGAGAGCTTTTTGTGCGTATAGAGGTTGTCGTTCATGCTCTTTATCGGAAAGCCAACAAGGACTCGATAATACACGTTGTCTTTATCCTCTTTGAACTTAGAGAGCATAGGCTTTAGGAAACTGAATTTTTCTTTCTGTGAATACGCATAAGACTTGGTCTCATCTAGGTTTAGCGCTGTAATCCACGCTTGATACTCTGAGACCCCCGCCTCGGCGCCATAGTATTTTATGAACTCACTTCGAATTCGCTCAAAGTCTGCATGCCGTTTTATTGACATTTTTAGCTCCCAGCTCGTCGATTATTGCACTCGGTACAGGCATACTTGTTATCGCCTATACGCCAAGCTTTACCGACGATTGGCTTTCTGCAAATTGCACATTTAGATTTTGTGTTGAACTTCCTCTTCGACGCTTCCTTCCATGCTTGTTCATTACTCATTTTACGTCACTTTAAGCTATCAGATAGTCGCTGCCAGGCAGCCAGTCAGGCGAAACGCCAAGATCCAGCCCCAAATAGTCAAGGGGATCAGTGATGCGAATAAGGATGCAGCGACAGTAAGGATGCACCCAAGCAAACAGAGTATTTTCATCCCCAATCTCCAGATAAGGAAAAACAGCAAGCAACTCATCGCCAGTAAAAGTTATCTTGTCTAAGCTATTACAGGGAAAACAAGTACGGTCATCAGTGATAGCTTGAAAATACCACCAGTCATGCTCCGAGAAGTAGCTAACACCCTGCCCCGTGTAGGTCTCGGGGACAACTTTAGGCGTCTGCCACTCGAGCAGCTCCTCGATGTAGACAACCGCTGCGACTACTGCAGCAACTTCTCTAAGCGTTGACTGTGACAGTGTACTGTTTGCCCTCTCCAGCGTGGGCACCCTCCATTTTATGAGCCCCCGTAGGCATAAGACGCTGCTTAAACTCGCTACCCAAGTTAAACGATAGGACTTTGAAGTAGCCCTCTGCCTCGGGTGATAGTTGAGCACTTGGCATTTCTTTTTGGAGCCGTGCGATAACTTCTCGGCGAGCAGTACCTACATGTGCTCTTATTGCGTTGGCGCCTTCTTTGTATGCCTCAGCTAGGGTAATGTTTTTCTCAGCAAAGTTTTTCTCAACTACTTCAAGCGAGGTCTGCAGAGTTTTCATCCTTGCAGGGTCAAGCTGAGGCACATCAAGGAGCCCTACAGCTGGATCTCCATTCGGATCGGCGCCAGGCGTTCCTGCTAAAGGCTGCTCAGGCAAGTCTTTGAGAGGCACACCGAGCTTCTTGAGCAAATCTTGAGCTTGATCAAAGGTGATGCAGCCAGTCGATTTTAGCTCTGATACGTCTTTGCCCGTGAGTTTTTCGAGCCCCGTTTTTTGCCGCCCCCAAGAGAGGCTAGGCATGGGGTTACTAGGTGAGGGCTTACCGAGCACTTTTACGAAAATGCTGTTTTCGACAACACGCTTAAGGCTGTGCTGAATGCCCTGAGCATAGT
>JAEAME010001429.1_pt1 | contig 16746 bp, 11 predicted proteins | sample 8958731 | NCBI WGS metagenome assembly JAEAME01 (sample SAMN16933194, study PRJNA681113) | bioreactor sludge metagenome | isolation source: anerobic bioreactor sludge (Control) | place: India:Bengaluru | collected 2018-10-24 | reverse complement strand
CTGGCACCGGAGAGAAGATACAGGATGCAAGATACAGGAACCAAGACGCAGGACATTGGTCTCCTGAAGCCTGTATCGTGGATCCTGAATCCTCTATCCCTCTCTGCTGCAGCGCCTACTGGTAGTCGTAGAATCCCTTACCCGTCTTGCGCCCCAGATGGCCCGCCTGCACCATCTTGCGCAGCAGGATGGGGGCACGGTAGCGGTCATCGCGGTAGTTGGCGTACAGGGCGTCCAGAACGTGCAGCACGATGTCCAGCCCGATCAGGTCGCCCAGCGCCAGCGGGCCCATGGGCAGGTTGTAGCCCAGCTTCATCGCCTTGTCGACGGCATCGCGGTCGGCGACGCCTTCCTGCAGGGTAAAGATCGTCTCAGAGACCAGCATGATGCCGACGCGGGTGGTCACAAAGCCGGGGAAATCGCGGACCACGACCGGCTCCTTGCCAAGCTTTTTCGAGAGCTCGACTGTAGCCTGCACCGTGGCGTCGCTCGTCTCGACCGCGCGGATGATCTCGATGAGCTGCATCACCGGCGCCGGATTGAAGAAGTGGATGCCGACCACACGGTCCCGCTTTTTCACCGCCGTAGCGATCTCGGTGATGGGCAGAGAGCTGGTATTGCTGCCCAGGATCGCCGTTTCGCTGACCAGCGGCTCCATGTCGCGGAACAGCTTTTTCTTGAGCTCGATGTTCTCCGGGGCGGCCTCGATGACCAGATCCACCCCGGTTACGGCCTGCGCCAGGTCCGGCGTGTAGGAGATGCGAGCTGCGGTGGCATCGGCGTCGGTCTGCGTGGCGCGGCCCTTCTCCACCTCACGGGCCAACGTCTTGGCGTGATACGCCCTGGCCTTGTCCAGTTGCTCGGGGACGACATCATACAGCGCGGTAGCCAGCCCGGCCCGCGCCGTGACATAGGCGATACCACTGCCCATCGTTCCGCCACCCAAGACTGCTACTTTGTCCATCTGCTCCTCCTTGCGCTAGTCTGGCGCTATTATGGAGCACTGCCGCGAAAAGTCAAGCCCTCCGACAAGAACCAAAAGAACCGCAGAGGCTGCCATGACGAACGCAGCCCCTGCGGTTCCGCAAGGACATTTATCGAGATCTAATCAGAATGCCCTATGGCCGGACCAGGCCGCCCATGTCGACGGATACCACCGTGCTCAGGTCCTTTATGCTGTCGTAACTCACCTGCAGCAGGTATTTCGGGTTGTGCACAAACGCGCCGGGGTCTTTCTTGATGAACTGGTAGTTGTAGGCAGCGCGCAGGAGGCGCGGGCTCCACAGCACATAGCGGTTGGCGTTCACAGCTTCTTCCTCATCCGCCTTGCCGTCATTGTTGGTGTCGATGAAGAAGTAAGGATAGGACGCTTCGCTGTAAGCGATCGGCGTGCCCAGCACGGTCGCGGCATAGTCGCGGATCGTCTGGTACAGCAGCGTGTGCCGGCTTTCAAGCTCTGCGGCCATGCCCTCTTTCAAATCGCCATCCCCGTCGAAATCTACCTTGGTCTGGCGAACGTCGCGCAGATCTTCTTCATCCACCACGTTGGCATGGCAGGGGCTACACGTCTTGGGGTCGATTTCCAGGCTGTGCGGGTTGTGGCATTCGTAGCAGGTATCCATGGTCTTGGCATGCTCGAACCGCCCCACGTAGGTCTGGCCGTCGTACTGGTAGGCACCCTGCACCAGGCCACCTGCCTGGGTTGCCGATGCCGGGAAGTAGTGCGGATTCATAAAGCCCTGCTTCTCGATCGGCGTATCCTCCGGTTTCCCGGCGGTCACCTTGTTTATGCCAACTGTCGACTGCCGTCCGTGATGGCAGGTCGTGCACGTCGCTTCCGGGCCCAAGCCCGTGAGCTTGTCACCGGATGGGAAGACTACCGTGTCATACTTCGGAGTGGAGGGGTTGTGGCAGGTGTTGCAGAACAGGACGCTGCCAATCTTGGCCTCCTTGTCAACCTTACCCGGCTCGCTGCCATCCTCACCCAGGTAATCGATAAACCCGTAATAGCTATGGCACATGGCGCAGGTCACCGGAACCGACGGCGGAACGGTTTCGTCCCAGTCGGTAAAGGCCAGGGAGGTGCGGTCAGCGTGCCCGGACCCGGCCCACTCGACACTGATGTCCTCCACTGACGCAGCAGACCGCACTGCCTGCTCGCGTATGGCAAATACCGTCAACAGCAACAAGAACAATAGCGTCATCGCAACCAGGACATTCTTCGACGTCATACCTTGTGCTCCTCCTGTGAAAAGTTGATTGCTCCGCCTGCAATAGGCTGCCAAGACGGTCAGCCTGACTCAAGACCATGCAGTAGCGCTGTCCATGCCAGCCAGTGTAACCAGGACAAATACTAGCACACAACTCTGAATTTGTCTAATCTAGCGGACGTGTGGTAAACTCCAATCCAGAGCGTGCAGGAGGACCGGCAAGGGGCGACTCTCACCTGTTCTCCGGCGACAACCCGTGCCAAGAGCGCCGCGCACGCGCTATCCTACGTCAGGAGGTGTATACGCTATGAAATTGTCCGCAAAAACTGTCCTTTGGCTCGCCCTTTATCTATTCATGATCTTTGCACCTCTGCTCATCATCTTCATTGGCCCGCGGCCGGCAGGGCGTGAGTTCTGGCGCGAGTTTGCCGTTGCCCTGGGGTTCATCGGGCTGTCGCTGATGGGGCTGCAGTTTATCCCCACCGCACGGCTGCCCTTTCTGTGCTGCATTTTCCCCATGGACACGGTCTACTTTCTGCACCATGCCACATCCGTGATCTCGCTGGGCTTTGTCCTGGCCCACCCGCTGATCCTGATCTTCAGCAATCCATACGTTGCCCAATTTCTCAATCCAACCACTTCTCCCTGGCGTGTCCTTTCGGGAGTGATCGCGGCCCTGCTGGCTCTGCTTCTGATTGGCAGCTCGGTTCTGCGCAAGGACCTGAAGGTGATCTATGAGCCGTGGCGCATGACGCACGGTCTCCTCTCGGTCATCACCCTTGTGCTGGCCCTCATCCACATCTTCAAGGTGGACTATTACACAGCCATGCCGCTGCAGCGCGCGCTGTGGATCATCCTGCCCATCCTGTGGCTGGCCGCCATCGTGTGGGCCCGCGTGGTCAAGCCCGCGCTGATGCTCAAAAAGCCCTACGAGCTGAAAGAAGTCCGGCCCGAACGTAATGGCTCCTGGACTCTGGCGTTGGCGCCCGTAGGCCATGAGGGTCTCACCTTCAAGCCGGGCCAGTTTGCCTGGTTGGCCGTGGAGAGATCGCCCTATGACATCCGCCAGCACCCGTTCTCCTTCGCCTCCAGCGCTGAGCGCAAAGGCTGGCTCGAGTTCACCATCAAGGAGCTCGGCGACTTTACTCGCACCGTGAAGGACGTCAAGCCGGGCGCGAGGCTGTACGTGGACGGCCCCTATGGCACGTTTGGACCGGATTTCCACGAGGCACCCGGGTACGTGTTTCTTGCCGGTGGCGTGGGCATCACGCCTATCATGAGCACACTGCGCACTCTGGCCGACCGTGGCGACAAGCGGCCATTAATGCTCTTTTACGGCAGCCCGAACTGGGAGGATGTAACGTACCGCGAAGAGCTGGAGGAACTGGAAAAGCGCCTGAATCTCAAGATCGTACACGTGCTGGAACGCGCGCATCACGAGTGGCAGGGCGAAAAGGGCTTTATCACCGCTGCCGTGCTTGACTACCACCTGCCCGAGGACCGCGCGAACCTGCAATACTTCATGTGCGGGCCACTGCCCATGATCCGGGCCGTGGAACCGGCGCTGCAAAAGGCCGGCGTACCGCTGAGCCACGTGCATTCCGAACGCTACGAGATGGCGTAGGTCAAACAGGGGGAATAGACAATATGATGAGACAGTATGCCATCCGGCTCGTTGCGGCCATCATTGCCCTGGCCATCATCCTGTCCGCCTGGGTAGCTCTGCTGCAGGCCAGATAGAACCAAGACAACACATGCCCGTCCGCCAAATGGCGGACGGGCATGTAGCACTTATACCCCAATGCAGGCCTTGCTTTGGACGGCAGACTCAGCCAGCGAGGCAAATGCTTTGCCTGTTCGCACCCTAGTCACCCACTCGCACCGGCGGCAGCAGAACGCGGTCGCCCAGGCGCTCGCCTCCTGCACCCAGCACCGGCAACCGCTCGCCACTGGTTGCAGAGTACATCCCGACCTCCAGGATGTACTCGCCTGCGGGAGTGCCAACAGGCACCTCGATCACATAGGAATCCACCACCACCTCACCGGATAGCCAGGCAGTGGTTGGATAGGTGCCCTCTAGCGGCACATTGTCCTTCTGTCCCCGCACCTGGCCGTCGCTGCCCAGCAAATGCGTAAAGACGGTATAGCCGGTGTCGATCGCCGTCCGGGCCTGCCAGAAGAGGGTGAGGCAAACCGATCCGCCGGTTCGGACGGTATCCGCGGCCAGGTCGTAGCCCAGGAGGGATACCCGGTCGCCCAGGTTAGCGTCCAGCCGGTGTTGGATGGTCTCCGGCACAGCAAACTGGCGGCTCTGACCGGCGATGCGCAGGGTGGTCAGGACATAGTCCCGGTCTAGCAGGAACTGGCCCGTCGCCGCGTCAACGCAGTTCAGGGTCATCTGGACCACGCCCGCAGTAGCGTCACGCGCCAAGGCGAGGTCGTACTGGCCCAGCAACACGTCACCCGGCGTCCAGCGGCTCGTGGGATAGTCCGCGTTGGCCAGCTCGAACCGGCCCTCGGCCGCGCAAACCCCGGCACTGTCTTGCGCACGGAGCACGAGCTGCCAGTCCTGCTCCATGGCATTGAGCGCCTGCCAGAACAGCGCCACACGCACCGGGTCGCCGGGGAGAACCGTGTCTCGAACCGGGCCACGGCCAAGCAGGCGCAGGTCCGCACCAATATTCTGGTTCACCTGCTGGTGAATGGCCAGCTCATCCGCGGCCGGCGCACGCTCCGGGCGCGACACCTCTATCGTGGTCAGAGGGCAGTCAAGGCCTATCGCCTGTCCAAGCGCATCCCGTACGGGAAGCACTTCGCCCGAGGCGAGATTGTAGAGCAACACCCCTACTCGATACCTGCCCGGTGGTGTCGCTGGGGCAATGGGCAAAACATATCCGCCCATCACCTGCATGCCGTTGGGCCACTGCGAGGTGGAAACATGTTCAACCTGCTCCCGGGTTCCCTGCCATCCCGAGGTGAGAACTCTCTGCAACAACACGTCCTTTTGCCCAAACAGATGTTCCGCTGCGTCCAGCAGACGCAAGGAAACGGTATAGTCGTGCAGCACTGGCTCCACGGCCTCCCAGCGCAGCGCCAATGACAGAGGTTGGCCCGACCTCACTGAATCGCTGCCAAGTTGAGCACCTGTAAGAACCAGCCTCTGGCCGAACTTGGCATCGGGTCGCAGGGGCATCAGGTCGCGGCGGTGGTAAACTTCAAAGGACTGGTAGGCGCGCTGGAAAAGGCGCACCAGTTTGAAATGGCTCTGCACATAGCGATAGAAGGCGTCATAGTCGCGCAGGTTCACCAGTTGGTGCGCTCCACCATGTGTATTGATCCACACCATCTGCACGCTGTCGGCCTCGATACCCTCGATCAGGCCTGCGCCAGTCATCTGCCCGCTCAGGGTCTCACCGCCGGAGAGGCTGGAGCCCAGGTAGGTGCTTTTCCGAAGAGCATGGAAATTGAGTTCAGGGTAGTCGCACAGGATGACGTCATCGGGAGCCGTGTGTGCCTGGATGTACCGGGCTATCTGTCGAGTTTCACGCTCCTCCAATCTGGCAATAGCCAGGTCGCTGCGCCAGGAAGGCCCCAGGCTCAACACCGCTGCGAGTACAGCCAGTGGTAGGCCAAGTCGTCTCGCGAGGTTTCGCTTGCGCTGCTCGTAGTCCGGTCGTCCCAGAGACAACCACAAGCCGCCGTGTGCCAGGCGCTCGAGAGACACAGCCGCCAGCACTGACAGTGCAGGCACCAGGTACACCAGATAGCGGTCCTGCAGGCTGCGCGAAACGGCCAGGAACCCAGCCGCACTGGGTATCTGCCAGGCGTAGAATGCCCTGATGTCGTCTTCCCCTGCCACGGAGATTGCCGCACCGAGCAGCGCCAGCAGCACAAAAACCGGATTGCCTCTGATATAGCTCCAGAAGAACTCTAGCCCCTTGATCAGGATCTGCCACGGGCCAAGGCTGGTTTCGAGGTTATAGTGGTACCTGACCACAGCCTGAAAGAATACCGGAATGTTCACCTGGAAGAGCACAAAGACAGTCCCGACAATTACCACGAAACCGGCGACCAGCGCCGCGAGGTCACCGATGGCACCCTTTCGCGAGCTGTTGTACCTTGTCGAAGCAGGGCGGCACACTCGCCACAAGAGAAACAGGACACCGCCGGCTGTTGGCCACGCCGCAAACAGCTTGGTCAGCATGGCCAGCGCAAGGATTATCCCAGAGAGGAAGAACAAGCGCTTCTGGCCTGGGCGCGCCCGCACAATAACATACGCACCTAGGGTGCCAAGGAGCAACATATATGCCTCGGGGCGAAACAGGCGGGCAATGAAGTAGACGTCCTTGTGCATGAGGAACAGCGGAAGGCTGAGCAGAGCGACGCGGTGGCCCAAGACCTTCCTGGCTCCGAGATAGATGAGATAAGCAGTCAGCACAGTGGCCAGCACCGTGGCGTAGCGCAAGGCCAGGATCGATGGCCCGAACAACCGCACGATAGTACCCCCCAGGTACAGGAACAGGGGCAACTGCTCTGTCAGAAAGTCGCGATAGGGCACCTGCCCCTCGGAGATGCGCCAGGCTGCGTAGGAAAAGTTGCCTTCATCGTCGTCGATCAACCAGCGGTCGATACGATACACATAGAGAAGCAGCCCAAGGACCAGGATAACGATGGCGATGAAGTGGGCATACCTCTGCCATGGAGATGCGCTACGCATCGGTACAGCCTTCCTCTGGCACTATCTCCCGTACCGCATAGATTGGTTTGCCCTGGGCTTCGTAGTATGTACGCACCACCAACTCTCCTAGCAGCCCCATGCCGATGAATTGCACCCCCAGCAATACAAGCAGCACTGCCAAGAGCAACAAGGGGCGGCCGCCAATATCCTGATGTTGCACCAGCTTGACAAAGGTCAGGTAGAGGCCCAGCACAACCCCGGCCAGAAAGCTCAGAAACCCGGCACCCCCAAAGATCTGGATGGGTCTGGTGGAGTAGCTCAACAGGAAGCGCACCGTGATCAGGTCCAGCAGCACCCTGATCGTGCGGGAGATCCCATACTTGGAGCGGCCAAAGCGCCGTGGATGATCCTGTACCGGAATCTCGGCGACCGAAACACCCATCCAGCTCGCCAGAGCCGGGATGAAGCGGTGCAACTCTCCGTAGAGCTGTACGCCCTTGACCACTTCCAGGCGATACGCCTTGAGCGAGCAGCCATAGTCGTGCAGGTGGACGCCAGTAACGTGCGAAATGAGCCGGTTGGCGACCATGGAGGGCAACCGTCGCGAGAAAAACGGCTCTTTGCGGTTCTGGCGCCAACCGCTCACTACATCATAGCCCTTTTCCATCTCGGCCAGCAGCAATGGAATATCGGCAGGGTCATTCTGCAGGTCGGCATCCATGGTGATGACCACGTCGCCCCGGGCATAATCAAAGCCCGCAGCAAGGGCCGCCGTCTGCCCAAAATTGCGCCGGAAGCGGACAACCTTTACCTGCGGGTCCTGCTGGTGCAACTCCTTGAGGATGGCAAAGCTGTCATCCCGACTGCCGTCATCGACGGTGATGATTTCATAGCTGCGGCCCGTCGCATCAAGCGCCTGCTTCAACTGTGCGTGCAACGGGCGCATACTCTCCGCCTCATTATAAACCGGTATGACGATCGTCAGATCCATTCCGTTACCTCTCATTCCCTGCCATGCTTACGAGAACAGGTTGCTGTGTAGGGGCGCGACGGGTCGTGCCCTCTTACTGCCACCCTCACCCCTCACCACTCCGCAGGCGGGCCCTGATCCCACGCATCCCCTCACCGATGTAAATGAGCGCGCCGATCAGCCCGAGGGCCAGCTGGATGCTCTGGACGAGGAGTGACATGGTCAGCGCCAGCGGTGCGGCGACGCCCGCCTGCGCAAACAGGTACACGTACCCTCCCTCGCGCACGCCCCACCCGCTCAGCGACACCGGCAGCATGAGCAGAAACGAAATGATCGGCACGAACAGCAGGAAATACCAGATAGAGATTTGCACACCCAGCGATAGAGCGATGAGGTAGTTCATAGCGATGAGCAGCACATTCAAGACGAAAGAGACGCCCAGCGCTTTGGCCAAAGCCCGCGCGCCACAGGCGCGCACCGCCTCATACACCTCCTGCACCGGGCGAGCCTTCTCCACCCAGCGCAGCAACCCCAGGCGCTGCAGCCATCGCCCTAAAGATGGCGAGGCGCGTAGCGGCCAGTCGCGGCGCATCAACACGATGCATCCGCCCCAGCTGGCTACCGTGAGCAGCAGAATGACCGACACGACCTGCGCGCCAACCAGGCGGTAGCCAAACAAAAGAGAAACCGAAGCCATCAGGAAGAGAACCAGCAGTCCGGCAGCCCGGTCCACCAGCACCGTGCCCACGGCCCCGGTGCGATTCTCGGTCTGCTGCGCGACCTCGTAAGCACGGACCACGTCTCCACCCACGCCCGTCGGCAAGAAATCGCTGAAGAACGTGCCGACGAAGTACAAGCCGGTTAGCCTGGCCAGGGGCACGTGTATGTCGAGGGCGTCCAGCAGCACTTGCCAACGATAGGCCCGGACGCCAATGCCCAGCAAGGACAGCCCAAAGGCTACCGCAAGGTAGGACAGCCGCGCGCCGCGCAGCGTCTGCCACACCTGCTGCCAGCCAACCTGCCTCAACACGACGCCCAGCAGGCCAACGCTGAGAACTATCTTGAGCACTGATTTCAGGGACTTGAGTTCCAACTTTAGCTTCCCGACTCTCCAACCACGACGGGCACAGTAAGCATCACCCGATCATCCGGCCAACGCATGCCCTTCTCGTCCATCGCCGGCAGGCGCGCCATGCTCGCCGGATCGTACATACCCAGCGCGATCCGGTACTCGCCAGGCGGGGCATCAGGGCTAACGGTGATGGCGTACGAATCAGCGATGAACTCGCCCTCGACCCAGCCGGTGGTCGCGCATGCGCCCGCGCAGGGTACGCCGTCCTGCTGTCCCCAGATGCGATTCTCGCCACCCAGGAGATGGGTGAACACCTTGTAGCTCTTGTCCAGCCCTGCCTGAGGTTGCCAGTAGAGGGTCAACTGCAGAACGGCGCCCGGTTTGACCGCGACCGGCTCCAGGTCGTAGCCAAGCAGGGCAATGGCCTCTCCGACCTGCGCCTGCAGCACAAAGCGCATGACGGGTGCCGAGAAGACATGTTCCCGGCCGCGAACGTTCAACTCACCGAAGGATACTCCGCCATCACGCACGCCCATGCACACGACGTTGACAAAGAGACCATAGGTGCCGGATGGCAAGCTAGCGTCCACACGCAGGTCGCTGCGCGTATGCACGATCTCTCCTACCCGCCAGTGGCGGGTAGAGTAGTCGCTGTTCGGAAGCACGTGCTGGGCCTGTGGCCAGACTCGCCCGCTCACATCCTGCAAAGCCAGCAACATGGCACAGTCAGACTCGACCGCACGAAGCGCCCTCCAGTAGAGACCGATCTCTACCGTCTGGCCCGGGTTGACTTCGGTTGGCAGGGCGCCCGAGCCTAGGAGTTCCAGCTGTCCTTCAAAATCGTGGTGCAGCTCGTAAGATATGGACAGCTCCTGCAGTGTCGGTAGAATCGCAGGCGACGCCACCTGAACCGTAGCCACAACATGCTCAGTACCGGCGGCCTGACCTACTGCATCCAACACCACTACCTGCTGCAGGGTATCCTTATCATAGAGCGTCGCCACGAGTACGTAGGTTCCAGGCGGGATCCCGGGAGGGAGGGAGAGCAGGAAGAGCTCCCTTACAGTCTCGACTTCTCCCCAGGCCGAAGTCGCTGCTCCGGCGGGGTTGAGCAACCAGCGGTCCTCTTGCGCCCAGGTATGCCCCCGGTCGTCGCGCAAGCGCAGCGAGACAGCATAGTTCTCCACAAGCCGCCCTGCGTTCTGCCACACAAGCGTTGCTCCCAGCTCCTGGCGGAACTCGACAACATCTTCATCGAGCCCGTAGCCAATCAGCCGCAGCTTGCCACCGAAACTCGTGTCCTCAGCCCGAATGGCTGTACTGGCAAAAGCCGCTGCAGATGGCAGAACGTAACGCGACACCGTCACTTGCCCCAGGGTCTCGCGCCGCGACAGCAGGGCATGCGTGGCCAACTGGCGATTGATCCACCCCTCCGGGTCAGCTTGCGGGTAATGCACATACCATAGCACCTGGTGCGCGGCAGCCACAGCCCTCAACTGCGCTGCAACCTCGCCCTCCGCCTGACCGTCGAGGACCTGGGCCTTCGGGTTATCCCGGCACAACGGAGACCAGGCATCCAGCACCACCGCATCTTGAGCGCCAACCTCATCCTGCAGGAAATTAGCCAGCCGCGCCCCCTCGGTGTTGGGGAACACCCACAGGTAGTCCATACCTTGCACAGGGATCACCACCTCGGGTTGTTGAGTCCGGAGCTGAGCAGCAAGCGGCGAGTTCTGCTGGACGTCGCTTACATAGAGCACGGCGTAATCGCTCGTTGCCAAACCGCGCTCGGTCAGAGGCTCGATCCTGCCGGCAAAGTACGGAGCAAAGCCGGGTATCCCTCCCGTCGCCACAGCCAGTTCTTCCGCCTGATCCTTGCCATTCAGGTAGCGGGCTGCCAGCTCCATCCCCTCGCCCCAACCCAGAGGCATCACCCGCGGCGCCAGACGCGACCCACCCGCAAGAGGGTTATAGCAGGCGAAGTAGTGAGGGTGGCAGGAGAGGACGGACCCACCCTGCACCAGCAGCCCGGCGATCAGCAGCCACCAGGCAGCCTTGTGCTTCCAACGTTCAACAAACCGCACCAGACCCGCGGCGGCCAGAATGTCCAGCACCAGGATCACCGGAAGCATGTACCGGTCGAACTTTTTGGTCGCCAGGCTCATGGCAGCGAGGAACAGACCAGCATAGACGCTCAGGGTTACATACGAGAACCATTGCTCGGCCACCGCGGTGCGTAAGGCATCCACGCCACGAGCAGCTACGCGCCAAACAGCTCGGACGGCGAGTGCCATAAAGGCCAACAGTCCCAACCACATTGCCGGCGTGGTGCGAAAGGCCAACGCCACCGGATAGAAAAGCGGTCCGGCGTCCTCCACGACACGTCCCATGAAAAAGTCGGAGCTCTCGCTCAAGGTCGACGCGTATCCAAACGCCGTACCTAGGACGGTGCGTATAGACCCCAGGGGGTCGACCCACATGGCCGGCCAGAGCAGCACGAAAGTAGCGCCGACCCCCAGACACCACCAGAAAAAGGCTCCCACTGCCCGCGGCAGTGGCTTGCGCAAGAGAAGAGCAGACGCGGCCAGAGCCAGCATGGCAAATGGGACCAGGAAGAGTGCGTAGGACTTGGCCAGGAGAGCCAGTCCGGCCAGAACGCCCGAGAGTAGGAGATGCTTCCTGTCCCCGTCTCGCAACGCAGCCGCCAGTACCAGCAGGGAGAGCAGCATAAAATCGGATGCCGCCCCATCCATGTGCAGGACCCGAGAGAGGGCGATATGGAAGGGATCGAGAGCAATCAGGAAGGCAGCTACAGCGGCCGTCCGAAATCCAAAAAGCCGCTTCAGCAGCAGGTACGCAGCGGCGACGCAGACGGCATGCAGCACGACCAGCGGCGTCTTGGCCGCGGGCAAAAAGGGCGTCAGGTGGCGTATCGCCTCCACATCCGTCGGCTGCAAAGCGGCTAGTGCATTCACCCACTCCATATCGGCCGCGCCAAGGCCGAGGACAAAGCGCCGCACAGCGACCCCAACGGCTCCGCTGATCATGGTGATGACACCCGGGTGCCCCACCAGGAGGGTGCCGGCGAAATCGCCGCTGAGCAGGGCTGACAGAAAGTGGATGGAGCGGTAGACCCACATCGGCTCGTCCCAGGTGACAAAGGCGCCCAGCGACAAGAGACGCGGCAGCAGGGCCGCGACGAACACCACGAGGGGTGCGAGCCGGTTCAGGTTTGCGGGTCGGTCAGAGAGCCAAGCCAAGGTTGGGCCTTCCGAATTCCGCTCAGGTTCAGGTTGAGCATCTATTATACCACAACCACGTGGAACCTGAGCAGTTGACGCCCGGCCAGCCCTGGGGCTCGGGGAGTGCTGGCTATGCCGTCGTTCCGAGTCGGCTCAGCGGCAATGTAAAGCGAAAAGTCGAGCCCTTGCCCGGGGTGCTTTCCGCCCAGATGCGCCCGCCCTGGGCCCGCACCAGGCTCTGCGCAATGGACAGGCCCAGTCCGCTGCCACCTGTCCAGTGCTCGCCATGGGAGCGCGAGCGGTCGGTGCGCCAGAAGCGATCAAAAATGTGCGGCAGCGCTTCGGAGGCAATGCCCTCCCCTGTATCCGCTACGGCAACTTCCACCCCCTCAGGTGTGGTCGACGCAGTCATGGTGATTGAGCCACCACCCGGCGTGTAGCGCAGAGCATTAGCGAGCAGGTTGTTCAGCACCTGGGCGACGCGGTCGGGATCTGCCTGCACCAGTGGCAGGCCGGCAGCCTGCACGGCCAGACGCACACCCGCCTGCTCGGCCGCCGGCGCCCAGTGATCCACTGTGCCGCGCAGCACCTGCCCCAGATCAGTAGGCTGCAGGTTCATATGCAGCTTTCCGGCATCCGCCAGCGCCAGCTCGCGCAGATCCTCCACCAGACGGCTCAGCAACCGCGTCTGGTCGTACAGGCGCGAAATCTCGGCCTTTTCCAGGGGATAGACATCGTCCAGGATGGCCTGCAGGTTGCCCTGGAGCACACTCAGGGGTGTACGCAGCTCATGAGCTACGTCGGCCATCAGGTTCTTGCGCAAGTCATCGGCCTGCTCCAGTGCGGCCGACATCTCATTGAAGGCCTGAGATACCTCGGCCAATTCGGTGCTGCCACCCACCTGCACACGGTGGCTAAAGTCGTTGTGCGCCACAGCCCGCGCCGCCGTGGCCAGCCGCTGCAGCGGGGCGGATAGACTGCGACTGATCCCCAGGCCAAGCAGCACCCCCAGTACACCGGCCAGCACAGCGCCGGCGAGCAGCAACTGCCTGATGCGATCAAAGAAACGCTGCTCCAGTGGGCCGAGAACGGCGGACTCGACCGGCAGGGCCACGACCAGGCGGCCCACCCGGTCGCTGTTCACGGTAATGTCGAGCGCGGCATCCACTTCGTCTGCGGTCAACTGCCGGCCCGGGTGTGACTGCAGCCCATCATAGAGCACCCGTCCCTGCGCATCCGCAAGCACGATCTGGAACTGGCTCTCCCCGTGGAAGGTCATACCCCGTCCCCGGCCCATCATCGGGCCGGGCATGACGGCGATGCGCCTCAGGGTGCCTTCCACACCCTCCCAGCTACCATGCGACCGGTAATAGTCCGACAGGGTCTCCACCAGGGGCTCGTAACGGGAGGGATCGCTGTAGGAGAGATAGAGGCGAAAGGCCTGACCGGCCCGCGAATTGGCCAGCACAGCCACCACACCCAGTGTCACCACTGTGACCAGGGTGAATGCCAGAGTCAACCGCACCCACAACCGGTTCATTGTGCCCTTTCCTTTGCCGGGAGTAGCTCCGCACGCATGCGGTAGCCCACGCCAAACACGGTCTCCACCAGATCGGCGCCGAGGCCCGCTCCGCCCACCTCGTCCAGCTTGCGGCGCAGGTTTTTGATGTGGCTATCCACGGTGCGGTCCAGGCCCTCGTAGCTGTAGCCCAGGCCCGTTTCAATTAGCTCCAGGCGGGTCAGCGCACGCCCCGGATGCTCGGCCAATGCCTGCAAGAGGCTGAATTCCGTGGGGGTCAGGCCCAGGGGCTGCCCGGCCACCCGCGCCTCATGGCGTTCGATATCCATGCGCAATGGCCCGGCCTCAATCACCTTGGCGGAAACCGGCTCTCCCCGCGCACGGCGCAGGACGGCACGGACACGCGCCATGATCTCGCGCGGGTTGAAGGGCTTGGTCACATAGTCGTCCGCCCCCATCTCCAGGCCGACAATTTTGTCCTGATCGTCGACGCGGGCCGTGAGCATGATAATGGGTGTGGCTGCCAGGCTCGGGTCGCCGCGCACCAGACGGGTTAACTCCCAGCCATCACGGTCCGGGAGCATGAGGTCCAGCAGCATCAGGTCAGGACGCTCGCTGCGTACAAGCTGCAAAGCCGTGGCGCCGTCATACGCTACCAGGACCCGAAACCCATCTTTCTCCAGGTAAGCTCGCAGCAGACGCACGATCTGCCGGTCGTCGTCCACCAGAAGAATCCGTTTCGCCATTCCCTGATCTCCCCTTTCCTCCTGGATTCCTGCCCCATTATACCACAGTGCCAGAGCCCATTGCTCCGCGCGGACCACAGTCCGCGCCCTCCAGCAACACAAAGCGGACAGTAGCCCGCCCCGCGCAGAGGACGCACACAAAATGAGGGGCGGGTTATGCGCCGCCCCTCATTTTGTGTTTGATCTACTGCACTAGAACCAGCGCCCGCCCATCATGCCAGAGCCATTCGATGTACCGGTGCCGGAGGTCCCGCCCCGGCGGCCCCTGCCACCAAATCCCTCGGACATGTGCTCGCCACACTCCCCGTCACAACTGAAGGGATAGGCTTGCTGCAGATGCTCCTCGGCTTCCGTGCGCATCTCCGCCAGCTTCTCATCGGCCTCTGCCTGGGTAATGCGCCCATCGGCCACCAGCTCGGCCAGCCACTCGGCGCGCGGCGCGATAAAGGCATCCACGATGGTTTTCAGCTCCACACCTTTGGCCTGGGCCACATCGGCGATGGTCTTGTCCGCCTTGAGCTCAGTCACCAGCTCTTCGACGGTCATGCCCAGTTGCTCGGCGGCCACAGAGATCAGGGAACTGCCCGGCCCGCCCATTCCGTGACCACGTACACCAGGCCTGCCACCGCGCATCATGCCCCCGAACATAAAGCCGCCCAGCTCACGCTCGAGCATGCGATCAGCCTGCTCCTGGGTCAAGAGACCCTCTTCCACGGCCTGCTTCAGCACCTCATCGCGGGCGGTGCCCACAGCGCTATCGTACTGCTCCACGGTGATGCCCAGCGCCTTGGCGAGCGCTTCGTGCATGCGCTCCCAGAGATTCAGCCCCTGGTTCCCCTGGCCGGCCTGCGGTCCCTGGGCCGATACCAGCGCCACGGTCGAAACGGCCAGCAGCGCAACCAGCACGGCGATTCCGGCAATCTTCCACAATCTGCTCATGTCTTTCCTCCTGTTTGCATGGAGCGGGTTTGCCCCGTTCCATCTTTCTGGCACCATCATAGCAGAGAGTTGTGGAGGTGTTGTGGAGATTGGCTGGAGAGTGCGTGCAGTTGAGCCATAGCATAGCGCCTGGCGGACGTCAATGCGCATCGTGGTTACGGCCACCCCGCAAGAGGGGCAATGGCAAGGGCCTGTGCTACGACGCCTGCCGAGGATACTTGTTTTGCAAAGTGGGCCCGGCGGCATACAATCACCACAGAGAATGCCATCTGCGCCAAAGTGACGTGAGGGCTGATGACACTCATCTACCTTGCCTGTGCCTGGCTGCTGGGTCTCGTTCTGGGCTCGCTGCTGCAACCCCCGGCGGGAGTCGTGGGAGCAGCAGCGCTGCTCTGTGTCAGCATCTCCCTCGCCTGGCAAAGAGATCCTCATGCGCAGCCAAACCGGGCCCACGCGCTGCGACTGGCCGGTTTTTGCCTGCTCATGCTTGCGCTGGGCATCCGGCGCTACGACCAGGCGCGACCCATCCTGACCCCGGGTCCGGTGGCCGCATACAACGAGGGTGAGCAAGTGACCCTGCACGGCCTCGTCATCAACGACCCAGTAGCCCGTGACCGCACGACCAACGTGCAGGTCGCCGTGCACGAAATACGAACGGCTGAGGTCCGGGTGCCTGTGGCCGGTCAGGTTCTAGTGCAGGCGCCAAGCTATGGCGATTATCGCTACGGCGACGAGGTGGAGATCAGCGGCAAGCTCCAGACCCCGTCCGATTCACAGGGCTTTTCGTATCGCACCTACCTGGCGCGCCAGGGAATTCACTCACTGCTGCCCTACCCGCACATCACGGTCCTGGCGCGCGACCAGGGCCAGCCGCTGCTTACCTTCCTCTATGGCATAAAACGGCGCACACAGGGCGTCATTGCGACCATGCTCCCGGAGCCGCAGGCCGCGCTGCTGACCGGCATCCTGCTGGGTAGCGACGAGGGCATTCCTCGCTCTTTGCTGGACCAGTTCCGGGCCACCGGCACGGCGCACATCATCGCCATTTCCGGGTTCAATATCACATTGATCGCCGCCGCACTGGTCAAACTCTTCAACCGCTTCCTGCAACGCTACGTAGCTCTGCTCGTAGCCATAGCGGTCATCGCCCTGTACGCCATCCTGGTCGGCGCCGAGCCGCCGGTGGTGCGCGCGGCCATCATGGGTGGCCTCACCACCCTGGCCCTCATCGCCGGACGGCAGAGCGACGGGCTGACCAGCCTGCTCTTCGCCGCAAGCGTGATGACCGCCTGGCAGCCGATGATTCTGTGGGACATCAGCTTCCAGGTCTCCTTCATGGCCATGCTGGGCTTGATCCTCTACGTCGAGCG
>JAEAME010001428.1_pt1 | contig 16747 bp, 14 predicted proteins | sample 8958731 | NCBI WGS metagenome assembly JAEAME01 (sample SAMN16933194, study PRJNA681113) | bioreactor sludge metagenome | isolation source: anerobic bioreactor sludge (Control) | place: India:Bengaluru | collected 2018-10-24 | reverse complement strand
ATGACTTCATCAACAATAATTTCCACTAAATTATCATCAAACGTTTCTAGGGTATCAACTGGTATTGCGTTGCACCGACCACATTCCTGACAATAAGAAGCAATACCTTTGTTCGGAAACATTCTCTTTCCTCGATTATTTATTCACTTCATGATTCACCAATAGAGAAGCTAAAATCATTAGATATAATGCAAAATAAAAATCAATTTGTCAAGGTTTTTTTTAAATTTTTTTGTAGTACGAAGGGGATCATAAATAAAGTAACAGGTAAAAGAGGAACTTTAATCGCTGCCTTATCATCCGAGTGTCTTGGTTCAGCGTGATTGGAAAAATAGGCTTGCTATTTGTTGCCAAATTGGTTATATTTTAATTCACTATTTAATGAAATATTAAAATCCTTTCCACCTTATTTTGCTTGTCTATTGGCAATTAACGCTGAACCAAGAAAGGCAACGCATTATTATAATTCGATATTTCCAAAAACAATGAAATTATCTGGAAGGTTATTTCAGCTGTTGTAAATAATATTTAATAAACTATATCTAATATCATTTGGCGCGGGATCAGTCTGAATTCTATCAATTTAAAATTGACAAACCACTTAATGCGGTAACATCCGTGAAAATCGATCTAGCCAGCGAAATAATCCTGTGTAGATCATGCGTTCTTACGGCGCCAAAAATATATTTTATGGGAAATCATGAAAGCGATTAATCGACATGTATTCATAGCCGGGTGGATCTTCGCACTCATGGCGGTTGCTTCCGCACAAGAGCCTGCCATTGACCACTCGCAGTCACTAAAAGATAATAAAGCTGAATCCAAAGAACTCCTGAAGTCGCTGATCGGCTCTTGGGAAGGCATGTGTCGCACCTGGCTTGAGCCCGGTAAACTTGCCGACGAGTCAAAAATCACTGGCGAGATTCGTCCGATTCTCGACAGTCTGTTCTTTCGTCATGAGTATGAGTCCATGCTTCAGGGGCGACCGCGAAAGGGCGAAGAAACCATCGCGTTCAATTCGGTGACGAAAAAATTTCAATCGGCGTGGATCGATGATTTCCACATGAATTATGCGATTATGTTTTCTGAAGGCGAAGCAAGTGCTTCCGGTTTTGCGGTGACAGGGAAATACGATGTCGGCCCGAATGATCCGCCCTGGGGTTGGAAAACTGTTTATGAAGTCATCGACAAAAATCATCTTATTATTACGGCATACAACATCACGCCGGACGGACAGGAAGCGAAAGCCGTGGAAACAAAGTATAGTCGGATTAAGCAGTAACCTATTCATTTAAAACAAAGGGATTAAAAATGAAAAAAACAAACCCTGCAATTTTACTGTCATTCTTATTAGCTTCTCTGTTTTGTCAGAATAATAAAGCACAAGATGAACATAAAACATTTTCGTCTCAAGATAAAAGCATAACTGTGTATTCCACATCTTACGGGACCACTCAAAGATTAACTGAAACTGAAAAAATCGATTTTACAAAAGCAACACAACCTTTAGAAACAGAAATATCTGTTTTTGTGAATCCAAACAAACCGTTTCAGACCATTTTAGGCATTGGGGGAGCCATAACAGATGCAAGCGCTGAGACATTCGCCAAATTACCTAATGACACAAAACAAGAGCTTATAGATGCTTATTATAACAAGACCATTGGGATAGGCTATACGCTGGCACGTACGCATATCAATAGTTGCGATTTCAGCAGCGAAAGTTATACCTATATTGCTGACGGGGATAAAGATCTAAAAACATTCAGTATCGATCATGATAAAAGGTTCCGCATTCCTTTAATCAAGCAAGCAATTCAAGCGGCAGGTGACCAGCTTTTCTTATTTGCCAGTCCCTGGAGTCCTCCAGCCTTTATGAAAGATAACAATAATATGTTACGAGGAGGCAAATTATTGCCCGAGTATTACAATGCCTGGGCAAATTATTATACCAAATTTATTAAAGCTTACGAAGCAGAAGGAATACCTATTTGGGGTATTACTATACAAAACGAACCGATGGCAACTCAAACCTGGGAATCGTGTATTTATACCTCTGAAGAAGAAAGGGATTTTTTAAAGAATTATTTAGGGCCAATGATGAATCAACAAGGATTGAGAGATAAAAAGATAATTGTGTGGGATCATAATCGGGATTTAATACATCATCGGGCGAGTACAATTTTTGATGATCCAGCTGCTTCAAAATACGCCTGGGGTATTGGGTTTCATTGGTATGAGACATGGACTGGCGGCGATCCAATGTACGGCAATGTTGCTAAAGTACATGAAGCATATCCATCGAAACACATTTTATTTACAGAAGGGTGTAATGGACCGTTTACTCCTGAAAAGTACACTGATTGGGCAAATGCTGAAAGATATGGTCAGTCATTGATCAATGACTTTAACGTCGGTGCTGTCGGATGGACAGATTGGAACATTCTTTTGGATGAAAATGGAGGGCCAAATCATGTGGGTAATTTTTGTTTTGCGCCTATCCATGCAGATACCAAAACAGGTCAATTGATTTATACTCCCGCATATTATTACATTGGACATTTCTCGAAATTTATTCGTCCCAATGCAAAAAGGGTCAGTACAGCCTCAAGCAGAAGCCAGTTACTTAGCGTTTCATTTATTAATGACGCTGGTAAAATGGTAACCATTGTAATGAATGAGAGCGATAAACCCATAACTTATAATTTAATTATTGATTCTTCAGAAGCAAAGGTTAATATATTACCACATGCTATTCAAACTCTTGTCTATTAATCTGATAAAAAGGAGCTTAAAGCTGAGGAATGTATAAAAGAGAATTTAAAAGATAGGCTATTATGCGACTGAATTATTTGCTATCCTGGATTTCTGCCTCATTATTAAAGGCTTCATATATGATTAAATAAGACAATAACAATCTTCAGGATTATATCTCAAAAAAGGATGTTATAGGAAAAGAACAATTGTCAGGGTAGAATTTGGGAGATATTGATGACAAAAAACGAAATATTTTTCAAACGATGGGCAGCAGAATTTGCTGGTCTAGCGATTGGTTTACAAATATTAGTAAAAGCGTGGGACAAGTTACCATATTTTTCTCACTACCCATTGCATGTTGGATTTTTGATCTTTGCAGGTTTGTTTGTCACTTTTGGATCAATTTTTCATCATTTATTGGAGAAACGCATCAAGCATGTCCATGCTCTATTTCATCTCATCGAAGGAGTCGTTTTTATTATTATAGCGTTGATTCTCATTGAAAAAGGGAAATTTCGAATGCCGGCATTTTTGATTTTTATTGGCTGCCTTTATGTAGTCCTGGGTGCGGTCAATTATAAAATGAACGAAGAGAATTACATGCAGTTTGGAAAACAGCTTTTAAAGTGGCTGGGTTTTGCTTTTTTAGCATTTGGGTTAAGTGCCATTGGATTGAACTGGTATTATGATAAGGATGAATGGGTATTGGGGATTGCTGTATTATTTATTCTTTTTGGTCTTTTTTATCTTATTTTTACCGACCGGATATTGAGCAAGATGAAAAAGCCGCTCTGAGCTTGATTTGCAGAAATAGATCGGAATCATCTGGGGATCATTTAAAAACTACTTTTGCTCATTGAATGGCAATCCAAATCGGCATCATAAATTGGCCATATTGATTGACAGAGAATAAAAAAAGAAGGCGCGCGAGTTACAGAAAACCTGCAAAAAGTATTTGGATCTAATAGGTAACATGGGGTTCGATCAATCGAATCAATGTAATCTAAAAAGCCATAATAGCGGACGCAAAAGAGCTGCCCGTGGCAAAACGTCGAAGACCATTCTCCAACATGTCTTAGCGATTCCCCTTGCGATCGTCCAGGGAATAATGCAAATAAAGCGCTTAAAAATTATTCTTGACCCATTAAGTATCCTTCCATTTCTTTTTGAACCCCGCTATGTTTTAAATTTAGCGAATTAAAATAGCAAATCAGTGTCATGCTGTTTATGAGCGATTAACTCTCAGTTCTGTTTTTAAATGAGGACGAAGCTTAAATAATAATTGAGACTGAATAATTTGCACAATATTTAAACTTGACTTTTACAATAATAATAAGTATTTTAGGCAAATAAAAATTGAATAACAACCGATGAGGATCACGCTTGAAAGGTATTCCCTATCGCCAGAAAAAAAATGTTACGCCAAGACGGGACTTTAAAAAAGGGGATAGAAAATTTCAGCAGAACAAGAAGCAAGTTCATAGAAAAAAAAGTTGAAGGCACTGAAGATGGCAGTTCTGTATCGGATTAATAGTGATAATCCACAACAGCGATTGATCTATAAAACGGTTGAGATTCTGCTCCGGGAAGGAGTGATCGCGTATCCAACAGATACTGTGTATGGGATTGGTTGCGATATTTTTTGTAAGAAAGCTATTGAAAAAATTTTTTCAATAAAAGGTAAATCACATAAAACACCGCTTAGCTTTATCTGTCCCGATTTAAAAGACATTAGCAAATACGCCTATGTCTCGAATCGGGCTTATAAAGTGATGCGCCATCTGCTTCCTGGTCCCTATACCTTTGTGCTGAAAGCAACTCCATTGGTACCGAAACTAATGGTTACAAAAATCAAAACAGTAGGAATCCGCATTCCGAATAATAATATTTGTATCGCTCTGCTCAGGGAGTTAGGGCATCCGATTGTAAGCACGAGCGCCAGCTATGGTGAATTCGATATTTTTGTTGACCCTGAAGAAATCGATATTCGTCTCGGTTATCAATTGAATGTTATCATTGACGGCGGAATTCTGGGTACCACACCTTCAAGCGTCATCGACTTGACGAATGATGACAATTTCCGCGTGCTGCGGGCAGGCAAGGGCGATGTCACTATCTTTGAATAAAAAAATAACTAACTCATGCTTTATAAAATAACTATCAGTAGTTTAATAGGAGGAAATCCTGTATGGCTACCATTAATGATGTTACCATGGCAAAAACCCAGTACGTAAAAGCACTCAAAAGCAAGTTGAATGTTAATGGTGTAGCAGTCGGACATAAAATTACTAACGGCAAAGACACTGGTCAGCTTTGCGTTACGGTGCTGGTAAAGAAGAAAGTAGCAAAAGCTGCGCTGAGCAACAAGGATTTGGTGCCGCAATCCTTGGATGGCATTCCGGTTGACGTCAAAGAAGTTGGTGAAATCGTTGCTTTCCAATCAAGGACCTCTCGCTGGCGCCCGGCACCCGGTGGGGTGAGCATCGGGCATTATGCAATTACCGCTGGTACTCTGGGAGCATTTGTGAAAGATAAAAGCACCGGGCAGACTTTGATTCTTTCCAATAATCATGTTCTGGCAAATAGTAACAGCGCCAGCGTTGGCGATTGGATTATTCAACCTGGCGCGGCCGACGGTGGTTCAAATACTTCAGAATATCGAATAGCTACGTTGGAACGATTCATCACCATTCAATTTCAAAGCGGCACTGGTGGCGATAGCGGAGACTGTTTCCTTGCCAAATCGGCTGCGGGAGTGTTAAACTTTTTTGCCAAAATTGTCGGTTCTTCGCATCGCGTGGTTCCGGTCAAAATATCCGCCGTGGCAAACGAAGTCGATGCGGCAGTCGCTAAACCGATCGACGGAAGCTACATCAGGGGCGATATTATCGATATTGGTACTATTACCGGAACAAAAGCAGCATCTATTAATATGGGCGTTCGTAAAAGTGGGCGAACTACGGAGACGACAAGCGGGACTATCGAAATGCTTAATGCAACAGTAGATGTTGGTTATGGTGGCAGCACTGTAGCTACTTTTGAGAATCAGCTTGTTGCCGGAGCAATGTCCAGTGCTGGCGATTCCGGATCTTTGGTTGTAGATGGCACAGACCCACTGGCTGTGGGCCTATTATTCGCCGGCTCCACGGAATCAACTATCATTAACCCGATAGATCGAGTTCTGGCTTTATTGGATATCGAGTTTTAAGAATTAGCTCAATCAGATTAAATATCGCTGGAATGGGGCGTCGTTATAAGTTAAAACTTTGGCGCCCTTTTCAATTTTAAATAAAAACCCTTTTGTTGTACATCTACAAAAGGGTTTTTATTTTCTCAAGATTATTTAAAATTTTTTAGGCATCCGCCACCGATCAAAAAAAAATTCAACCGCAATTAATTTCTGTTCCTGATTGAATGCTGTATTGATGATTGAGATTTCGTATGATGAATTGTGCGCTGTGCACCTGATCATTTAGGTATTTTGCAGCCCAGTTTTTTAAATTCGGTCAATTTTTGATGAATGATTTCGTCGGCAATTCCGAGTATTTCTGCCGCCAAAACTGCTGCATTGATTGCCCCAGCTTTTCCGATAGCCATGGTCGCCACTGGCACACCCGAAGGCATTTGTACCATGGAATAAAGCGCATCTACGCCGTTAAGCTCCGAACCGGCTAGCGGGACACCAATGACAGGCAACGTCGTTTGAGCAGCAATCACGCCGGGCAAATGGGCTGCCATTCCTGCGCCGGCGATAATTATTTTTATTCCCTTGTCACGAGCTTCTCTGGCAAATTGAGCAGTCTCCTCCGGGGTGCGATGGGCTGAAAGGATAAAGCCTTGAAAAGGTATCCCAAAAAATTCCAGATGACGGGTGCATTCCGACATGATCGGCTGATCTGATGAGCTGCCCATGACGACCGCTACAAGGGTGTTTTTGTTCAGATTTTCCATGCTTTAAGCCTTTTAAAATTTATATCGATAATAGTGACATGCCTTTGAATCATTTCAAAATTTTTTGATCGACAATTTCCATAATTTTGTTCTGCATCTGATGTGCTTCTGCAATCAAAGCTTTGACCTCAATTTTCATCCTTTGAATAAAGTCGGTATCTTTAATTCCCGGCAAATTGATCTGGACATTCATGCCCGCGCCTTCCACGGCAGATCGGCTCATCAGCGAAGCCACTCCGGCATCACTGGCAGCGTTGTTATTGCCCTTCTCAGCAACGATCTGGGCTAGCTTTAAGACCTCAATCGAATTTTTCATAACTTCAAGCGGAACCAGACATGCCTCTTGGGTCGCTGTTTCAATCGCCCGGTCGCGTTCAGCCATTTGCTCATCAGTTTTTTTAGGCAATCGTGTTGCATTCATAACCGCGTTAAAGGCTTCCGTGTCGCGATCAATCAGCCGTAATAATTCATCTTTCAACTGCTGGGCTTCAATGGCAACTTTTTTCATTTCTTCCCAGCTTTTTTTATACTCATTTTTACCGAACGTTAAATTGGCGACCATGCTTGCCAGCGCCGCGCCTAATGCTCCCGCCAGAGCAGCGACACTTCCGCCGCCCGGAGCCGATGAATCAGTGGAAAGCTCATTGGCAAAATCACGAAGGTCCTTTTTAACCAGAGGTCCTTTTATTTCACGTACCTGATATTCAATAATCTTCTGTTGCGGATCAAATTCAGTGAGATCCCTCATGCCCATCGAGACAATCGCAGTCTCGATCAGTTGCTCTTCTGGCACACCAGGAGATTTGCCTTGCTTGAGCAGATAATGACGGCCGGCGTCCAGCATTGCCTGAAGCGGAATAAGTCCAACCAACTCGCTCCCCGTCACCCGCAGTCCTCGTTTTTTCGCTTCTTCACAAATCGTATCAAAAGCAACATGGGGCGGCGCAATTTTATAATTAATCAGATTGATGGAAACCTGCGCCTGACCGTATTGATCGATGTACCAGCCGACTGCACGGGTGGCGGGCAATAAACCCGGCTCCTTGAGCGGATTACCATTTTCATCCCGAAGGACATTTCCATCTGCATCCTTTTTATTCCGTCCAGTTTCTCGAATCGTCAACGCAATGTCATTCGCTAACTTTCGATCTCTAGTATTTAAATTGACATTGTAAGCAATCAAAAATTCCCGGGCGCCAATGACGGTTGCACCGGATTTGGGATTGAATTTCGCTGCTCCGAAATCCGGTTGCCAATCAGGATCTTTCAATTTATCAGGCAATCCTTCATATTCACCACTTCTGATTTCTGCCAGGCTCTTTCGTTCCGGGCGAGTGGCAGCTTCTTCATAAAGATAAACTGGGATCCCTAATTCATCCGCTACTTGCTCTCCGACTTGTTTTGCAAGCTCAATGCAATCTGCCATTGTTACACCAGCAACCGGCACGAAGGGACAGACATCCGTCGCGCCCATTCTGGCATGGGCGCCTTTATGCTCCCGCAAATCGATCAGCTCGGCAGCTTTTTTGATGGCTCGAAAGGCTGCTTCTTTGACACCCTCCGGCGAGCCAATAAAAGTCACCACAGTTCGATTGGTATCCGCGCCGGGATCAACATCCAATAATTTGACACCATCGGTATCACTGATCTCTTTGGCTATCGCATCGATAACCGATCGGTTGCGACCTTCGCTGAAATTGGGAACGCATTCAACAATCTTTAACATAAAAAAATTACCTCGTCTATTGTTTAGCTCAAACTTGAAATACGACTCAATCACACTCTGACTTTTTCATAATTTTATAAATCAAAGCAAAAGCCCGATATCTTTTGAACCCAAACAAAATGGTGATTATCGATAAAGCACAAAAAATCCATGCCAGAACCTGCATTAGAATATCCTGGAAAAACTTCAGAATACCGATTCCGGCGATCATAAAAGCCAATGCTGTTCTGATATAAGCCAGCAAAGTTCGTTCATTGGCAAGTATGGTTCGATCCAGCGCTAAATGATCTCGTAGAATAATTTCGTCTTTTAAGAATTGCTTGTAGGGGTGCGGTGACATTTCTCATTTACTCGAATGCTATAAAAATTTTAAGCAATTAAATGAATCTCTTCCTGGCGAGGCGAAAGAAATTCGCAGCCGCTTTCGGTGACAACCACCTCTTCTTCAATCGTGGCGATACCATGCCCTTCGCAGAATACTCGCGGCTCCAGCGTATAAACCTGCCCGGTTTCTACTTTGAAATAAGGCATTTTGCCATAACGATCCCAACGGGGACAGAGCGTTCCTGCGCCATCATGGGCAGCTCGACCCACCTGATGTCCCAATCCATGTTTAAATTCGTCGAATCCCTGGGAGATAACGTATTGTCGGGCGACATCGTCCACCTGCCACCCTTCGACCCCGGGCTTTAAAAATTCTGCTGCCCGGGTAATCGCATTTTTAACGGTATAAAATGATTTTTGAACCGCAGGCGGCGCTTCGGTTTCGCTTTCACGCAAAAAGTACCACGTTCGCTGTAAATCCGACACATAATCATCGACTTTGACACCGAAATCGATGTTCATGATATGTCCTGGTTCAGTCTTTCGATCGGTTGGACCATAATGCGTCCCTGCCGTATCCGGTCCAGTAAATACCGAAGGGCAACTAGCGGCATCCCAGGATAAGCCTGCGCCAGCGGATTTCACTTTATCCAACATGAAAGCAGCGATCTGTTTTTCGGTTAATCCTGGTTTCAAAAAACTGGTTACCTGATCAAAAATATCGACAGTCAATTTAATCGCCTTTTTCAGGCAGGCAATTTCAGCCGGAGATTTTCTTCCCCTTAATGCAGCAATAATTTCTACTGCTGAAATGAATCGGTTAGGATAAGGGGTATCTTTCAAAATATCTAAAAGCAAGTGATACATGCCGTGGGTCAATCCGTCAGCCATATAATCATCTTTTGAAAAGTTGATGGCAATTTTATTCGGGTGCAATCGCTTCAATGTGCTGATAAGATCATCTCGAATGGAAGCGGTATAGCTGATAACTTCCTGATAGGCGTTCGTATCTTTGATGCTTTGAAAATCGAGATTGTTGACGATAGCGATGGTTATTCCAGTTTTAGAAATCAGAAAGGCTGATGCTGGAGTGCAGTGCGCGCCCAAAATCAATGGCAAACAGGGATCGGGGAGCGTGTGGCTCTCTCGAACAAATGTTAGCCAGAGATCAACATCTTTTTCGTTCAGAATTTGAATTGCCTGATTGATTTTTTCTGTTACCATGATAAATCCTGATATAGCTTTGTTTAAAACCAAAAGACTGCGCAAGCCTGAAGTTCATGTATGTATAATTAAAAAGAAACCGAGACATGATCTCGGTTTCGTAAATTTAATTTCAGTTTATTTTCAGAGGATAATTATAATTTGGTTTCTTCCACCGCTTTTTTCACAGCTTCCAGTGAGCTCATCAACATCTCTTTCTCTTCGTTGTTCAGTTTCACCTCGAGCACTTTTTCCACGCCACCGGCACCAATAATCGCTGGGACACCAATATAGTAACCCTTTATGCCATACTCGCCTTCAAGATAAGCAGCACAGGCTAATACGCGTTTTTTATCCTTTAAATAAGATTCTGCCATGTCGATTGCAGAGATCGCTGGGCTAAAGAAAGCGCTGCCATTACCGAGCAATTTTACGATTTCGGTGCCAGCTTCACGGGTTCGAGTGACAATCGCATCTATCTTTTCTTTAGATAATAACTCATTAAGAGGAATGCCGCCAACGGTGCTCAAACGCGGTAGCGGAACCATCGTCGGTCCGTGGCCCCCGAGAACGGTAGCAGCGACATCCTGAACCGACACGCCCAATTCCATTGCGACAAATGATTGAAATCGACCTGTATCCAACACGCCAGCCATACCGACTACCTGGTTTTTCGGAAAGCCGGTTATCTGCTTGAACGAATAAACCATCGCATCTAAAGGATTGGTCACGACAATGCAAAATGCTTTCGGGCAATACTTATTAACATTCTGGGCAACCGTTGTCATGGTTTTAATATTGACGTCTAACAAATCTTCACGGCTCATTCCCGGTTTTCGTGGAACTCCGGCAGTTATAATGACAACATCTGCGCCTTTAATATCTTCGAAATTGGCAGTGCCGCTCAACTTGGCATCTTTCCCCAGCAATGGAGTTGCTTCAAGAATATCGAGTGTTTTACCTTTTGCCACTCCTTCTCGTTCAGGAATTTCAACAACGACCGCATCGCCTAATTCTCTTTGAGCAACTAATAATGCCAGTATTCCGCCAATTTGTCCTCCACCAATCAACGCTATTTTTTTTCTTGCCATATCGCTCTCCTGCTTTTGTATGATGTGTCTAATTCATAATTAAATTGAAAATTATTTAATGGGTGATACTTTTTGTCTTTCCCAGAAAAGAATCAGTTGATTGGTACTCGATTCCTTTCTATCCATAACACCACACAATAATTAGAGTTTAAGCTTCCAGGACATGAACATATTTTCTTGATTTTCCGCCAGTCGTATATTTCACTTTTCCAGTTATTTTCGCGAACAAGGTAAAATCACCACCCACCCCGACATTTTGACCGGGATGAATTTTGGTGCCACATTGGCGGACCAGGATACTTCCAGCAGCGACCTGCTCTCCGCCAAAACGTTTCACTCCTCGCATCTGAGGATTACTATCACGACCGTTCTTCGAGCTTCCTACACCTTTTTTATGCGCCATTTTATAAACCTCCAGTTCATCTCTTTAGTTCACAACAATATCTTCTATCTTCAATCGCGTAAGATCCTGACGATGACCCTTTTTGACTCTATATCCTTTTTTTCTTTTCTTTTTAAAAATGACAACTTTATCTCCTCTGGTAAAATTCACGATCGAAGCCTTTACCTGCGCCCCTTCAATGGTTGGGTTACCGACTTTCACAGTGTCTTTATCAGCTATCAATATGACTCGATCTAACTCAACCGAATTTCCGACCTCACCAGCGATTTTAGAAGTCAAAATTATATCATCTTTGGCGACCTTAAACTGCTGGTTGCCCACTTCAATAATAGCGTACATCAAAACCTCCAAAATATGATTGATTAAAATAAAAATAAACGGGGCTTAATATAAGAATTTTTATCGTTCTTGTCAAGAGATAAATTTGTCCGTAATATCTACATTATTCTTTTTTGAAAAGAAACGAAATTCGTCAATATCTAAATTTTGATCTTCCTGCAAATCAATTAGCATTCTCTGATTCCACATGATGCGACGAATTGGGCTACGAATCCCGTTAGTGAGAAAAGATTTGACTTCAGGATTGGTAACCAGTCGCACCGTCCGCTCTCGTGATGAAGCTTTAAACCTTCTCACCCAGCGTTCTATTTTGGTAAGCGTGGTGCTTTTTGAGGTAATCCGACCCAACCCCCGGCAGGTAGGGCATGTTTCGCTAAATGTAAACATCAAGCTGGGGCGCACCCGCTCGCGGGTCATTTCAATCAAGCCAAATTCACTGATCGGCGTAATATTCGCTTGAGCCCGATCCTTGGCTAGCTCCCGGCGAAATTCCTCATGCAGCCTTCTTTTGTTTCTTTCATCTCGCATGTCAATAAAATCGATGACAATGATCCCACCCAGATCGCGCAATCGCAATTGCCGTGCGATTTCGACCGCAGCCTCCAGGTTGATCTTCAATGAATTCTGTTCGTGATCTTTATGTCCAATGAATTTGCCGCTATTCACATCGATAGCTACCAGCGCTTCGGTCTGGTCAAAGATAATATACCCCCCGCTTTTCATCCAGACTTTTCGCGCCAGGCTTTTTTCGATTTCTGCTTCGATCCCATAAAAATCAAAAATGGGAATTTTTCTGTTGTAGAATTCGACAGAATTGACCATGCTTCGCGCCACATCCTTTAAGTAAGTGGCGATTTCCCGATACAGCCTTTTGGAATCGACAATCAATTTCGTCACATCGCTGGTGAACAGATCGCGGATCACGCTGGAGGTCATTCCCATATCCTTATAGATCAGCATGGGAGGCTTTGCATCTTTGAGTTTCTTTTCCAGTCTCTGCCAATTCTTTATCAGCGATTCAATATCCGCTTTAAGCACCGACTCATTCCGACCATCAGCCACGGTTCTGACAATAATGCCAAATCCTTCGGGTTGCAGGCTTTTAGCAATTTTTCTTAGCCGCCTGCGTTCTTTGATGCTATCGATCTTCTTTGATACTCCAACCATGGATGAATTTGGCACCAGCACGACAAACCGGCCAGGGATCGAAATCTCGGTAGTTAAGCGGGAACCTTTGGTGCTAATCGGTTCTTTAATAATTTGAACCAATATTTCTTGACCGACTTTAATCTGGTCCGGTGGGATTGCCTGCTCGACATGATTTTCTTCATCACGGTCGATCATGGCGCTGACAGTGGAAAAAGATTCACCAATATCAGAAAAATGGAGAAAGGCGTCCTGCTTTTGACCGATATTGACGAATGCAGCGCGCATTCCTTTTACAACGTTTACAACTTTGCCTAAATAAATATCCCCAACCATCCGTTCCCGATCGGGCTTCTCTACGAAAAGCTCGACTAATTTTCCGTCTTCCAGTATAGCAATTCGGGTCTCTCCAATTGAGGAGTTTATAATAATTTCTTTTTGCATACTTCTTTCATTCCTATCTTAACAATTCTTTAAATTATACATCGAGAGGTGTTGCTTTAACATCTCCGAATTGTATTCGTAAATTGGATCGATTAACCTGACTCAAAGCAATCTCTTCGTCAGTCAACATAGCGCTGAGGATTTCTGGTATTCGAGCGGTTTTTCCATTGACAAAATGAAGCGACATCAGCAGACGATTCGCCTGGGAATTGGTCACAATCGATTCGATGAAAGGTCGGATATCCAATTCCTGTTTCTCTTCATCTCGTTGTCGCTGGATAATAATTTGCTCTCGTTTTAGAAACTCAGCGATGGCTTGATTAAGATAGGATTGGCCGAAAGCACTATATAAATCTACTTCATAATCTGCCCGATTGATAATGGCTGCCAGTGATTGATGTTTCCCGTACAAATTTCTGATCTCCAAAATCCGTAAGCCTTCTGGTAAAACTCGATTCAGTGCCGATTTTATATCGGGATCCTTATCGCGAAAATATTGCACATCCATATATTCGGCATTGCTGGTGTATCCCATTGCCAGGGGCGGTCCATAAGCGATGCGAGGATGGGGGTGGAATCCTTGTGAGTAAACCAGCTTGATGCTGGCGCGACGAAAGGCTCGCTCGAATAATCGAACCAAATCCAAATGGGATGTAAATCGCAGTGGAAGTAGTTTTTCATATTTGATACGGGCTTCCCGGGATGACGGCTCGCTGGTCGGCGCAATTCGCTTTCGTGAACGCCCAAACTCCTGTTCCGAAGTTTCTTTAGCAGGAGAGCTGTTATCAGTCCGATGCTTTCTCTCGTTAGTTTGATTAAGAATTTCTTTGCAGGCCGCATGCGACATCATCCCACAGGCTTGACAAACTGTTGTTCTGCAATCGGATGTGGTTCGTCCTTGAATTGATGACTGGTACTCCCGCTTCAAAAAGCTTTTGGTTGTCCCCTTTGAGATATGATCCCATGGAAACACTTCGTCCAGCTCACGTTTTCGAGTATAAGTTTGAGGATCGACTTGATGTTCAAAAAAAGCTTGCTGCCAAAGATCAAATCTGAACTGATCACTCCAGGCATCGAATCTCGCGCCCAATTGCCAGGCTCGAAAAATAACATCAGCCAAGGCTCTATCGCCTCGAGCGATAATCCCTTCCAGGAGGGAAGCTTCTGGCTCGCGCCAATTAAATTTGATTTTATTATTTGGCAGGCGATCTTTGAGATAGAAAATCTTTTCCTGGATTTGCTGAATTGAATCCTGCTCAGCCCATTGAAAGGGAGTGTGTGCTTTGGGACAGAACGGAGAAACCGAAATGTGAATCGATTTGCCTCTGCTGGCATTTGCAATTTTCAGCACCTCGCGAATCAATCCAACGATACCATCCAGATCTTCATGGGTTTCCGAAGGCTGACCAATCATGAAGTACAGCTTGACTTTTTCCCAGCCTTCATTGAAAGCAATTGTAATGGCATGAAGCAGATCTTGATTGGTGTTCGTCTTATTGATTACGTTTCTCAACCGCTCCGTTCCAGCCTCTGGCGCTAAGGTCAAGCCCGACTTTTTTACCTTTTTCGCATGCCTCGCCAGCTCGACCGAAAAAGTCTCGGTCCGCAGCGATGGAAACGAGACATTCACCATCAATGGCTCTAGAACACGATTCAGGCGACTCAAGAGCAGATCAAGCTGGCTATAATCAGAGGTGGACAATGACGCCAAAGAAATCTCATCATAACCCGTGTTTCGAATCACAGTCGCCACCTGATCCACCAGTTCATCAACGGACCGCTCCCGAACGGGTCGATAAATAATACCGGCGTTACAGAAACGACAACCGTGGGTACAGCCCCGCATGATTTCTACCGAGTATCGATCATGTGTGGTTTCGATCAATGGCACTAACGGCCGTGGAGGATAATAACCAGCTTTTAGCTGTTCGATGGTTTGAGCGAAAATTCGTTCGGGTATCCCTTCCTTGTTGGGTTTCAGAATGGCGTTCTTTTTTTGTCCATCAGGTTGTGATTCATAAAATGCCGGAACATAAACGCCCGGGAGGCCAGCCAATTGGTACAAGACTTCCTGTCGCGAGCTTCCCCTGCGTTTTGCATCTTGAACCAATCGGGCAATCTCAATAGTGATCTCTTCCCCATCACCAATCACAAAAGCATCGATAAATTTCGCCAGAGGCTCCGGATTAAAAGCACAGGGACCTCCAGCGATTATCAATGGAACATGATCTTCCCGATCTTGTGATAAGAGCGGAATTCCAGCCAGATCTAAAATACTCAGCACATTGGTATAATGAAGCTCAAATTGTAAAGTAAATCCTAAAATATCGAATTTTGATAGAGGTTGTTTTGTCTCTAATGAGAACAGTGGCAAATTTTTCTGGCGTAATTTTTCTTCCATATCTGCTGCTGGAGCATAAACTCGTTCAGCAACAATAAAAGGTTCTTTGTTCAAAATGTGGTATAAAATCTCAAAGCCAATGTGCGACATTCCGATCTCATAGAGATCGGGAAAGATCAACGCAAATTTTAACAGGTCTTTTGACCAATCCTTTTTAATAACATTTATCTCATTCCCGGTATATCTACCAGGCTTGTTTACTAAGGGCAGTATTTCGTTATTTAAAATTTTTTCTAATTCACTCATTAATTTGGAAATTCAAAGAAAATAAATTGTGGTTAGTTACCATAACTATCAACCAGTTGGCGGATAGAAGCCGCAGCTTGCGGCGTCATTTGGACAAGCTGGTAAGTTTTGGGCTACCTGCGATAGCAAAAATCTGAATATTCAACTGATTGGGAGTTTATAAAGTTCCTTCACACTATATATGGATGTTTTCCTAAAGCAAAACTTTTATAGAAGGCTAACGCCTTGATTCAATTCCAAAACAAGCACAGAATTTTTCAGGATAATATTTGTGATATTTAAATAGCTACAAAAATTTTTGCAATATAGCACTAACGTCAAGCATAATGCTGCTGAACGTATTTTACTCCTGCTTCAACCGCTTTGGTATTAATTTCAACAAATTTTTGCTTTTTAATTACTTTTGGAATGGCATCAAAGACTACCCGATAGTCCATAATTTTGGTGTATTCAAGATAGGCGCCGATGAAAACCATATTCGCTACGGCTGTCAGGCCTAAGCTGGACGCCATCTCAGTCAAAGGAATATATAATACACGGACATCTTTACGGCTTATTTTTCTTTCAATAATCGAGGAGTTTACAATGATCAAACCGTCTTTGGTCACAGTATTCTCAAAAGCATCTAACGATGGACCGTTCATCGCGATCAGTACATTCGGGATGGTAGTTAATGGCGAACCAATTCTTTTATTCGATAAAATAACACTGCAATT
>JAEAME010001415.1_pt1 | contig 16759 bp, 28 predicted proteins | sample 8958731 | NCBI WGS metagenome assembly JAEAME01 (sample SAMN16933194, study PRJNA681113) | bioreactor sludge metagenome | isolation source: anerobic bioreactor sludge (Control) | place: India:Bengaluru | collected 2018-10-24 | reverse complement strand
CGATGAGTGGTAGATGCCCAGAATCATGAACAATAGCAGGGAGCAGACTCCGTGATATGTCCTGCCAGTTTCAAGCCACTTGTAAAGGAAAAACAGCGCGCTCAGGCCGAAGATATAGAAGTTGATGAGATTATAGATAGTGCCATTGTGGAACAGGCTGATGAAGGCTGGAGCTATCAGTGCTCCGCAGGCCATCATCGCCAGCCCGGTCATGCGGTTGAATAGTTTCCTGCCGAAGAGGTACATGCCCAACATGCACAGCCCGCCTGCTATCCAGTGGAACCACACGAAGCTGTAATCGGTATCTCCGAAGGGATAGAGGATAAGCCATGTGAAGTTCTGGCCTATGTACCTGCTGTCTGCTATCTGGATGCCCTGCTCCTGAATCTCGTCTATCCTCTGTATGTGATAGAAGCTGTCATCGCCATAGGAAGGATACTGATAGTTATATACCAACGGAGGGATGATGCAGATAATGAACACGATTATAAGAACAAAGCGTGTCATCATTTCCAGTCCTTGCCCCAGCCATCTTCCTGCTTCTTCTCTTCCTTTACTTTCTTGCTCTTGAATACCTTGTCGGCTACCCACTTGCGGGCTTTAGCATTGCTTGCCCAGATGCCTACAAACAGGCCGAGTATCGCTCCGATTATCAAGTCCATTTTCTTCCTCCGTTCTGATGTAAATAGTTGATAGTGTAGCTCATGCAATGATATTGTTAAATCATTGGAGCCACAGCTACTACATTTTTTTGAACCAGCCCAGTTCCACTCTTGGCATGTTTGGCATTGAACTACACTGCCACCCATTATGCCTTGACCTCCTTCAGTTTGTTCTCTGTTTCTCTGATATCCCTCTTGATTCCCAGCAGGCCGCTGATGTTTGTCTTCCCCATGTACTTGCACCAGTCATTGAGCCGTGTCCAGACATCGAGCCTCATGGCTATGTCATCCAGGATGTTCCTGTCAGCCGGCTGCTCGAAATTGTCCCACTCCAGATCGTACTGCACCTTCGCCAGTGCTTGAAGGTCTTTGATGTTGCCTTCTATCCGCTTGATGATGATCTCGACTGCCGTACTGTTTGCGATGCAATCTGCTGATAGTATCATGTTAGCCATTATTTATCCTCCAAAAGTTCGGGGTTCTCATAGATGTTGCCGATTACTTCCAATTCTACTTCTCCAATACCATAATCACCAGCAAAGAACCCAAAACCTGAATATTTAACAATTTCCGTACTATATTCTGACTCATACTCAAGATCGTCCATATTCATATAAGGATGCTCACCGCACCATTGCTTAACAATATCTTCTTCATATATCTCTTTGCCGTTCTTGTCGTGCAAGCCTGTGTACTGCATGAGTTCAATATCATCAGTGTAGTTTTCATCATCATAAGACACACTCCAAGAGCCATCACACACAGATAATAGTGCTTCTACTTCTCTCATTTTATATTGGGTATAATCCCATGCTCTAAACTTAATCTCTCTAGGCATTGTCTACCTCACGCACACGGGCTACAGGCTCCATCTTCACATGCTCCAGATACTCATCGTTCATCCTGTCATACTCCAGCCATATCGGGTCCCTTGGTCCCTTGTGCTTGTTCTCCCGCCAGAGCACATCCATCTTCGTGCGTAGCTTCTCGGCATACTCGCAGCGTCTGTAACCGGGCAGGCAACCGCATGGCAACTGCTCCGTCTGATAGTTTGTCTGTGCCATCAGCATCCTCCTATCGCTACATTCTTTGTGCTCATGTCCGTGTAGTAATACTTCACAGTTCTATGCTGGCAGTTCGGGCAGATAGCCGTCTTTCGTATGCTCACATGCCTGCCCAGTGTCAGGTCTTCCGATATCTGAGTGCTTCTGACCGATTCCTTCGGCAACTTCTCATCACAGTATTGACATATCATTGGTTCGTTCCTGCCTCTCTATTAAAATGATTATATATCCCCTCTGCCCTACTCTTGCCTATGCCCTCGACCTGCATCAGCTGCCCGATATCCGCACATGCCACACCCTTCAAGCTCCCGAACTTCTCCAGCAGCTTCTTGCCCATCTTCATGCCGATGCCGTCACCGAAAGCCAGCAGGCGCGGATCGCCGTCTATCTTCTTGGGAAGCCCCCCGGCATGAGTCTCTTTCATGTAGTAGGCGAAGAGCTCGTTCAGGCGCCTGACGGTGTGCCCCTCATTGCTCGTGCGCTCGATGGTGATGCCTCTGTCCTGCCAGGAGCGCAGGAAGTTGCTTGCTGCCGAGTCGTGCCAGCGTTGGATGCCTCTATCGGTCTCAAAGTATCCATCTATCGTGCGCCAGTTGCCCTCGATGAGTATGATGCGATACTCGTAGCTCTCGGATATCGACAGCAGCTGCTTGCTGAAGGTCTTGCCCATGCTTGCCAGCAGGTCGGGGATGGTCTTGCGGGTTACACACACCCACTTGAAGTTCACCGTCTGGAACAGGTAGTCTCCTGAATAGAGACGTGCCTGCTGCCAGCCAGTTTTCAGAAGCTCGGTGCGGATGGCTTCGGGCTCTCTGTCATCCGTGAACTTCTTGCGTTCCCTGTATTGTGGCTGTGATTCCTGCATCTTCGTTCCGTTCCTTCTGGTTATCGGAGGGGGAGAGGCTGGTCTACGCGTATCCCCTCATCGCTGTATTCCTGCACTCTCCCCCTCTCGCCGGTGTCTAGCTCTCCTCGACCTTCGAGTTCAGCTTCCGTGCGCTCTTGGGAACCACGATCATCCTGTTGGGATCCTTGATGCTGGCCTCGTTCACGAACCTGATGACACATTTCTTGCCAGCAAACTCGCTGGGGTCAAACTTCGGGTGTTTCTTCTTGTCCTTGCCCGTGACCATGCTGACAATCACGTCGCAGGCAATGGCAAGCTCCTTGACCTTCCAGAATGCCTCTGCATGGATTCCGGCATTGATGCGGGCTTCCTTGCCGCACTCGGGACCGGCCTCGGTGATGGTGAACGGGAATGCCATCGAGCGGCCTGGATCGACCCACATCGGCATACCCATCTCGACCTCGTAATCGCCTGGATTCTCCACGTACCTGCTGCCGACGCTCTGAGCCTCGTAGGTCTCCTCGTCTACCGGCAGTTCGATTGCTCCTGTTATCGGTGTTAGCTCTTTCTGTTCTGGCACTGTGTGCCTCCTTTCGTTTTCTTAGGATTGAAGCTGGTGCTTCGGTGTAGTGCATCTCGACATATATTCTGTTGTGTTCCTATGCCTCGTCACCTCCTATACTATTGATATTAGCAACAATAATGCTAAATATTATACTCGCTATGAAGCATAGTATAATAGGTAAATATCTATCATAGAGTATGGTAAGTCCTATTCCCAATAGTGCCATACCAGTGGTAAATCCTAAGCTTAATACCAGTCTTTCAGTCATTAGTTATTTACTTTCTAAAAGTTTCTTTTGTATTACTTCCCATGCTTCCTCGAAATCGGAGATATCTCCCGCGCTCTTGACTTCCAACACTGCCAGTACATCGCTCCACTTGAGCTTCGACCTAGTGATTTTCGCCGAGAAAGCCTTGAGCGCAGAAGATGGCTCCGACAGCATCCTGTTCTCATAATCCTCCGCCGAGCCCATGCCATCTTCATCTATCCGCTTGCGGTATACATCATCCCCGATACCGCACAGCCTGTTGATGGCAACCTTCAGGGCAGAGGAGTTCGCGGACTTCACATTCTTGTCGATATCCACGACATTCTCTGGAGTATGAGGTTGATTACGCTTGAACTGTATCCGAGCCGCGCCAGTGCCAAAAAATCGCCGTTCTGGGGGATTCTTGCCGTATGCCAGCAGATGCTCATCCAGTATCACCAGATGACCGCTGACCACGACCCACTCGCTGCCGAGGAACTGGATATTGCCCTGTTCCCAGCTCCAGCCGGGGAAGTGGCAGTTGAGCCTGTCGCGCATGTAGGCTTCGATGATGTAATCCATTGACCCGCCCATGCCATCGGGCTTCTGCTCGATTATCCTCATGCCCGAGCCATCGACTTCGGGTGTCTGCTCGTTGCTGATGGACTTGTAGAAAGCTACCATGTCGGACTTGAGTTTATTATAGGGGATGAGTGCTGACTTCTTATCTGCCATGCTTGCCTCCGAACTCTAGGCTGCATACCGGGCAGATAGTGGGCTTGTCTTGTATCACTACCACTGGCCTGAACCCGCACTTGGGGCATGTTGCCGTTGCTATCTTGATGTGTGTTGTTGTTGCCATATCGTTTGCTTCTATCTCCTTTATCAGCCATTCCAGTGTGTCCAGCACTTCTCCCGTGTCCGTGTTGATGACCTTTGCCCTCTCAGGATCATAAGCCCAGAATCCCTCGGCTATCATCCTGCTCATGTGCTCTTCAGTGAACATTCCCCTCTCCGCTTGTAATTGCTGCATGTAAGGGCTTCGTGTACCATCCAGCCATCGCTCTTTGTCTCATACTGGAAGTTGTCCTCTATCAAGTTCATGTTCCCCTGACAGTATCCCTGAATGTTCGACTCACAGCCTCGCCAGGGACACCGATTGTTTACCGGACCATGTTCCTCTGGCTGTCTCTCGAGCTTGATGTTCATGCCTCATCTACCACCGTTAGATTTTTACTGCCGCACTTGTCACAGAAATTGTTGGTATAGAGCATGGACATTGTACGCCCACAGTCTTTACACAGACATATCTTCTCTTTAACAGGAGCTCCGCAGATAGAGCAGAACTTAGCATCCCATCCGTGTATGACATGATCTTCATTGCTGCTGCAATACTGTGTCATTTGATTTCTCCCGTCCGTTCATACGCACTTCAATATTTGTTCCATTCACATGAAAGCCGAGACCAGTAAGTGTCTTGATGTCATTAGCAGATAGATCACAGGCAACTATCCTGCCATCTTTGAAGAAGTACATCACTAAGATACCAGCTATCTCAATGCCGATATCTCCGTCATCAAAGGTATAGAAGTTGATGTTTACATCGTGATGCTCTTTGACTTTCAGTCCTTGCGTTTCCTTAATATTGAATCTCACAGCTTTTTCCTCCTCTTTCTTATTTTTATGCTATTGCTCTATGGCACTCTCTGACATGATGGTTGTTGTCGGGATTGTCGGACAGTTAGGACAGGGACGCACCTCGATGGTGAAATCTTGGAGTGTGGTCTCCGTGCTCTCGATATCAATCTCCTGCCCGCAATCTGCACACTTGACCTTGATATTAAACTGCATCTCATGCCTCCTATCCGTTCGGCTGTATGTCCTGGCACTTCTCGAATGTCGTGTCACATGGACCTTCTCTGAGTGTACAGAACCTGTGTCCCTCGCCATAGTACTGGCGATATCGGCAATATGTCTCCTGCTGCACTCCGATGGTGTATGGCACTCTCAGGCTCTCGACCCAGCGCTTCGTGATGAGCCATTTGCCACGCACTCCGATCCTGACGGCAGGTATCTCGCCCTTGTGAATCTTGCGCCAGATGCTGTTCTCGTGCATGTTCAGGACACGGGCAAGTTCCTGCACGGTATAGTAATCGCTGTTTGTCATTAGTTCACCCCGCTGAGATTGTAGATTTCCTGCACTTCGGGTAATAGATTTACGATGATGTGCTTTCTTTGCCCTCCATGCCATGTGCAAGCCCAGATGAGAGAGCCTTTGAGCCCGATAACCTTTATCATGCGATTGTAGAAGTTGATTGTCATATTCTTATTATCTCCTACTATTTCCTATCAAAAGCCATAATAATACTGATTTTAGGATTTGTCAATACCCTTTTCCTCTTTTTCTGGAAGTTGCTTCTTGATATCGGGGAGCCTGTACTTGAACAGGTTACTGCCGCCACGCCGCATGACCACATCGCCCTTCTTCTCCAGCTTCTTAAATCCATCCCGAATCTTGTTCTCATTCCACTTGTTGCCGATGGCCTCCCGTGCCTGCGCTATCGTGTACTCCTGCCCTGTCTGCTGCATCAGGAGCATGATATCACTCTCGCAATCGCTTGCCTCTTCCTCATAATACCCGTCGAACTCAAGGAATATGGGACCGTTCCCGTTCACGTTCTCGGGCTCCCGCAGGTACATCTGCACCGGCTTCTCGCCTACTGCCTGCCTCTTGGCAATCGGCCTGAGATAAATCTTGTCTATCTTGTTGTCCTTCGTCGTGCTCGTGAGGATGTACTCCGTGTCGCAGAGCTGCTTGATCGCCGAGCTTCCCATGCCTGACAGGTGCAGGGTATGGTCCATCAGTTGCTCCAGTGTTATCGTTTGCTTCTCCGTGATATGATGATTGATGACAATCGTTCTCTCCGCCGTCAGGCACTCGCTCTTGACCCAGCCCCAGATGTTCATGTCGTTCGTGTGGTTCGGATTCAGTTTCCCGCACAGGCTGTGCAAGCTATCTATTATCACGAGCCTCGGCTCGTACTGGTTCACTAGCTTCGGGATGTCCTTGATGGTATGGTTCGCCATGCTCTCGACATACACGTTATGCGGCGGCTGCCCCTTAAAGTAGTTTCCCATCCTCTTGAGCCTGCTTGCTAGCACATCGGCAGGAGTGTCCTGGTCGATTATCAGGACATCGCCAAACAGCGTTTCCATGTCCAAGAACGGCCTTTCCCATGCACAGCACAGGGCGAGATACTCCCCGACGAAACTCTTGCCCATCCCGGACTGTGCCAGTATCACGCACAGATGCCCAAGCGGTATCAGCGGCTTCACGAGCCATGTTGCATCCATAACAGCTCCCTCGAAGTTAAATATCGGCATAGCTATCTATATCTTCTTAAACTTTGCAATCTTATTTAGTGCTCGTTCGTAATTAGTTTTGCCGTGTTTAGTTTTACGTAGTATTTTGATTGCTTCTATTTTAGCTTGTTCGGGTGTTTCCCATGATTTACCAAAGTAGAATCCTGTTATCCTTTCTGTTACACGATAGGCATCATACCAATATGCTTTATTATCGAATGTACTATCGATGGCAAATACTTTAGAAATAAATAAGTCCAGTTTATAATATTTGAACGGGTAAACTTGTGATGGATATCGTTTTTGCTTGCTCTTTGTGGTAATGTAATATTTATTCCTATTTCTTACTGCTTGCAATTTCATAGCTATCTCCTTATTTGAAATCACCAAAGTGCAGGAACATAGGTGTGTTCTCGTCTACAGGCTTACCGTATACCTCATCTATCGCTTTCTGGTACGCAGCAGGAGACTCCGCTCCTATGACTTCAAACAGCACATGCTTGATGATGTGGAGCGGTATCGCACTTTGTACTATAAATGTGACACGCGGGTCATCCGGGAACCGCTTATGCCGGGCGACAAACCGCAGTTTTCCTGCCACATGCCATGCCTTTTCCATGTCCCCGAGCCCTATAATATTGTCGGATCGGTGGATGATTCCGGCCCTGCCGATGATCCCCAGTTTCTCTGGTTTGCCTGCTCCCTTACCATAATATTCACTCATTTTACCTCCGTAATAATAATGTACAGGCGTGCACGACGCACGCACTCAACAATATATGCAAACTGAAACGGTACGAAAACTGGAAACTGGGTGTGTTTGTAGGTTTCTATAGAATTTGGGTTTATATATGTTGTTGGGTGCATGCGTCGCGTGTACACGCGTGAGACTCTCATTTCCTGCCTCCGTTCTTGAGCTTCTTGAGCAGCGACCTGTAGGCGCAGAAGGTGCGGTACACATCCCCCCGGTAGAATGGCGTGACGGTATCGTCAAGCCCTGCGGTGTGCTGGAAAAGAAAAAGCCCCTGTTCGTCATCGAGTTTGATGGACAGGAGCTTATGTCCTTTCACTATGAGGTGGGCTGCAAGTGCGGTATCGGTTGTCTTGAAGATACCGTCTTCGATGTAATGCATTAAATCTCAAACCTCCTGCGGATGTCGGTGATTGCTAGAATAGCACAGGAATTGCCTTTTGGCAACCGACTTGATAACTTTTTATCAAATGACAGGAAAACAGGCAGATTTTATGCTATGATGCCCTTACAAACTGATGGAGGTATGTGAATGTTGAAATTGCAAAAGGGATGGCGTAGATGGCTCATGATTGGGTTCCTTGTCTTCCTAGGCATACTGGCAGTAATGGCCTTCGCTACCGGGTGTTCCAGTGGGTCATCTTCGGGAGCGACTAGTACGAACACGCCGCTGACGGCATTGCAGGCCGATGTTGACGCGGTAGAGGCTAGCGTGGATACTCTGGAAACTAATGTCTGGGAGCATGGCAATAGTATAGCGACTATGCTGACACGGCTCACAAACCTTGAGACTGCCAAGACGGGGCTTGAAGCCCGCATCGGGAATCTGGAGACAGCAAACACGGGCACAACCGATGTCGACATGGCAAGCATCGAAGCCCGCATCGCATTCCTTGAGATACAGTATGAAGGGCTCGTGAATCCTACACCCACGCCTACGGCTACACCTTCAGGATCTCCTACCATCACTCCGACACCCACACCTGTCGTTTACTGCGGGATACACAGGCCAGCAGCGGTCTACCCGCCTGCAAGTTCTACCACTATTCCCAATGGCAGTGTGCTGTTCCAGTGGAGCGAGGCCATCAATGCTGTGGAGTACGAGTTATGGTTCGGAAACGACTCATCCAGTATGACAAAGGTAAAGGAGATAGACGATTTCAGTGTAACCAGCTGCCTGCATCCCGTACCGCTGGCAAACACCTATTACTTCTGGAAGATAATCGTCAGGGATGCCTGTGGCANATGGTTCAGTCTCATGACGGTAATGCTGATGGCTCTTCTGCTACCAATCGAAATGGCCATTGCTGAAATACCGGGAGATTCATCGGTTGTAGATACTGATGAGGGATATGTACTCGGTGATACATACCAGAGACATTCCTGGTATTCGGACGGCAGGCATTGGGTGTTCTGGTCAACGGATAGCGAGATACTATACACCTCATCTGCCGACCTTCTGACTTGGGAAACTCCCGCTCTATTTTCTGATTATTCATGTACGCTGGGTGAAGGCTGTTGCAACGGCTCGGTTTTCTCCTTGTGGTATGATGTTTCTATTGATAGGGTAGATGTCGCATATCTGAATGTTTCAAATGAAAGTGAGGCACTCTATTACAAAAGAGGCAGACCCGAAACTGATGGTACAATCGCTTGGGGCAATCAATATACAGCCTTGAACGCTACAGCCAATATCACTTATATGCATCCTTCAATCTGTACCAACACTGACGATTATCCATATATTGCTGTCATGGTATATAATTCTTCGGATACTAATTATGAAGCATGGGGAACAACCTCTGCTACAAAGACGGGTGTTTGGACAGGCGCAACAAATTCAACGATGAATTTTTCCGCAATGGCAAATACATCGGGTGGATTTTACTATCCGTCTGTAATACCCGTGTCAGCAGGAAATGTATCATACCAGTATGTTTTTGAACTTGCTGAAACAGGCTATGTGTTTGGACAGTGTTATGCAGATTACAACGTGAGTACGGATATATGGGCTTACGGAACAGCACAAGAACCATTGCCAGCAACATCTGAATTGATACCTGCCGAGATAATGAGACATTCGGAAGTCGCTTTTGCTTCAATAAATAATAGCGATGATGTGTATATAGTATGTAAGGGTAATGACTCGATTATAGGAACAGGATTATTCTATGACAGATACGGCGACCCTGCAACGCCATTTGCAGATGATGACTACCTTGAGGAAGCCGATATTATCGCTACACTCTCGGTTAGAAATGCACTCGGTAATCTTGTACTGACGGCGGTTAATACCAGCGACCTTGCCAACATATATTCGGCAGACTATACACAGGCTTCGCTTTCATGGAACACTATCACGAGTGTACGCCCAACGAATATGCAAGGCGCATACATAATGAGTTCATATGACAATAGCAACTCATCTTATGTGGACTATCTATGGCTCGATAATGGAGTACCTTTTGACCTTGCACTCGGATGCTACGGCTGCACTGTCTCACCGTCTCCAGCTGCATCTACCGATCCCGGTACGACCATCATGCAGATAATCATCCCGCTGCTGATAGCGATAACAGTCGTGGTGCTGGCGCTCAAGGGCATCGGCGAGGTGAACACGGTCAATGCCATCGTGATACTGATGGTTGCGACCCTTATCGGCGTGGCTACATTCTTTGTAGTCAAGACGCTGGTGCTGGGATTATAAGGAGGCTTGATGCCGGTAAGTAGGAAGCAACAGGCACAGGGCAAGTGGTATCATCATGGCAAGAGCCTCGGCTGGAGCAAGGATGATGGGCAGATAAAGCGCAGGCGGGCGGCTCTGGCTTCCCGCAGGGGAAATTACCTCAAGACCGCCCGCGCTCTCCAAAGTCTTGCCAATGTGACACAGGACAAGGACACAGCTCGCAAGGCACGGGCTGATGCCTTGTATTTCTACAGGAAGCATCAGGAAACAGGGAGATAATCATTGTGCGATGTGTGGCACGTTTTCTACTACTGATAATGGCTCTCATGCTGGCGCTCGTGCCTTCGGGCAAGGTGCTGGCAGACTCGTACACCCTGTACGAATACTACAATACCAACGATGATGCTGATAATGAAATCTACTCGGCAAACTACTTCGCTCAGACCTTCACGGTCGGCAGTGAATCCCATACGATAAATGCTGTGCGCCTCATGCTTTACAGCGAGGGAACGCCCGGCAACCTCTATGTGTCCATCCGCGCTACATCGGCAGGCGCTCCCGATGGCCTCGACCTCTCCACAGGTGCATACACTGGCTCTCTCCTGTCTGCGGCCTCTCCCGGTGACTGGCGTGAGATAGAGATGACGGCATACACTCTTGAAGCTGGTGAGACCTATGCCATCGTGTGCTATGGCACGGGCACTTCCAATGCCAACTGCATCCACTGGAGGCAGGATGCCAGTGGCCCGACATACGCCGGGGGCAGCAAGTATGCCTCGACCAACGGCGGTGTTACATGGTCGGCAACCGCAGGCACGGACTTCATGTTTGAGGTGTATGGCGAGACTGTCGTATCGCTGGATGATGTGCGTGTGTACAGCGGATATCTCGAAGATGATGACTGGGTGATAGTATGCAGGTACACCTGCAATGACCCGCTATATGCTCCATACGGTGACCCGACGGAAACATGGTCTATCCAGCTGTTGGATGCAGGCGGGAATGTGGTAGCACAAGACCCGCTCCAAGACTGGGGACTCAGGCCGGGAAGTATCTATATCTCGGCTGCCGATGCTGCTGCCCTTGAATGGGGCAATGTAGACTATGACCTGCGGATACAGGCTCTGTATGATGCTTCGACATATGATAGCTATGATCTCGTGGCAGGGACGTGGTACGGCTCCATCAGCGCGGCAGGCGATCTGCTAGATAACTGGTGCATCTACTCGGCGAAGCTCATGGGCGAAGAGGATGCAAGTGATGAGACCGAGTATATCATATCGGTCATCGAGTATGGTGATGTGCTGAATGTGGAAGGCGGGAATATCTTCCAGAAGGGCATACCGCACCTGGAGGAAGTCAGGCCATACATCTTCTATGTCAATATCGATGACATCGGAGAATGGGATGAGAGCACAGGACCGGGAAGTTATGAGACCGCACTGGATGACTGGGAGACAGCAGTAGGAACCGAGCTTGAGACTGCATTTGATGATGCTGGAGCGATCGTCGGACTCTCGGGCAGGTACATCGGCGGGATGATAGTGTTCATATCCTTCCTTGTGCTGTCAGGTCTCGCGGTAAGCACCGGGCACTTCACGGCCGGCCTGAGTCTGGGGAGCGTGGTGCTGATATGTGGGGTGCTCGTTGGCCTGATACCGATGGGAGCGATGTTCGTAGCGATAGCGTTGCTGGTAGTGCTCTTCGTGAAAAACTTCTGGTGGCAGGGAGCATGACATGAGAAAGTGCTTGTATCTGGCAATGACTGCAGTGATGCTGGCGATGCTGGTGTTGCCGGTATTGCCGGCCGATGCGGACAAGGCCGAGGATGCCTACCAGAAGATGACAGGCGTTAAGGTTGTCACATCCTCTAATACCGATGTTACTTACACGGGGAAACATTGGAAAGAGGATGGAGAGGACAAGTACGAGTATATCGCCCAAATACATCAGGCTCCAATTTACAATGAGGACGGGAGTCTAGTTGATTGCTCGTGGCATGGCTCTGAGGATGCCTATGTCATAGTGGATAATGTGTTTTCGGCTCAGGTCATCGGGAGCTATATCACTGTCACATATCAAGGTAAGTCTATGTCTTGGAATCCTGTGGTGATGGTAGATAGTAAGGAGTATGTGGCGAAGGGAATACCTACACTCTTGGCGGTTGACCCTGTGAACGAGAATTACAGGAACAATACGCTGGAATGGGACTACGGCGTGTGTGTCCGCAGAGTCAGGGTTATCGAGGGCTTGATTCAGGAAACTTGGACATTCGACAAAGACCCAAAGGGCAATGTCTGGATTCGGGATTATGCTCAGACACAGACAGGTTTTGATTGGGCGATAGAGCCTTACGGGTATGATGCCAACGGAAACTCGATAGCGGTCAACGAGTACAAGCAGGTGAGTGCAAGTGTGATGGCTTCGGCGGCTTATCCCGTAGTGATAGACCCAACAGAAGTGTTTGTAACATCTGCTAGTGATGGGCGTTTAGAATATAGCGATGCCGTATATGCTACAGCTCATGATGCCATTAATGCAGAAGGTAAATACGATACACTTAGTTATTTATATCTTGGACAACGGTGGTATGGCTTTCCTGATAATAATTATTATGTATGGCGGTCTTATGTATATTTTGATACATCTGCACTTCCAGATACCGCAATTATAACTTCATCAATTTTAAGTTTAAGGGGTTATGAAGACCATTCAACTGCTAACTTTAATATCGTGATACAAAGTGGACAGCCTACATATCCTCATGATCCGCTAGCAGTAGGTGATTTTGATTACACTAAATATTCTGGAACAGGTAGTTCATTTTCAACAGCAGGATTTGTCACTACGGGATATAATAATATCTCTCTTACTGCGGCAGGACTGACTTATATCTCACTAATAGGGGAAACGAAACTTGCACTTCTGAGTTCTGAGGACATTGCTGATTCTACACCTACTGGTGAGGAGTGGGTTATTGTCTATTCTTATGAAAAAGGAGCAGGTTATAGACCTACACTCTATGTAACCTATGTGTCCTCTGGCCCACCTGATGTTACTACCAATGATGCAACCTATGTATCAAAGACTTCCGCAAGGCTCAATGGCTATCTGGACTCAGACGGCGGTGAGCCTACCGATGTATGGTTCAATTATTGGGAATGGTATGATGCGGATTGGTCGGATTGCATGGAACTTTCCATCAATGCCTCATACGTTGATGCCAACTTAACCAACTTCCCCGTGTTGATTACAGGAGCGCAGGTCAACGGGAGCAATCCTAACTTCTGGACAACCGTAGATGTCAACGGCTCGGACATATTGTTCACGGATGCAAGCGGCAACAAGCTCTATCGGGAACTGGTAAGCATAGATACTACTAATATGTCGATGGAATGCTATGTGAACGTGTCCAGCGTGGATGCTACCGATGACACGCCGATATACCTCTATTATGGCAATCCTAATGCCTCAGAAACTAACGACACCGACACGTGGAACGCAAACTATGTAATGGTTCACCACATGAACGACAACCCTGAAACTTCTCATATAGCCGACAGTACAGCTAATGGGAATAACGGAACAAAGAGAGCGGCGGACAATCCAATCGAAACCGAAGGTTGTTTTAACGGAGATAAGGCGCAAGATTTTACAAGTGACTATATAACTTGTGGAGATATAGATACAGACTATGTAACGGTGGAAGCGATTGTCTATTATCCTGACCAGGGTAATTATAATAATATAATCCAAAAGTATAATTCTTGGAAACTGTGGGCTTATCATGTAAGGTCATACCATTATGTTTATGATGATATTGGGGGAAGTGCGTCTGCAAATTTTTATCCCACACTTGCATCGACATGGATATATTTAGCTACAACGTATGGTAATGATACGTTGAAAGCATATTTTAATGATAATAGTAAGACGGCTACAGGTGCAACGGGAATTTTAAAACAGGATAATACTGAGGTAATAATAGGGGCAAGAACCACAGACCCATATTATTCGTTTAATGGCAAAATAGCAGAAATACGTTTGTCAAATATTGCCCGTTCTGCCGAATGGATACTAGCAACCTATTATAGTCTAATGCAACCAGAAGATTTCTGCCCTGTAACAGATGTATTCCACTCCACAACTACACAATCAAAGGAAACAGGAGATTCTTTCTATAATGATTTATCAGGCTTAACAGCAGACACTTTATATGGGTTTAGGTCACTAGCAGACCAAACTCAAGGTATGGATTATGGTGCGTGGCTGTTCTTCAATACTTCGGTTACACTGGGAGCACCTTCCAACGCTCTCTGTAATCCTACCTCATCCTCCATCAGCCTCACATGGACAAAGGGAGGCAATACCTCCACGACCTATATCCGCTACAAGCAGGGAGGCTACCCTGCATCCGTAGTCGATGGCAACCTCCTGTGCAACACCTCCGATATCGGCTACACGCACTCCGGCCTGCTCCCGGGCACAACCTACTACTACAAACTCTGGGGACAGGACGGCGGCCTGTACTCCGCTACCAATACCACACTCATCTGCACGACACTGGCAGGAGGCGGAGCAACCTCCACGCCAGGAGTGCCTGCCGAGCCCGACACATGGACTGATCCGACAGATGAGACCACTATCGAGGACTTGCCCATCTATGATATCGGGAACGTGTTCTTCGATAGTTTCAGCCTACCGCACAGCACTGGATGGATGGCTGGAGCCTTCTTCTGCGTGATGGCAAGTGGGTTCATCATCTATTCGCGGAGCAAGAACCTGCTGGTTGCGATCCTGACGGTCATGATATTCAGCATCATATGCTCGATAATCGGCCTGCTCCCGATGTGGGCTGTGTACTGCTTTGCGATCACATCGCTGGGCATGAGCTGGAAGGAGCTGAGATAAGGAGGAATTTATGGAACAAAAATGGTATGGTGGAGATAGAAAAGCAAGAGATGAAGCTTATCGTCGTATGCAAAAGCAAGGAATAAGGTCAAAGAGAATTTCCTTAGCTAATCAGCATACGTGGGAGCCTGGTATGGCATCATTTGGAGTGCCAATGACACAACGGAAAAATTATCGCTATGGCACTGTATATGGTATCTTAATCTATTAGGAAGGAGATGAGATAGATGTCACCACGCTGGCTCATAGGCATGGCACTGGCCTTCCTGATACTGGGAGTGTTTGCCAATATCACCGATGGCATCTTCCTTGAGAACTCGGATGTCATGCCGCTGTGGGATGCTATCAGCCACTTCAAGAATGTAACCATCCTGAATCCTGTATACTCTCTAGGGCAGATATTCATCGGCGTAGGAGACCTGATATCAGCTGTCTGGCAGACATTCACATGGGACTTCACTTTTCTGAACGGTGACTATATCTTCTTCCGATGGCTGCTCATCACGATATCGGTAGGCGTGTTCATCGCCTTTATGTACGAGACCTTCAGGGTTGTGAGAGGAAGCGGATAGATGAAGCCTATATCAATCGGCCTGTTTGCCTTCGGTGTCGGGCTGTTCGTGCTGTTCTGGATAGCATGGAAGCCGATAATGGATGCGCTGAACGACCTGATACCTGGCATCGCGGGCAATGACTTCGAGGTTGCATACTTCGAACTGCTGCCATTCATCATCATGGCGATCATACTGGTATCGCTGCTGGTCATGGTCACGAAGAGGAAGAGAGATGAGTAGCTGGGAAGCTGTATACCAATGGGGCGGTGTGATACTGGGCATCATCGCCTGTATCGCACTTGTGATAGCGATAGCCGGAGGCAAGCGAAAGCGGGGTGACTTCTGATGGCTGAAGAATATGTGAACATAGAAGGAACCGTGTATGCCGCAAGCGACCCGTATGCTCAGAGTTACATGAACCAGCCGGGAGCAGGCTGGTCAAAGGCTGAAGCTCCTAGCAGTGGAGGCTCGTCAGGCGGTGGCAGCATTGAATCGCAGGAGCAGGAGCAGTGGACAGGCGGCGAGTATGTAGAGGACTTGGAAGGCAGCGGTCCCGCCTACATCTGGAGAGACTCTGCCGGTAACGTACTGGCTACAAGGACACCCGAGCCTCCGAGTTCCCCTGCTGGCCTGCCTGCCGGTACTCCCATGCCGAAGTCCAGCACTCAGGAAATCTACAATGTAGTGCTTCCAGATGGCAATGTTGTGAACGTACCTGCTGGCGCTAAGACTGTCAATATCAACGGCATAGATTACACGATAGATTATAGCGGTGGGCTGGAATCGCCCAACATCGTCGGTGCTCCTCCTGGGACAACTCTCAGTTATCTTGTACCTGTCGGACAGAAGGCTGGCGCAGAGCAGGAGTATGTTCATAAGTATCAGATAAATGAACTTATTCCTGAAGCACAGGAGGTACTGAAAGAGAGAGGCATCGAGGGCTATAACCTGTATGTAGAGGAACTGCAACAGCAGGTAGCTGGCTATAAGAATCTTGGATATGATGAAAGCATGGGCGGGTATGTATGGGAAGATGCTCAAGGTGGCAAGACATTAACGAAAACAGAAGTTCCCCCGATATTTGCACCTGAAGTAATGGTAACTATGGG
>JAEAME010001427.1_pt1 | contig 16784 bp, 14 predicted proteins | sample 8958731 | NCBI WGS metagenome assembly JAEAME01 (sample SAMN16933194, study PRJNA681113) | bioreactor sludge metagenome | isolation source: anerobic bioreactor sludge (Control) | place: India:Bengaluru | collected 2018-10-24 | reverse complement strand
ATACCATACAAGGAAGGTCAGGATCGCCGCACCGATGACCGCCGGCACGAAATAGCCGGCTATTATATCGGCCAAACGCTGGATGGGTGCCTTGCTCCCCTGAGCCTCGTCCACCAGCCGGATGATGCGGGACAGAACCGTATCTTTGCCCACCCTGGTAGCCCTGAACCTGAAGCTGCCGGTCAGGTTGAGCGTCGCGCCGGTCACACTGTCGCCGGCCTTTTTTTCCACCGGCATGCTTTCGCCTGTCAGCATGGACTCGTCCACAGCCGAGAAGCCTTCTCCGACGATGCCGTCCACCGGCACCCGCTCTCCCGGTCTGACCAGTAAAATATCGCCCACCTCCACCTCCTCCACCGGGACCGCCAGCTCTCTTCCTTCCCTTATAAGGGTGGCCGTATTGGGTCGCAGGCCGATCAGCTTCTTAATGGCCTCGGAGGTTTGTCCCCTGGCGCGCGATTCCAGGAAGCGGCCCATCAATATCAGAGCTATGATCATGGAGGAGGTGTCGAAGTACAGCCCGTGGCCTATGCCCGCCGCCGCGAAGAAATGCGGGAACAGCACAACGGCCACGCTGTACAGGTATGCCGCAGACGTACCGACGGCGATCAGCGTATTCATATCGGCCGCGCCGTGCTTGATCGCGCCCCAGGCGCCTTTATAGAAGCGCAGGCCGGCCCAGAACTGGACCGGCGTGGCCAGCGCCCACAGCAGGTAAGGTTTCCAGACGTAGTTGAGCAGGTCGGTCATGCTCAGCAGCATGACCACGGCAGCTACGCATAACGAGAATACGAACTGGGTCCTTATCTGCGCGATCTCGCGCAGCGAAGCGGCGTCCTCTCTGCCCTGCTCCGCCGTCACCACCTCTATGCCGTAGCCAGCATCGGTCACGGCGCGCAGCATGGCGGACGTATCGGCGTCCCCGGTATGCTCCACCACCGCGCGATTGGAGGCGAGGTTGACTGCCACGGAGGTCACGCCGGGAAGGTCACGCAGGGACTTCTCGACGCGGGACACGCATGATGCGCAGGACATCCCGCTGACCGAGAAAGTGGTTTTCTCAGTTGCAGGGTTGTCTTTATCGGACATTACAGCTCCAGGTGTTGTTCCCACACGCCGTGCAGTGTACAGTAGCTGAAGGAGAAGATGTGCTTGAACTCCGAAGCATCGATCTCGAAGGCATAAACCGGCCTGCCTTTTTCAGGCTTGAAGAACTCCCTTCCCAGATCGAGCACATGGCCGTCCTTTTTAACACCGAAAGCCTGAATCCAGACTATATAGTGTTCGGCCGTACTGGGATGGGGCGCCTCCCTGCCCACGACTATCTCCACCAGGTCCTTGCCCATCTTGCCCTGTCCCTTCATCAGCTCGATGCTGGGTATATGCTTCTCCTTGCCCTCCGAGGTGCGTCCCTTGACCAGGTCGCTGAAGTGGACGATCTTGCCCGGCTTCTCCCGTTTGATGGCCCGCTGGGCCACCAGCCGGGAGTCCAGCGAACCGGCGCCCCCGCACTCGGGGGTGTAGCAGGTAACGTCACTGAAGGCGCACTTGACCAGGCAGCTGGGGCAGGGATCGGGTGGCCTGGGCGCCTCGATAACGAAATTACATTTGTCGCACATCCAGTATGTCATGGCTGGTTCTCCTGTACGCTTTTATTTATAGCCGTTTTCGCGATGCTTTTGGGCGATGCTTTCCGCCAGCGCGTCCAGGGCCGCGAAGTCGTTCTCGGTCGGACTGCCCTTGATATATACGGGCGGCAGCACTTCCGGCTTGATGTTGGTCAGCATGCCCGTTATCTGCTCGATGGTGCGCTGCCCCCAGCCGAAGGAGCCTATGATGGTTGCGTATTTCAGATTGGGGCGCAGCGCGTTGGCCAGAAAAGCGACGTTGGCCGCCAGTGGATGCGCTCCTCCCAGCACTGTGCAGGTGGCCAGTACCAGCGTGGCCGAGTCCACCAGCGCGATGGCCAGCTTGCCGGGATCGGCCACCGTCAGGTCGAACTGCCTGACGTTCATCCCACGCTCGACCAGCGCACCCACCATGTAGTCAACCATATCCTTGGTGCTCCCGTGCATCGAGACGTAGGGCAGCAGCACCATATTGGCGGGCTCGTCGTATACCCAGTGCCGGTAGGATTCCAGTATGAATTCGGGCCTGTCGTAGACCGGTCCGTGGCTGGGCGCGATGACATCTATGGCGTAGCCCTTGAGCCGCTCCATATTTTTCTTGATGTTGGTCCTGAACGGCATCATGATCTCGCCGAAATACCTTTTGGCGGACTCATACACCTGCCCCTCGTCCTGGACGTAGAGTGCGGACTGCGCCAGGTGAGAGCCGAAGAAGTCGCAGGAGAAAAGGACCTTATCCTCCTTGAGGTAGGAGACCATGGTCTCGGGCCAGTGCACCCAGGGCGCGTGTATGAACTCGAAAGTCCTGTCGCCTAAAGACAGGCTATCGCCGTCGTTGACCGTGGTTATCAGGCCCTCGTCCAGATGCAGCAGGTCCATCAGCATGCCCTTGCATTTGGGGGTGCACACGACTTTGGATCCGGGATACAGGTCCAGTATCAGCGGTATGCTGCCGGCGTGGTCCTGCTCGGCGTGGTTGCAGATGATGAAATCGATATTGTCGACCTTGAGGTCATCCAGGTTTCCCGTGAGGACGGTGTCCATGGCGGGATCGACCGTGTCGATCAGCGCGGTCTTCTGGCTGCCGCGCACCAGGTAGGAGTTATAGCTGGTTCCGTCCGGCAGGGGTATGAGCGAATCGAACAGGCGGCGGTCCCAATCGATGGCTCCCACGGCATGGATGCCGGGCTTGAGCTGCGGCCTTTTCATGCTGACCTCCTGTTAAATCTTTTTAAACTGGCTCTTTTCCGCACCGCACACGGGGCAGGTCCAGTCATCGGGGATATCCTCGAACCGGGTGCCGGGCTTGATCCCGCCGTCGGGATCGCCCTTCTCGGGATCGTAGATATACCCGCAAACGGTGCACTGATATTTGTCCATTACTGTTTTATCCTCCTTCTTATCTGCAATAAAGCTCGGCGCAGTCTTGGGCGTGGTGCCCCGTTTGACCTGCTGGTAATAGGCGTAGGTGATCGGCTCGCCTTCTCTGAGCACATCGGCGTCGACGATCTGGCCGACGAAAATGGTATGGGTGTGGACGTCGAGCTGGTCGATCACCCTGGCCTCGATGTAGGCCAGTGAGTTGTCCAGCACCACCGGCGCGCCGCTCTGCCCGGTCCTGAAGTTGATGCCGCTGAACTTGTCCACCTCCCGGCCGCTCTTGAACCCGAAGCCGCCGATGAAGTTGAGGGGTGTTTCTTTGGAAAGTATGGATGCGGTGAAGACCTTGCTGGCCGAGATGTACTCGTGCGTGAGGTTGCTGCGGTTGATCACAGCCTGAATGACCATGGGCTCCGAGCATACCTGGATGACCGTGTTGGCGATCTGCCCGTTGATTTTATCGCCCTTGATGGATGACACAACGAATAGTCCGTAGGTCAGGGAATACAGGGCTTTGGAGTTCATGCTGTCTGTTTCACCTCCCCATGAATTTTGCGTTAGATGCCGTCCAGCAGATGGTGTTCCGTGCGCGTAAACCAGTCCGCCGGATCGCTGATGTACTCCTTGTAATCGACCAGCGCCAGGTAGTGCCCCTGCTCCTCCGCAGAGATCTCGCTGAAAAACTTGTGTTCGTCTGTGGAGGAAGCCTTATTCGCCCTGTCATTATAATAATCGCGCGACTTGAGCTCCATGTCCATGGCCTTCTGGGCTGAGGCAATATCGGCCTTCGAACCCGAGGACCTGGACGCCTGTTTGGTCAGGCGGGAAAACAGCGTCCCCATCTTTGTGGGTTTGGAGGGCTTGATGCGGGTGGAGGGCCAGCCTTTTTGCACCGAAATGGCGGTGTAGATCTCCTCGAAACGCTTGTAATGAACAGCCTCCTGTTCGGCCAGCCACGCGAAAAGTTCCTTACCCACGCTGTTGGTGCTCTCGCGGGCGGCCAGGGTATAGAATTTTTTTCCGTCCAACTCCATGCGCAGGGCATATTTTAGCGCTTCTGCGATTGTCTTTTGCCCGTCTTTCATTTACATCCTCCTCTGCGTACGGCCATTATAGCAAGTTCTGCAGATGTGGAAGTAATCAAAGTCACAATGATATAAAACGAGGCTGGAAAAAGGAAAGGCCGGCCTTTCAAAGGCCGGCCCGGGGGAATCCTGTGGAGATGACCGCTCAGCGGCTGATTTTTTCCAGGGCCCTGAGCTGTGTGTCCATACCCTTGCCGTGGAGCTTGATGCGGATGGGCTCGCCGTTGCCGTATTTCTTGTAGACGCGGCAGACCTCGCAGATGCTGGTGTCCTTGCCGGTTGCCCCGCGGTCGTCCAGCTTGCAGTAGGTGCCCTCGATCTCCCAGCAGGGGAGGAACTGGTACTTGGTGGACGGGCACTCCGCCTTTATCATCTCGGGACAATGGCACTTCTCCCAGCAGGGCTGCTTGTCAGCCCAGAAATTGAATCCCTCTACTCCCTGTGCCGCCTGGGTCTCCTGAACTTTCATCATTGTGTCAGCCATTGTCTTATCCTCCTTTGTCGTTAATCTCTTTTTCTTACGCTACTAATTTAACATGCGCAAAACCCGGCGCCATCCGTCACGACGCTTAATTTAAATTTGCGCAAAAGCGCATATATGGGTAAAAAGAATTAGCTGGAAATGCTTAGTTTCAACCTGCCGGGGGTTTTGCCCGCAGCGGGTTTTCGGGCACAATAGAAACGGTTCTATATAAAAGGTAAAGGCTCGTGTTCAATCGTTATATGTGGCGCTTAATTCTGTTGTGCGTGCTGCCCGTTGTGCTGGTGCCTGCCGCGGCATGCATGACGGCTGATGGCGGAGATGCGGCCTCCGAAGCACGGCGCCTCGCCGCGCCTTACGCGTTGAACGTGCCGGCCTGGGAGCTGCATAATACACTTGCTCCCATTGTTGATACTTCTGAGGCAGGCATACCGGCCTCGCTGGCCGCCGATATCGAGCATGAGCTGGCGCAGCAGGGATTAGCGGCGGCGCCTCGGGTCAGGTACCGGCTGGTGCAGCCCCCGCTACTGCTGGTGATATCTCCCAGGGAGCGCATATTTTATTTAAATAGACAGCTGTTACAGCCCGGAATGGAAACGGCGGAGATGGAGGAGCTGGAGGACGGCATTGCGGAAAAGGGACTGTCGGCGCTGGTGGTCAAGATCGGCGGCTTCGGCGCAGCTTATCCCGCCGTCGTCTCCCCCTCTCTGCCTTTGAAAACCATCGTTGAGGCGGTCGTAGAGGAGTGGGCGCACCAGTACCTGGCATTGAGGCCGCTGGGTTTCCTCTATTTCTTAGATAGCCTGGGGATGGTCCATGACCCGGGTGTGGTCACCATGAACGAGACGCTGGCGGGCATCATCGCGGACGAGGTCAGCGCCGATGTATGCAGCCGCTACGGCGGGGCCCAGCTGCAGCAGGGCAATGAAAAGGATGAAGGGCTCGATTTCGCCGTCGAGATGCGCCTGACCAGGAAGCATGTCGACGAGCTGCTGGCCGGCGGCAGGGTGGATGAGGCGGAGAGGTATATGAGCGAGCGGCGCGACTTATTCCGGGCGCATGGATATCCCATCAGGAAGCTTAACCAGGCCTACTTCGCCTTTCATGGAATTTACGGGCAGGACCCCGGGTCGGTCAGCCCGGTCTATGCTCAGATGAAGAAGCTGAGGCAGGCATCCGGCTCTCTGTCGGAATTCGTACAGCTCGTATCCGCCATGACCGGCGCCGGCGCGCTGGAGAAGGCCGTGGGCAACCTGCCGCAGTGAGATTCGGATTTGGTGAAGCCGTCAGCGGGGCATGAGTGCGTCCGGTTCTGCTATACTTTAAAGGCCATGAAATCTTCGTCTCTAAACGTGCGACTATGTTCAGAGTAGATCTGAACTGGGACGATAACGAGGTCCTGCCCGACAAGCTGCGTCCGGACGTGGAGTTTCTTTTCGGGCGCATGAGCAGCGCCACCATGGAGATGGTCGACCCCCATCCCGGCGAGCGCATACTGGATATAGGCTGCGGGCGCGCCATCGATATCGTCAACATGTCGGCCTCCGGCGCCGAATTGATCGGCGTTGAGCCTTCGTTCACCATGCTATCGCACGCGCGCGAGACCCTCAAGCTGGACGGATACAATACCGCCGTGCTGCAGGGCATAGGGGAGAGCATTCCGGTCGTGCCCGGGTCCATCGACAAGGTGCTATGCAAGGGCGCGCTGGACCATTTCGCGGACCCCGACCGTGCCCTGTTCGAGATCTCCCGTGCCGTCAGGCCGGGGGGCAGGGCGGTGATAGCCATCGCCAATTTCGAGAGCCTGGGATTCAAGGTGGGCAAGCTCATATTCGGCCTGAGGAAACTTCTGGGCATCAGGAACCCTTACAAGCGACTGCCCTGGGAACTGCCGCCGGACCATACCTATAAGTTCGACTTCCGCACACTGATAGATATGGCCAACCGCTACATGAAGGTGGAGAAAGTGACGGGCGTATCCATGCTGTGCTGTACGCCGGGCTGGGGCGATATGCTGGCCGCTTTTCCGCGCGGATTGACTCGATTCATCGTACGTTCGCTGGACGGGCTGTCGCGCATCTTCCCCATGCTGAGCGACGTAATTGTGATCAGGTGCGTGCCGCGCCGCTCACAGGGAGCTGCGCCACAGATGGTACCTGTAAAGGCGGGCCAGCGCCCGTGACGCCCTCTCGGGCGTGGGGAAGGCCAGGATGCCGTCGCTTTGAAGCTCCCGGATTATTTCAGACCCGTGCGGACCGGTGAGCACGCAGACCAGCGGCCTGTCGGGATGCCTGGCCACGATCCCCTTTAAAATATCCCTGGTGTGGCCGCCCCTCCTCAGATCCGGAACGATCTGTATGAACATCCATCCGCCGAATACCCGGTCGGAGAGCAATATCCCCATAATGCGGTCGATGGCCTGCGGCACCGATTCCGATCCCATCACCATCGGCCAGTAGTCTACCGGGTTACCCACACCGAGCCAGGGCGGCGCGTGGCGGGCGACCTGCTCCCGGGAGGCCGGCGACGGCTCGCCGGTGGTGAGGTCCGTGCCCTGCATGGCGTCCAGCGCCATGATGGCGGTGCCGCCGCTGAAGGTGGCCACGCAGATATTGGGATTGGTCAGCGGGGGAAGCATATAGAGGGCGCGCGTGACGTCCATCATCTCCTCCATGCTGTACACGCTGACGATGCCCGCCTGCTTGAAGGCCGCCTCCCAGATTTCGTTGCTGCCGGCCAGCGACCCGGTATGGGATAGGGCGGCTTTCATAGCCTGCCGACTCCTGCCGGTTTTCAGCGCGACGATGGGCTTGCTGCGCGATACGCGCCGGGCGCTGTCGATAAAATGCCTGGGGTTGGGCATACCCTCGATATGCAGGGCGATCACCCTGACCTGCGGGTCCCGCTCGTAGTAGTCCAGGCAGTCCGCGAAATCCACGTTGCAGATATTGCCGACGTCGATGCCCTTGCCCACAAACCTGAACTCAGAAACTCCGTCGAAGATGCCTCCCGTCTGGCTCACCAGTCCGACGGGGCTGGGTTGCATGGATACCCGGGCGAAGGCCGAGCAGAAATTATGGAAGTAGCTGGCGCTGCCGAAGCTGTTGGGGCCGAGCACCCTGCACCCGGTGGCGGCCGCGGTTTGCTTGATATCAGCCAACAGCCTGTTTCCCTCCTCATCACCGGCGTCGTTGAAGCCCTGTGTGAGTATGCTCACGCAGCGAACGCCGCTTGCCGCGCAGTCCCTGACATGCTGCGGCACCCGCTCGCGCGGAGTGGAGATTACGGCCAGTTCGACCGGGCCAGGCACGTCCTTGATGGAGGGGTAGGCCTTAATGCCCGCGATCTCGGAGGCGTTGGGATTGATGGGGTAGATGAGTCCTGCGTAGCCGTAGCTGATCAAATTCTCGAGCGCATTGTAGGTACCGGGCCCTGTTTTGCGGGAAAGGCCAATGATGGCGATCGAGGCGGGCTCGAAGAAGGGTTTAAGCCCCTGCACGTTATCCATGGGCAAGCAGTATATCAGATTATTTTGTTCTAAATAAAGACGGGACAGGGCCAGGTCACCTGGTCATGACGTATATCTCAACGCCGGCGATGATCAGCGTAATTATGATGATCACGACCATCAGCAGGGGGGAATTGATCTCACGCTTGAGGATGCTTGGTTCTTCCGGCTCCTCGTTCAGCTTCTCCACCTCTTCGGCGCATGATTGACAGTAGGTCCTGCCCAGCAGGGTTTCGCTGCATTGATCGCAGATAGGCTTCTGGCAGCGCCAGCAGACTGAGGTGCCTTTGCTGTCGGGATGGTTGCAGCAGGCGAACTCGGGACGTATTCTGGTGTTCTCGTCTTCCATTGAGATGATTATACGGGGATGCTCATAAAAAATAAAGGCCCATTTAAGGGTCATTGCGAGGTTGAATCTACAATCCGGTCATTGCGAGGAGCGTAGCGACGTGGCAATCTTGCACGTGACTGCGCGGACACAGGATTGCCACGCTGCGCTCGCAATGACATAATACTGTCAATTGTCCAGCGAAGGAGTGTCGCGATGGGTATAGAGCTCAAACAAATCAATAATCTGGTCGGATTGATCATCAATGGTGAAGAATTGGGGGCGCTGAATTTTCCTCTGCGATGTGGGAATGTGTGGATGCAGCCGGAGAAGATGGAGACAGAGCAGGACGTTGTCAGGGCTTTCTTCAACGGCGCGGAGCTGAACGACCGGATTATGCTGAGCGAAAGCCTGGTGAGGGTGGAAAGGACATGGAGGATCACTCAAAAAGGGAGCTGGCAGCTCGGCTTCGGCTACAGCCCTTCCTCCACTCTGGAGCAGTGGATCGTGCCGGCCGTTATGTACGACAGGAACGTCATGGGAACGGGACGCTACCCGCGCGGCGGCGTCGAGGCAGGATGGTCCTTCCGCGAGGACAGGATGCCCGTTCCCTCCTGCTCGATTCTGCACGACGGCTCGAACTGGCAGACCGTCTTCGCCCGGCCGTCACCGGATGGGTCTGTCCTGTCAAGCGTCAAGACCTTTCTGCGGGAATCGAGGCCTGCTTTCGAAATCAGGATACCCTTCAGTGAGGAGCCGCGCACTTATACGGAGAAGGGCATAATCATCGGGGGGCTGAGCGCACCGACGCACAAGCTTTTCAGGGTGAGAAAGGTCCCCTTCGAGTACACCCGTACCTTTTATATAGCCTACGGCCGCTGCGCGCATGTCAGCGAGATATACATGCGGCTGACGGAGCTGGCGCTGGAAGAGTTCGCGGACACCGGCGCCGGGGCAGAGGCCGACTGGTCGGAGATCGCGGCGCTCAAGCTCAACCACCTGCGCTACCTGCTGATCGACGACGGGCAGATGACGGCGGTCAAGATGGGCAGGGGCAACGGCCTCTTCCAGTCGTTCTACGAGTATGCGGCCGGATCCTTCCTGGTGAGGGGGCTGGAGGCGGCCACCATCTTCGCCCGCGCGGGCAAAGAGCTGGGGAATAACAAATACACGGACATAGCGGAGAGGATGGGTAACTTCTTCCTGGCGGGGGCGCTGGCCAACGGGCTGCACCGGGACTGCTACTCGCTCAAGGAGAAGCGCTGGGGCGGTTACCTGGGCGTGGGCACCCCTCCCGAGCTGCAGGGCGGCGCCAACACCAGGTGCAACGGCGAGGTCATGGTCAACTATTTAAGGTTATATAGATTATTGAAGGGCGCAGGACGCGAGAGGCCGGATTTCCTGGAGCCGGCGGCAAAGAACGCAGCCTTCTATATCGGGCGACAGCTGGTCGGCGATGAGGAGGGCAGCTTCGGACGCTGGTGGGATGTAACGGGCCAACCGCTCAACGTGCTGGGCACCAACGGGGCATACATCATAAGCCTGCTGATCGAGCTGGAGAAGACCGTGGGCAAGAGGGAGGATATCGACCGGGCGCTGGAAAAGGCGGGCAAACACTACGCGTCCCTGGTGGACAGGTCGGCCTTCTTCGGGGATACGCTGGACGCCGACTGCGTGGACAAGGAGGCGGGGGTGTCACTGCTGCGGGCCTTCCTCGACCTCTACGAGTGGACACATGAGGAGTCCTACTTAAAGTATGCGCGGCTGTGCGCCGGATACGTTTTGAGCTGGACGTATACCTATAATATCGCCTTCGATCCGCGCAGCCCGCTGGGCAGGCGGGACTTCAGGACGCTGGGCATGACGTCCGTCTCGGTGGCGCATCACCACCTGGATTTTTACGGATTGAGCATAGCTTACGATCTGCTCAGGCTGTGGCAGTGCAGCGGCGAGGAGCTGTGGAAGCGGTGCGCGCTCAACATGATCGGCGCCTGCAGCCAGCTGGTCTCAAGTCCGCGCGATCTGCTGGGTAAGGGCAGGGATTTCCTGGGCTGGCAGCCGGAGCAGATGAACCAGACCAACTGGGACTACAAGCACAGGATACTGGGCACCAAAGGACGTTTCCATACCTGCGTGGCCTGGACCGTGGTGCTCACGCTGGGGGCCATGCTGGATATCAGGCAGAGGTTCCCGCAGGTACTCGATTTTAAGTTTTAGGGACGATCCCCTTTTTTGCCTCCATCTCGGCGATGCCCGCCAGTATCTCCTTGTATCTCTGCTCCGTGATGGGGTAGAAGTACAGGAAGACGGCGGCCAGCAGGAACAGCCCTGCCGATATGGGTCCCAGGAAGAGGGTGATGGCCAGCTGCGAGCTGGGCGACTGCGGCATCACGTTGGGCACGTAGCCCATGGCCTCCAGCACCATGCCCATCAGGAAGATGGCCAGCGCCTGTCCGATCTTGAGGCCCCAGGTCCAGATGCCGAAGAAGGCGCCCTCGCGGCGCTCTCCCGTACACAGGTAGTCGTATTCGATAGCATCGGACACGATGGCGAAGGGCATGGCGTAGAGCAGCCCGAAGCCCGTGCCGGAGAAGAACATCATGACCAGGCAGAAGGTCACGCCCATGGTCTCTCCGAAGATGAAGATGATCATCAGCATGACGGCCATCACGACGAACCCTATGCCGTAGACCAGCTTCTTGCCCATGCGCTTGCTCATGGCCACGCTGACCGGGATGAAGATCATGCCGGTGACGATCAATATCACCATGGCCAGGGTGGTGGCGCCCTCGTCGCCCAGTATGTACTTGAAGTAATAGATCACGATGGCGCTGGCCACGGTGATGCCCAGTATGTGGGTGATATAGGTCGCCAGGATGAGCAGGTAGGGCTTGTTCTTGAATACCGCCTTGTAGGTATCGACGAAGCCCATGGTCTGGTCCGATTTAGCGTAGTGCGGCTCCTTGACCGAGAAGACGGTGACCAGGGCCGATATCAGCATCACGCCGCCGAAGATGAGCCCCAGCAGCAGGAAACCCTGGTTTTTATCCGGCGCCATAGCCACGATGGGCAGCGCCGCGCCCGCGCCCAGCAGCGTTCCCACAGCCGCGAAGCCGAAGCGGTAGCCGTTGAGCGAGGTCCTCTCGTGATAGTCGGCGGTCAGCTCAGGTCCCAGCGCACAATAGGGTATGTTGACCGTGGAGTAGGCCGTGCACAGGATGACGTATACCACCATGGCGTAGAGGAAGAGCGTCATCTGGCTCACTCCCGTGCCGGCGATCAGCGAGGGGTTGGTAAACATCAGCACCACGGCGACGAACAGCGGTATCGAAGCGCCCAGCATGTAGGGCCGGCGCCGCCCCATTTTGTTCACCGTCCGGTCGGAGATGAAGCCGATCACGGGATCGTAGAATGCGTCCCAGATGCGCCCCACCATCAGGGCGATGCCGGCCAGTGCGGCGGCCAGCCCGACCGTGTCGGTGAGGTAGTTCATCAGCACGAAGGCGGTGGCGGTGAAGAACAGGTTGCCTCCGAAGTCGCAGGCCCCGTATCCAAGCTTGGTAGCGAGCGGCAGTTTTTTATCTTCCATTTTCATCCCCTTGTATTATTTCGGCGGTAAACCCGATGGTACCGGTCGAACGCCGGGCGTGTCTCCGTCAGACGTTGACGACCTGTATGCCCAGCAGGTCGCAGGCGTCCATGATGGGCACCGTGTAATCCCCGTGTATCTGGCTGGCGTGGTGCGTGAATCCCTCCTCCACCAGCGTGCGGTAGAGCCCGTCCAGGTCCGGCACCTTGACCCAGCTCCAGGAGCCGCGCAGACGCTGCGTGGACTCCACGATCTCGCCCCTGGTGACCAGCATCTTGAACTCGCCGTCATACTCCGCCAGCCGGCAGAGCGTGACCACACCGGGTTTGAGCTGGAACTCGGCGGTGCCCAGCACGCGCTCCTTGCCCAGCTGCCTGCTGAGTATGCTGTGCGGGTGTATGGCGATGCCCCCCGCACGGCAGGCCAGCGAGACCGGCGCGTTGCCGCAGTGCCAGGAGAGGAACATGTTCTTTTTGGTCTGGTGCCGGATGGTCCAGTCGATGAAATGCGGCGGCGCCTTTTTGAGCGCGGCCAGGTTCTGCACCAGCATGGTAAGCGCGCCGTAGATGTCCACCTCGCAGGCCGTCATCAGGCCGCTGTCGGTGACGCGCCCCAGCGCGTAGCAGGCCGATACGCCGTAGGCTTCCTGCACGGCGGTCCAGCACTGCACGGCCAGCGCCGAGAGCCCTTTTTCGGCGGCGAACTGCTTCAAGCCGTATTGCAGGCCGGCGATGGTCCCGGCCTTTTTGGCGCCCAGCGAGGAGAGGTCCACCTCTTTGCCCATATCACCGACTATTTTTTTTAGCTCGGGAGCGTTGTCCTTGAGCCCTTCCACGCGCAGCATGATGTCCAGCATGGAGGTGGGCACCACCCTCTGGTTGAAGCGCTGCATCAGGGCGTCCTCGTTGCTGATGCAGGTCTCGAAGCGCTCCGGCCGCGGCCCTACCAGTCCGATCCTGGCGCCCATGAAGCCCCTGATGATGGAGCAGACGGCCGCGAAATTCTCGATATCCGCCTTGAAGCCGGCCTCCTCGGGGAAGAGGATGCCGCTGAAGAGGAAGGGTATCTTCCTGCGGTGCAGCCCCGACGATACGGCCAGCGTGCCGCAGAACGAGTCGGACCTGCGCCCGCCGTCGGCCGTGAAGTCGCCCTCCCTTGTGCCGAAAAGCATAATGGGTGTATCGCGAAAGGCCGCTGCCACGGCCAGCGCCGACACCTCGTCGCCGAAGGTCATGGTGCCGATGAGCAGGCCGTCTATCTTCTCTTCACGGAACAGCTTAATGGCCCTGTCGGCGTCCGAGTCATCGCTTACCAGCCCGCCCGGCGTCAGCCTCGCGTCGGGCACGATGACCTTGAGCCCTTTGATCTTAGACAATGCGGCCAGGCACCTTTTGCGCATGCTTGCCGCCCAGTCTTCATCAAAGGGATGGCGGTGCGCGGGTACGAAACCGATCTTTATATCTTCCATCTGAAACGTCTACCTTTGCCCCGTGCCGTCCGCCTGGCGGCGTACGGTTATAATTGTGAACCATACTATAGAAGATGATCGCGCTTGTCAATGCTCACATAATCCTGCTTGACAACGCTCGTGCCAGCTCCTATCATGGCTGAAATTCCCGTACTTAACATGGAGGTGTGAAGAAATGGACGGCCTGATAATCGCGGCACTGGTCATTGCAGCGCTTGTCATCATCTATATAATTCTCTGTCTCAGCCTGAGAGATAGTCAGCTCAATTTAAAATTCGATTTTAACAAGCTCAGGCAGGCGCCGCTGCGCTTCGGCAAGGACTTCCTGTGGGGCAGCGCCACGGCCTCCCATCAGATCGAGGGCGGCTGCGACAACAACAACTGGTACCAGTTCGAGTCGGCCGTCAACGAGCAGGGGAAGCCCCGCATACTGGACGGGCAGAAGGCGGGACGCTGCTGCGACTCCTGGAACCGGTATAAAGAGGACGTGCAGCTGATCAAGGCCATCGGGCACAACTCGTATAGATTTTCGGTGGAGTGGAGCAAGATCGAGCCGCGGCCTGGCGAGTTCGACGAGGCCGTGCTGGACCACTACGAGAAGGAGATAGACGAGATGCTGGCCAACGGCATCGAGCCTATGGTCACGCTGCACCATTTCACCAACCCCGTCTGGTTCGAGGATAAAGGCGCCTTTTTACAGGACGATTCGCCCGCAATTTTCACGCGCTTTGCCGAGCGCGTGGTAAAGAAGCTGGCGCCCAAGGTGAAGTTCTGGTGCACCATCAACGAGCCGGCCATCTACGCGGTGCTGAGCTATTTCAGCGCCGAGTTCCCGCCGGCCCGCACGGACGCCAAGCAGGCGGCCGTGGTCTACCGCAACCAGCTGCTGGCGCACGTGGACTGCTATAACGTGATCAAGAAGATTCGCCCGGACGCGCAGGTGGGTCTGGTGGTGCACGTGGCGCTGTTCGATCCGCCGCACCAGTGGAACGTGCTGGACCTGCTGATCGCGCGCATGCTCAACAACAACATGAACAACTCGCATTTCACCTTCCTGGTCGACGGGAGCTTCAGGTTCAACCTGCCGGGCGTGGTCGACGAAAAGTACACCGGCGCGCAGAAGGACACCTTCGATTTCGTGGGGCTGAACTACTACACCAACCACTACCGCGTCTTCAGGCCCTTCAGCAAGGAGCAGTTCACCGAGATCACCAAGGTGCCCAAGGAGGAATTGACCGACATGGGATGGGCGGTGTATCCCGAGGGGCTGTACCGCGCATTGAAGCTGATAACCAGATACACCTCCAAGCCCATCTACATCACCGAGAACGGCATCGCCGACGCGGCCGACACCAAGCGGGCTAAATATATCGAGGACCACCTGATGGTGGTCAACAAGGCCATCGCGGACGGCATAGACGTACGCGGCTACATGTACTGGAGCCTGATGGACAACTTCGAGTGGGCGCACGGCTTCAAGGCCAGGTTCGGCCTTTACCACGTGGACTTCGATACCTGCAAGCGCACCCTTTACCAGGGCAGCCGCAAGTACACCGAGATAATCGAAGCCAGCCGCAAAGCTACTTAGACGGCTTGTAGATGACCGGGTAGCCCGTGATCTCTGCGATCCTGCGGTACTGCGGCTCCAGCGACTTGTGTGTCTTGAGGTAGACGTCCTCGTACAGCGCCTGGTAGACGCGGTGGCTGGCCGGGTCGGGCAGGAAGGTCTTCCCCTTCCTGACCATGGAGTCCACCGCCTCCTTGAAGGATCCGAACATACCGGTGCCCACTGCCGCGTCGATGGCGGCGCCCAGCGCGCATATCTCCGAGGTGCCCATGCGTGAGACGGGCAGGTTGAACAGGTCGGCGGCGATCTGCACGGCCACGTCGCTCTTGGAGCCTCCCCCGCCCACGCGTATCTCTTTGACGGGGATACCCGTCTTCCTGCGCGTTTCCTCGTACATGCGCTTGAGCTCGTAGCCGATGCCCTCCAGTATGGCGCGGTAGATGTGGGCGCGCGTATGCACTTCTCCGAAGCCGATGATGCAGCCCTTGGCGTACTTGTCGTAGATCATGGGCGTCCAGTAGGGCTGCAGCATCAGCCCCAGCGATCCGGGCGGTATTTTGCTGATCACCTCGTCCAGCACCACCTCCGGCTCCACGCCGCGCTTCTGGGCCTCCAGCGCCTCGCGGTGTCCGAACTCCTGCTTGAACCAGGTCACCATCCAGAATCCCCGGAAGATGAACATCTCCAGGTTCCAGGCGTTGGGCAGGGCAGAGGGCCAGGTATAGAACTTCATGCTCTTCTCGGAGACGTACTTGTAGCTGATGACCTCCATGCAGGTGGCGGTGCCGTAGCTTATCACGGCGATTGAGGGGTCGATGGCGCCCGCCCCCAGCAGCTCGGACTGCTTGTCGCCCGCGCCCACCACCACGGGCAGCCCCTCGGGCAGTCCCGTCTCCTCCGCCGCTTTTTTCGTGACATGGCCCAGCACGGTGTCCGGCGGGTAGAGGTCCACGCAATGCTCTCTTTTTACCGCCAGCGTCTCGTAGGCCAGCTCCAGGGCGTGCCATTTGAGCGCCTTGTAGTCCATGGGCCAGGCGCCCACCATCATGCCCAGCGAGTCTTTGAACTCGCCGGTGATCTTCTTAACCAGCCAGCCGGAGATCTGCAGGAACTTGTAGGTGTTCTTATAGATCTCGGGCTCGTGCTGCTGTATCCAGAGGAACTTGGACTCGCGGTGGGCCTTCTCCATGGCCTCGCCCAGGCCCAGCAGGCTGAAGGCAATGCGCGCCTTGGCGCTGATGGGGGGCGCGTTCTCGGTGACGCGCTGGTCCAGCCAGATGATGGCCGGGCGCAGCGGGTTGCCCTCGCGGTCCACGGGGAAGGAGGCCGACCGCTGGGTGGTGATGCCCAGCCCGCATATCTCGTCGGCCGGTATTTTGGCTTTGGCCATCACGCCTTTGGTACAAAAGCACAGTTTGTCCCAGTAGTCCTGGGAGTTCTGCTCGGCCCAGCCGGGCTGCAGGGAGAAGTAGGGCTCGTGCTCGGCCTGCTCGATGGCCACCTGGTTGCCCTGCCTGTCGAAGATGACGGCGCGCACGCTCTGCGTGCCGGAGTCGATCGCGATCACATATTTTTTCTCAGCCATGTCAACCTCCTCGAATTATTCTAATTCCGGCGACCAGGTCGGGTCGTATTTGCGGTAGTAGTCGAAGAACTCCTCCCTGTGCTTATTGGCCTTTTTGACCAGCTCCTGCGGGTCCAGGTAGCCCATCTCGATCATAATGTCCTCCAGCTTGAGCAGGCTCTGCTC